>Ga0116231_10013520_pt1 | contig 11419 bp, 8 predicted proteins | sample S1TSphgellanicum_2_FD_89695 | JGI IMG/M metagenome (GOLD analysis project Ga0116231, IMG submission 89695) | Host-associated microbial communities from peat moss isolated from Minnesota, USA - S1T2_Fd - Sphagnum magellanicum MG | ecosystem: Host-associated > Plants > Peat moss > Unclassified...
TGTTTTAGAAGAAGTCCAGAATCTTTAAGTAGTTTAACTTTCTGTTGTAACCTAGGATCTTGAGATTTAATTAATTTATCATGAACATTAAAGGGCTTTTGCAAATCCATAATATTTCAGGGAAAAACAAAAAAGAAAATACTCTTCCAACTCACCGAATGAGCCTTGCGTTTTGGTATCCCTGCACTAAATTACAAGGCTTTGCTACTAGGTGTTCTTTTGGTAGCAATGTTAGCCTCTTTGCTTGCATCATGGCAAGAATTGTTTCCATGCACATGGTTTGCAGAAATCTGCCCTAGAAGCACCTTTGGAGCTATGAGTTTGTTGGGAAATGATCGCCTAGGTCCTTTTATCTGTTGCAGGAAATGCCCTACCTCCTCATGGCTCGGGTGTTGGTTGTGATGTTGATCATCATAATGATCTTGTGTGTCACACACAACGTTTGTAATCTGGACAACATCAACAACATCAGGGAGTGCATGAGTGTGTGAGAAGAAGTCCAAAATCTCTTATCAATTTAATAATCTTATGTAGCCAACATCTTGAGATCTAGTTAAGTTTTTCCCAACATTAAAAGGTTCTTCCAAATCCGCCCCCAAAAAGAGCTTGCAACTCACCATATGAGCACTGTGTTTTGGAATCCCTAAACTTGGAATCCCTGCATTTAATTGTAAGGCTCTATTACTAGGTGGACCTATGGCAACAATTGTAGCTCCTTTGCTCGCATGGCTTGCTAAAATTTCAGCTCCTTTACTTGCATGGCTTGCAGAAATTTTCCCTGGGCTAGGTGCCTGCCAAATTGCATAAAGTTGTTTAGGTCCTTTTGTTTGTTGTGGGAAGTGTGGTACCTCTTGCTCCTTGTTAGAGTGTCGATGGTGATGTTGATCATGAAAAGGTTTGTGTATGTCACACACATTACTTGTAGTCTACATGATACAAAAAGTGTGTGAAAAGAAATTAACCTAGAATCTCCAATAGTTTAACCTTTTGAAGCCCAAAATCTGTATTTACTCTTCCAACTTACCATATCAGCCTTGTGCTTTGAAATCCTTGCACTTAGTTGCAAGGGTTTGCTGCTAGATGCACTTGCGGCAGATGTTATGGATTTTTTCTTTGCATGGCTTGCAAAACTCTGCCCTAGAGGTTCATGTATGCCACCACTTACAGTTTACAAGTTTACAGGATATCACAGAGTGCATGAAAAGAAGTCCAGAATCTCCAAACCAAGAGAAAAAATTTATGAAAAAATGGCTCAGATCTTTATTCTAGATAACCCACCTAGCAATGGAAATTATAAAACTTGGAAGAAAAGAAAAGAAAAGAAACCAACTTGTTGGTCAGTCTCACCTTTTCTGCTTTGTTTGAAATGTAGTGTTTATGTTCTTTGTACCATTCATAAATGTCTTCCACCTTCCAACGCATGCATGTAGTGGTGCCATTTTCCATGAATAAAAGGGCTGCAAATGTTGGCTCATGGTCTGATATAAATTGTTTCATAGTGTGGACCACCTCTTTTTGCTCCCGTAGATTAGCATTCAGAAAAATTAACTTTTCATCTTTTGTATCATTAAACCATGAACGCACCATGCACAAATTTCGGTTGTGCACCTTCCATTGAAGGGGGTGAAAAATCCTAAGCAAATCTCTACCCCATTCCATAGACACTGTGTTCGGCTTTTTCTTGAAAATCCTGTTGTACATTGTGAATTGTGCATCAGTAGTGCAGTTGTCTTGTTTTTTTTTCTTTGCGATGGAGTGATCAACTTTGATGCACTTTCAACATCCTTCTCTTCAGACCGATATTCTGCAATTTCTGCAAATGTAACCACTAATCAATATCTATACTTAACTTTGATAAGAAATTATTTGAAAAGAAACTAAGTTTTGGACTAAACAAGCTCTCTATCAAAACTAAATCAATAGAAACTAACCTCAAGGTCTCATCCATAATGAACAACCATGTTCAAAGTATGTCACTTTAGGGTTTATGCAAACTTAATATTCAAAGACAAACTTTGAACTAAAAATAGGAATGATAAATTTATAAAAATCTTTAAAAGAAAATTACCTGGATCCAAAGTTGGAATGAGAGTGATATCATGCCTTGATCCAGAATCAAAGCAGTCCATGTTCAATCCAAGATCATCTACTTCCATCATGCTACCATTAGACATGATGATGACAGTTGCCTTGAATTCGCCAAGACATTGCTAACTTTCACACGGTTTTTGTTTGGCCCAAACAAATTTACCTTGAAGGTTTGATCTTCATTGTGTTTGTTCACAAAGGTCACCTTGGTAATCATCTGCAAGCAAACAAAATAAGTTAGTTCTATATTTGCTCATCTTCATTAGTTCTGATTATGACAGTGAAAACTAAAACCAACAAAAATCTCAAAACAATTTTATCTCCATAGACAAAGAATTTCCAACTTGCCAAAAGAACTCCATAAAAAAAGAATTGTCTCATTTAGCATAAGTTTGTAAAGGTTTCATCATCATTAGTTTTGATGATTTGTTGGAACAATATCACTACGAAGAACATGCTAAAAATTCCATGCTCAAAAAAAATCTATTTGTTGATTCTTTTCCCCCACCTCCTCAATATTGTAGTTGGAAACTTTTAAGGAATTGTTTTTTGTTAGAGCAAAGTAGGAGAATCTTGTAAGTGAACCTACCTTTCACCTTGTTGCACACAATTCTCCTATGGTAGATTGGGATCTGATGTTGAGAATCCTTGTTGTGGAGTTGGGTTTATGTCCTAAATAGATTGAACCGGCAACCTATTCAAAGGTGGAGTTAGTGCAAGTGATACAAATTCCAAGTTTTTAAACAATTGTGATGTGTGATCATAAAATTGGAAACTATGACGTGTGCTTTTCAGACCATCCCAACTAGACCAGCCACTTTGTTGTAGCCAAGTGGAATATATGACTACAGCCAATTTGATGTGATATGGGGGGATCCTTGATTTTGTGTAGATTTGTTGACTACTGTAATTGATGTAGTATGTTGAACAAACACACTTAGTTTGAAGTACGTGCAAAAACTACTATCTTGGGCAAAAATCAACAAGTGGATGATTTTTTTTCTCCTTATTAGAGTTATCTATAAAGTCACCTTGTCTTTGGGCATGCTTTCACCCCCTATCCCCACTTTGAGTGATATCAGCAAAGTAAGGAAATTTTATTAAATCTCAGTATGAAGTGCTAGAACTCAGCATTTAATGCACAATGTTTGAGAGTGATTATAGTAGTTGTATAGGTAGGAGGAGCGAAAATATGTGTAGCAGCACTGGAGGCGCTCAGGAAAAAGGAAAGATAGGATGAAACTTAGTTAACCACCAAAATTGCTTGAAAAACTAGTCTGGGTCCCAATTATTTCGTTTTGTAAAATTTCCATTCCCAATTACCAGGTCGATGCCCTATTAGGTAAGCGGAAACTAACCACTTGCCCTTTAATCGAATAATTAGTTAATTATAAAAGTAGAATATTGAAAAGTAAAATATTCCTGAAGATTCAATAGTTCTCTTTATAAAAAAATCTTTGAATTTTTAGGGGGAAATTTTCAACAACACTAAAAAATATATAATTAGTGCCAAAGTAGCCGAGGCATTACAATATGTAGGCCAACTCTTGGTGCAAAGTATCAACACTCGCAGCAAGGATCTTACTAGGCTAAAAAGATCTGAAGCAATGCCAACCTTGTACCAATATAAGCCCTGGAGGGACTTGAGGAATACCCTTGGTACCAGTTTTCTATCAATATCTCCAAACCAGACCAACAATGGCTTTCTTATTATTTGGACCCAATGCTTTTATTTTTGGGTCCTTGATTTTTTGATTTTGCAAAATTATCAATTTCCTTTTGTTGAGAAAAACACATTTCACACTTTAAAAACTTGTTTTTCTTGAAAGGTTCACAGACTAGGTTAAACTCACATCCCAAGAAATCAATGTTGGGACCTACTTGGGTTGGGACCTGCTTGGAATGGCCCTACCTCCCTCCAAACACAAGCCACTTGGGCCCTTATAAAAATCAACAACATTGTAATCATGTTTGTACATCTTGTGAAACTTTGGGAACTTTGGTATGTGAACTATGGGAACATACCAGTGTTGTACTGGTATATAGGGTGCAACCTGGGTATATGATACCCTTATTGAACAACATATTAGCTGGGTATGACCTGAGGCAATATCAACCTTATACCAATACCAGATTTAAACCAGGCAAAAATTAGCCTTGGACTTAATAATACATGTAGGAGTCCACTGTGTCTAAGGAAACTTTGGAATTGTTTTGTCAAGTGATGTTTCTTAAATCTTTTGTAGGTTTCTCCGTCTCCCTTCCGAGCATGGATGTTAAAATGGTAAAATGGTAAACTCATTTATAATACTAGAGTAAATTGGTTCGTCACCACACATGTAACTGAAAGTACTTACAGAATCACAATTAATGTGTTGTGGAAATCATGGTTGGTTAGGCGCCCTTGTTGTTAAAAAAAGGTCTCAATAATATTGCTTATGGATTGTTTTGAGGTCATATCAATATAAGCATTTGACCTTTACGAACACAATTGGAAAATTTTCACCTGATATTCACAAATATCCCTATTAGAAAAGGAGAGTGATCTTATAACTAATCCCTGTTACTCTTTAGAGTGGGCATAAGAACCCCTCTTAATCTACATATGTTTAGGTTTAAGATAATGTTGGTCGTGCACTTTATGAGGAGGTAAATTGGGGGGATCGTTCCCAAAATGCAGAGCCAAACATAGCTATCTTTGGGTCCTTATTTTGGGAATGCCTTACCTAGGGCTTTACCATACACTTTCAATGCACAAGTTCAACAAGGTGGTGTGCCTGCTTTGTGTCTTCTCAAGTAGTGTTCCTCTGAAGACAATAAGAGAAGAAAAATGAAATGAAAGGGACTAGCCCCAAAATTTGTTTGGTGATGACCCTGGGTAAGGTGAGGACTAAGAATTGGGCTCTTTTGGGAATGAGGGGTCCATGCACAATGTAAGAGCAAATGTGATACCCAAATTCTCACAATAGTCATGTTCGAAATTCTTACTTCCATAAAGAACCCATATAATTTTGCAGGGCTGTGAATCCATTTGAGAATAGAAGAGACATCGTATGCCTAAGCCGCAGTCCCTTTGTTGAGTCCAGAATTTTATTGAGGGTAAGTCGGCCTCCACATTCCACATACACAAGACAAAAATTTACAGGTTCTTTTCAATACCTAAATTCATACTACATACTGGCATGGGGTTGTAGGTACATCTCTGCTCATATGGAAGAGACAAGTGTTGGTTTTGACCAACCCGCCTTGTTTGTCCATTAGCTAGTCCCTTTTGACCGTGAGTGAGAAAATGGTGGAACCGAGGTGCTTGTTTCCCCCCCATTTTCAAGGTTCTACTAGGATTTGGTGTAGTAGCCTTGGTTTGGAATGGAACCCTAAACCCAAGGAAAACCCTAAATTCCCATCTTCAATGTAGTTACCAATTGTTTTTAAAGTCACCTCGTCCTTAGCCTTGGAGTGACTCATCCTTAGCCTTGAGAGTGACTCATCCTCTGACTTTCTTACTTATATAAAAAATGTTTGATGCAGTAATTCGGGATTGGTGAAGCCTCCGAAATGTTCGCTCTCAAACTATGCCAAAATTCTGGGCCAAAACCAATTTGATCCGCCCATTACTCCCAAAAAAATGAAACTATGGAGGCTCCTCAAAATAGAAGGTTCTGTTTTGATGTATATGGTTCCTCCCCTTAGGCCCACCTATATAGGTGAAAGTGCCAAAGCATATGGGCTAAAAGTGAAGTGCTTATATGGAGAACATGTTGGGGAACACATTGTGAACTTGGGGAACATTTTAGGAACCCATTAGGAACTTAGAAGGAACACCGTGGGAACACATTAGGAAACAAGGAAAACTGAAGAATAAAAATCTTCCCTCTCCCCCCTCTCTAACTTAAAAGGAATAAAAGTAAGGCACCTTAGGCCCTCCTATTGGCTGAAAGGAAAATAAATCCTCCCTTCTCACCCCCTTGGCCACCCCCAATAAAACTTGCATGGAAAGTCAAATGTCCAGTGTCCAAGTGGACATTGGACAATCCACTCTCAACACCAAATATAGCTTGAAAAAAAAACCTCCCCTCCAACCTCCAACCTCCCAACCCTAAACCCAAAACTTAAAAGGAAAAAAACCAAGGCACCCGAGAGCATGATTACACTTCCCATTGGCTAGATGAAATTTCTCTCCTCAAAAGTGTTGAAAGGAACAACTTGGGAACATGGTAGGAACACATCAGCAACTCATGAAAAAAAAAACCTCCCCCCTCCCCCTTGCCCCCAAAACCCAAATTAAAAAACTGGGGCGCTCAAGTGGATGCTGCACCTTCCCATTGGCTGCATGCAATTTCTATTTTCAAAACTGTTAGTTACCTTTTTTGCCTAGGCTAATGGTAGGGAAATAAATTTGGGGAAATAGTCACCTCTCCTATTAATTAGATGAGGTGCCTCCCAAGTTCTTTACTTTTTTTTTTTTGGGCTACGTGCCAATTTGATTAGCCCATCACTCCCAAAAAAAAAAACAATATTGGAGATTCCCCAAAACAGAAGGCTCTATTTTGAATTGTATAGTTCCTCCCCTTTGGCCCACCTATAGGTGAAAGGAGGACACCATTTTCCAAGGCATATGGGATAAAAGTGAGGAGGTATGGGAATTGTTGGGAATAAAGGAAAAATGAAAAAAAATGACACACACCATTGTTTCATTGGGAACAAAAGACAGGAGAACATGATGCATACATACTGACATTAGACCTAGAGTTTGTCTATTTGGTAGTTGTGGGTTTAGGGTTTAGGGTTTACAACACAAGAGTAACACATGTGAAAAAAAAGGAACAAATGATGTGAATGCTTTCCAATTTTATGATCACACCTATGTGACTATGAAATACCTATTTGTTGATTTATTCATCATAGTTCAACAATGTTGTCTTCTTCTATTTATAACCTCCTTTCCCAACCTCCATTCCTCTCCACCCCAGTGGTTCTCTGCTACTAATTGAAAGTTCTTTCTTCTCCACCCCAGTGGTTCTCTGCTATTGATTGAAAGTTCTTTTGTATGTCCATTTGTGTGGAAACATCTATTTCACCAAGATGATGAAAAGAAATGGAGATAGTGTAACATATGTTTTGATTGGTTTATTATGGTTTGTTTAATATAGTCATAAGGAGAGATAAAACTTTAGTGACATCAGATGTTTGGTGATTTTTGAACTTGCACTGGGGAGGAGGTTACTTTAGATGGAGGGAAATGATGAGGATGAACCTACATTGAACTCTACAATAAGAGTTTTATGTCCTTGCTTGACATGCCAAGGGACTCGTAGGGTGTCCAAGAGGACAATGTATTGGCACATGCAAGAATTGGTTGATTTAGTTGCAAGGCTTGGAAATCCTTTGGTAGAAGAGGTTGCTATTTTGGATGGACCAAGTCAGGATACATCAACAAATATTTTTGAGTTTAATCCACCTTCATCAGCATCCAGGGAGCCAAGTCAGTGCAGTGACCAACATCCAATAGGCCCAGTTAGGGTTGTGACCTTCAAACAAGCCTTAACCAACAAAATTGTGGAGCTTTAGGAAAAATGGGATGTAAACCAAGTGCCCATCAACCTTCAAGATTACATGTTACATCAATTATTTGGGTCATTACAAAAGGAACCCAATGTTTTTGAGGATGGGAGACTTGATTATGGTGCCTTGCCAATTGGCAGATTGTTGACACTAGTTGGTTTAGAGCCTGAACTAATTAGAGGGTTTTCATTGCCAACTTCGTGGAAACAACTTCATAATTTGTATAGGGAGTTGGGGCTTGTAGCAATAGAGAGGTGGCAATTGTGCATTAGGTCTACACAAGCACCACATGTTCCCCATCTGATGTCCCCTAGTGTAGAAGACTTGTATGAAGGCTTTGAGGTTGTGCGTTGTGAGTGTGGGCCTAATTCAGGACAAAAATTTAAAAGAGATTGTCTAGGTTGTTCTCATAGGTGCCTGATTTGCTTACAAATGAGGAAACACATATTAGCCTATGATTACATGCCTATCGGACCCTTGTTAGCAAGCTTGTGTTGAAGTAAGAGCATTTGTGAAAAGATGTTGATGACATGGAAAGCTAAAGATAGGTGGTTGGGAAAAGATCCTAAGGTTTTACCAAAAGTTATTAAAGAGCATTTTGATGGTAGCAAGTTTTGTGAGTATCAAGCATTTTGGACTCCTAAAGGGGAGTGGGAAGCCCCTGTAATTTGTCCCAACAACAAATGTTCCCATTCTTTTCGAGCATTTCCTCCAATTCAAAAATGTGAAAAATTGCTTCAGCATTGGGATTCAGATACAGATTTTTATAGGTTTCCATGCTTAGAATGTTCGACTCTTATCAATGTTCAAAGGCGCATGTTGAAAGTAAGTTTAACACATTTTTGTTGACTAATTATTTTTTTAGGTTTTGAAAAAAATAGTCTTGTTCAGTGGCTTTCAATTGTATATATAATTAGATAATTAGATAATTGGCAACCTCATATTTTCCCTTGAGTAAAAGTAAACTTGCAATAGATGTCCAAATATTTAGGCTTTAGTTAGTAACAAAATAAACCTATCTAGATCCATAAACCTATCTGGAACCAAAGTTAATAAACTAGCTAATAACCAATTGTCAGAGATTTGATAGGGTCCAATAGAAAGTAAACAAAAACCATCAAACTTAGTGTTTCTTGTCATGCATTAATATACTTTGTGTGCATTTGTAGGGTGATCCGCGGAATTTTGGGTTGATGTTTCATTGGGATGGATTTTCTTCTGCAAAGACAAGTTTGAAGAATTATTAGATAGTGGATTTGAGCATACTAAATTGTGGGAGAGAAAACACATTAGATCCTATTCCTATTATGTTCATTCCATCAAGTTCAGAAAAAATAATCAAACAAGCCGACCCCCACGTTTTGATAGCATTTTTAAAACCTCTCATGATAGACTTAGAAAAGGTGTTTGTAGATGGATTCCCGGTCCGGTATGCATATCCTATAGAATCAATTAGTGAATGCATGTTTGATGATTTGCCTTCCGGTTTGGCTACTTTGCGGGCCATAGTGATGGTATGGACTGGTGATCATCCTACCCAATGTAAAGTGGGGGTAGTGAAAAGTGGGGGGTATTTTGGGTGTCGACGTCACTATGTTACATCAAGATGGCGTGCTCGATCCGACAATAAGGGTTTGGTGGAATACCATGACAATAGAAAACATAGGAGGCATCCATTTGCCATGCGATGTGTAGAAGACATGGCATTTGCATTGAAGTAGTGGTAGTAACTTCCAATTGGCAAGGAAAGGGATGAGGTTGGTCGTGAAGCGGGCATTTCCGGCCAATCATGTCTTTGGAGGTTGTATAACTTGTATGGTTTTGACATTTCTCATGACCTCACATATGATGTGATGCACACTTTAGCATTGTGTGTCTTTAAGAAATATGTCCACATGTTGGTCAAATATGCTACAGGAAATGGGAAGATAAAAGATTTGGATGGTGTGTTACAAACTGTGAAAAAATTGAGTCCGGCCACACTTGGAGCAAGGTGGCCTAGGAGTATAGAATCTCTAGGATTTTATAAGGCCGAAGAGTACCAAATCTTTGTTATGTGGTGCTTACCACATGTCCTAGATCATTTAGATTTGGGCTTGGACTCCATTTTGGGTGGGATAGGTGTAGTGCTCACTGAGGTAGGAAGGCTATTTTACACCCAGAGCCGAAACTATGGCTGGACTTTTCAAAGCAGGCAGAATGCTCAGGAATTGTTGGCAGCATGGCGTGTGCGTTTGGAGGAAAGTGTTGGGCCCAACTCATCTCCGTTGGAGCATGTTGCAAGTATTCATTCTAGGGCTATTTTTTTTGGGCTATCTAGAGTTAAGGTGACAACATTTCTTTTGAAAATGATGGCAAGATGTTTTGCAAGTTTTCTAGTTGCCAAATCTCATATAAGTCTTTTTGAAAGATTGCAAAATTTTTGTACTAAGTTTCAATTAGGTAGAAAATAACCAAAAAAAAAAAATTGAAAAAAAAAAAAAAACTTTATTTCTCACATGTAGCAGCTAGATTCGATTTAGTCATCTTATGGCTAATTGATAGCTTAGCTACATTACAAAATTGAAAATTAAAGCCTTGGTAAGACCATTGATATTTCATTTTGTGAAACTAGTCCATAGAGTGTGTTTTTATTATGAGCTCTGTCACTGCAAAAGCATATTGCAGGAATATAATCCATGGAACTTTGTGTCCGGGCACACAGGGAGTGGAGAACTTGTAGATGATGTGGAGAGGCATGGTTTCCACGATATTTTTTGGTGTTACCCTTTTGAAAGGGAAATTTCCAGAGTTGTGAACATTTCATCCAATCAAAAGACAAGTGAAGTCACTTACACCAGCTACTATGCTAGGCAAATTTTCACAAAGATCCATAGAGCTATGCAACTAGACAATGACGGTCTATTCCTGGGTGGAAGAGCTTTGAAAGAGGTTCACAAATATCTTCAATTGCCTACAGATGTCCGTCGTGTAATGGACCAAGATTTGACAGTTTGTGAGCAGTGGCATGAAGAATGTGTGGTGGTTGTGCCTTCTCAGGAAATAGCTCAAGCAATTTCCAAATTGGTGCAGTGGTTACCAACATGCTCATGTAAGCAAATTTTACTACAGAAGGGCATAATTGTGGGTAGGAAGATTGGCATCAAAGCAGCAATCTTAGAAGACACAATCTCGTACTTGCAATGTTTTTGGAGCACCATCGGGATCATGACCACTGAAAATTCTCAACTTTTTCAGACTTCAGTTCAAGGATTCTCATTTTGGATGAGGCATGGAAAGGAATTTTGTGTTGGTGATTCAGTGGTTGTTGAGCCTGATGAGCCATACGAAGGGCACATGTGGACATGGAAGGCCAAAATCACCCAATTTTTCATCCATGAATTCTATGGTGACAGGAGAGTTTTTTTCCAAGGCAAGTACTACAATACGGCAACATCAGCATCATCATCTTCTGTGGCTCTCCAACACAGCTGTACTGGCATGGTTGTTTTACAACCACATCCACAACAGTGGCCTAGGAATGACATCAAACCAGCTCACCTTTTGATGCACAAATTCATTCTGATGCCTTTGGTAGGGCGGAATAATGGGATTCTTTTAACTTATGAGTTAGAGGATGTTTCCCCGCGTGACCATTTGTTTCAGCTAGGGATGCCTGGGCGCTGCCCTCCTTATCCAGAAGTTGGGGATGTGGTGATAGTTAGGAACAGCAGTGACAGGTCCTTCTCCATGGCAGTAGTGAGGAGTGTGTCTACACCAACATTTACAA
>Ga0116231_10013521_pt1 | contig 11418 bp, 7 predicted proteins | sample S1TSphgellanicum_2_FD_89695 | JGI IMG/M metagenome (GOLD analysis project Ga0116231, IMG submission 89695) | Host-associated microbial communities from peat moss isolated from Minnesota, USA - S1T2_Fd - Sphagnum magellanicum MG | ecosystem: Host-associated > Plants > Peat moss > Unclassified...
CAGTGTTCCGGGCCTTTCCATTGAGGGCGGCGGCCCCGGCGGCGGTGAGCGCATTACGCTCCGCGGCCTGAATTCAGGCGGGGACGGCGCCAACGTCACAACGGTCGTTGATAATGTTCCGTTGAGCTACTCGCTCGCGAATACAGATGGCGGCGTGCTCGCAAGCGACTTCGACACCTACGACCTCAATCGGGTCGAAGTCCTCCGGGGTCCGCAGGGCACCCTTTATGGCGCCGACGCCGAGGGAGGCATTGTCAAATATGTCACCAATCCCCCCGACCCCGGGGCGTATCATTTCGGGGTGGAAGCTGGAGGGGATGACGTCGATCACGGCGGCGTCGGCGAAGACATCAAGGGTTATGCGAACGTCCCGCTGTTCAACGGCGCGGCCGCCATCCGAGCGAGCGGGTACTACGAAAGTCTACCAGGGTGGATCAGCAATCCCCTGCTCGACGAGACTAAGGATAACCTAGGGCTTCGTCTCGGCGGCCGCGTATCGGCGCTTTGGCGACCGACGTCCGACCTGACCATCCGCACCACAGTCTTTCTTCAGGAGAAGAATGCGGATGACGTCGACGCGGTCAATGTCTACGGCCCTAGCAGTCCCAGCAACAGCTTCGGCTTGGTCGATGGGTATGATCACTTTCACTATAATGGAGATCCAACTCGGAACCGCCTCGCGTTATACAGTCTTGATGTCGCTTACGATGCGCATTGGGCGACAGTGCAATCCATCACGAGCTACGGGATACAGCACGAATCCTACCTGCAAGATAGCACCAGTCTGGCGGGCGAGCTTGGACCGGGCGTCACCGCCGTTCAACAGCAGACAAACGCATTGAACAAATTTAACCAGGAGTTTCGGGTTTCATCAAATCCCGGCAACACTGTATTCGGTCGGGATTTTGAGTGGCAATTTGGGCTATTCTATACCCAAGAAGACGTCACGTTCAATCAAGACATCAATGCTGTCGTAGAAAAAAACACACTTCAAGGCTATTTATTGGACGCCGTGCTGCCCTCTAAATATCATGATTTGGCTGGCTACGGCGATTTGACCTATCATTTCACGCCAAAGCTCGATGTGGAGATCGGCGGACGGCTATCGGAAGATGGCTCCCACAGCCAGATCGTTGTGAGCGGTGTTTTCGCTGGCGGGGGACCGTTTCAATTCCCGTTAATAAAGGATTCCGACACTAGCGCCACGTTCTCCTTCGCTACACGATATCATTTCACCGGCGATACCCTCGGCTATATTCGGATAGCATCGGGGTTCAGGCCAGGTGGACCGGAACTCCCAGTTGCTGGCGAACCGGCGAGCGTCCCCCTAAAATATAATCCAGACTCGACCCTTAACTATGAGGTTGGGCTAAAGTCAGAGCTGTTCGACAAGCGTGTGTCGTTTGAAGTCACCGGATTCTATATTGACTGGCATGATATTCAGATACCCGTCGAAATAATTACGCCAGACGGAGCATTCGGCGTTACGGGAAATGCGGGGTCGGCCGTCAGCCAGGGCGCGGAATTCAATCTTGGCTGGCGGCCGATTAAAGGGCTTCGGCTCGCCCTCGCCGGGGCCTACACCGATGCGCATTTGACGCAGGATGCGCCCGGACTTGGCGGGCTCAGTGGTCAAGCGTTGGCTTACGTGCCAAGGCTCAGCACGACGTTAAGCGGCGATTACGAGTGGCCAGTCGATTTCGACAGCAAAGCCTTCATTGGCGCCAGCTGGGCGCACATAGGCAGCCGATACTCCGACTTTAGTACTGAGCCGCTCCTAGGACACCAGGCGATTCCCAGCTACGAGACGCTGTCGGCGCACCTCGGGTTTCGAAAAGGCGCGTACACTTTCGAGCTCTACGGAAAGAACTTAACGGACACCCGGGGCGTGACATATTATTCCCCATCGCCCAGCTACGAGAACTACGCCACCGCCTATCTTATCCGGCCCATGACGATTGGCTTCCGCGTCGCCAGTGATTTCTGAACGCCGGCGGCATGAGACCCCCAGAGCCCCCCTGGCGTCCTGCCTCCTCCATGCGGGGGCGAGGCGACTGGAGGGGTCGATATGAGGGCCGCGGCCGCGGCATGCGCCTTGCTGACTTATCCCTTTAAGGCGGCGCCATTTGTGCGAAACGAGCGCCCTATCCTTTAAGCATCGAGCCGATCACATCCTTCGCGGAGACTAAAGTTTTAAGGAGGCTGCGATCCAATCGTTTTGATTTCGGAATGGGTTTTCGGAGGTCCAAACGCACGATCGTCCCTGTGCGGCAGTCCAGCAGATGCGAAGGCGAATGACAAAGCATGCCTTCGCCGTTGGCGGAAGGGCGTTCCAGGAACCGGGCGCGCCGGACGGAAGGACCGGGTGGAGGACCGGCATAACCACCTCGCCTTAAACCTGACCTTGACCACCCATGGGCTTGGCCTAACGGTGCGACCTCAACAGAATCCACATTGAGCGCCGCTTTAGGGATGCCCCACCTCGACCACATGGAGGTGTTCGCCGCAGTCGCAGAAGCGGGCGGCTTTCGGCCCGCAGCGCAAAGGTTGGGCCTTCCCGCCTCAACGGTTAGCGACATCGTGCGGCGCCTTGAGGAACGATTAGGCCTGCGCCTGCTCAATCGGAGTACGCGCAGTGTCATGCCCACCGAGGCTGGTCTTCGTTTGCTTGCGGGATTGAAACCGGCTTTCGAGCTGATCGATCAGGCCGTGAGCGGCCTGCATGACGATGCTGAACGCCCGGTCGGGCCGCTCCGGTTGACGGCGCCAGGCATTGTCGCCCGCTACATTCTTCCAAATATCCTGCCGTCCTTTCTCAACGCCTGCCCCGACGTCCGGGTCGAGGTGGCGGTAGACGAACATGTGGTCGACATCATTGAAGGGGGCTTCGATGCGGCGATCCGCTACGAGGAGCGCATCGCTGTCGACATGGCGGCGACACCTATAGGACCTCGGGTGCAGAGTTTTGCCGCCGCCGCGGCCCCCGACTATCTTTCTCGGCACGGGCGGCCGGAGCATCCTAAGGATCTCTCGAGCCATCGCCTGATCGGCCATAGGCTGTCATCAGGCGCCATGGTGGTTTGGGAGTTTGGGAAAGGACGGAGCACAGTCCGAGTAACCCCCTCCGGACCACTGATCACGTCATCGATTGAACTGCGCATGGCTGCGGCTGTGGGCGGCGCAGGCATGATTTACACCTTCGAAGACGTCGTGGCGCCGCAGCTTAAAACAGGCGCCCTTCTTCCGGTGCTGGAGCCTTGGTGGCAGTCGTTCCCAGGTCCCTTCCTCTGTTATCACGGCGACCGAAGGGTGCCCGGTCCGCTCAAGGCGTTCATCTCCCACATCCAAACCCAACCATCCGTCACCTGAGTTCGCTGTCCGATAAAGCGTACGGACTGTGCGCAATTGAACGGCTATTCGGTTGGACAGTCCCCGCCTAGAAGATCGTCTTCCGTTAGGAGACGACCATGGCCCCGGCGCCCTCGAAAGCTGACTCCAAAGCCGAGAGGGCTTACGTTGTGACGGGCCCGACCTCCGGCGCGGGCCGCGCGACCGCCCTCGCACTCGCGCGGCTCGGCACGGTGGTGCTGGTGGGTCGCGATCCTTCAAAGCTTGAGCTCATGCGCGGTTTGATCGAGCGGAACAGACGGTGTCGCGCGATCTGCGTCGTTTGCGACATGTCGAATATGGCGAGCGTTCGGCGGGCGGCGGCCGACATCGCCGCCTTGCCGCTGCAGATCGTTGGTCTGCTGAACAATGCCGGCGTCCAAAATCCTCAAATCGCCAAGACCGCCGATGGGTTGGACACGACCTTCGCTACGAACCACCTCGGACCGTTCGCGCTGACCGACCTCTTGCTGCCGCAACTTCAGGAGGGGGCGAACGTGCTTTTCGTCGCCTCGGCCACAGAGGATCCGGAGCGCCAGCCCGCGAAACGCGCCGGCTTTCGCGGCGGTCGCTACCTATCCGCCGAGGCCAGCGCACGGGGGGAATGGTTGCCCGGCGGCGCCACACGACCGGGTTACGACGCCTACGCCACGTCCAAGCAGTGCAACATCGCGACGGCCCTGGAATTGGCTCGGGAAAATCCACGCTTGCACGTCAACGCGGTCGAGCCCGGGGTCATGTTCAACACTGGCTTGCACGGCGGCGCGAACAGCTTCGGCCTTGTCCTGGCGCGGATGATCGTGCCGTTGTTGGCGCCGTTCGTGAAGTTCCTCAGCACGCCAAAACGCGCCGCACGGGTGTTCGTGAGGATCCTTACCGACCCGTCCGGCCAGACAGGCGTGTACTTCGACGAAGCGGGTCACCCCATGCAGGGGTCCGCCCGTGTTCGCGACCCTGCGTTTGCGTCGCGAGTCGTCGCGGAGACGCGTGAATGGCTGTTAGCGCATTCAAGCTGATTGCGCCGGTTTCCCGGAATTTTGATCAACGGTGGAATGGACTTATGGCCACAAACAACCCCATCGCAGTCGTCGACGAACTGATCGAACTGCGCGGCCTGCGCTTCCATTACCGCGACTGGGCGCCGCGCCGGCAAGGCGCGCCAACCCTTATCCTCCTTCACGGTTTCACAGGCCATGCACGGTCTTGGGATCCCTTGGCCGCGGCGATGACAGATGGCTACAGGGTGCTTGCATTCGATCAGCGCGGCCACGGAGAGAGCGGCTGGGCTCCGAAGGACGCGTATAGCATCGAGAATATGGCTGACGATCTGATAGCGTTCGTGCAGGCTCTCGAGGTGAAGGATGTAACCCTGCTCGGCCTGTCCATGGGCGGTTTGGTGACCATCGAGTACGCCAGTCGGAGCGCCACGCCGCCCGCCGCCTGCATTATCGTGGATATCGGTCCAGAAATCGAACGTACGGGATCAAGCCGCATTCAGTCCAACGTGCAGGCGTGCGACGTTTTCGATTCTCGGGAAGGCGCCTTTGCGTCAGCCCGGGCTGATAACAGCAGGCCGCCCGAGGCGCTCCACCGCCTTCGATCGGACGAGAGTCTGATGCGGACCGGGGATGGTCGCTATACCTATCGCTACGATCGGGCCCTCCGCTCCTCACGTGCATTGAAATTCCGAGATCCGGATACGGTGTGGACCTGTTGCAAAAGAATGGCCTGTCCGACCCTGATCGTTCGCGGAGGAGAGTCCGATATTCTCGCCCCAGCAATAGCCGACCGGATGGTCCAAGCCATACCTGACGCCCGCCTCATCACGATCCCCGGAGCCAGCCATGCCGTGCCTTTCGACGCCCCTGAAGCGTTTGAGGCAGCGATCCGCGGATTTTCAGTTGATTTATGACCTAACGGCGCGTAGTTAGTTTCGCACGTACGAGCCGCCCCATCAATCGTTTCAGATTGCACGGGGTGGTGAGCCGTTGCCAGGAAACGCGCTGCTTGCTCAGAGCCTTCATCGCCGTCGCCGCCTCCGCGTCGATCCGGCCGATCCCCCCTTCGCCAATCCTATGGATAGAGAAGGAATGGGGCCGGCGCGGTCAGGCCTCCTAAGATGATCCGTTTGAGCCAGAGGCGTCGCTTAAGCTAAGCACACACGGCCTCTCAACCTCCTCGCGCTTCCGCGCCGAGACCATGAGCGGCGCAACTGGACCGAAGCCGGCAGCCGTCGCAGTCCTCCTTCTTGGTCTGGTAAATAGGCGCGTGAGTCGCGTAGGCGGCGCCTGGATAGGTCAGGGTGCGCCTTGTCGGGCAGATAGAGAGGTTCTATTCCGCATCGAAGGCGAAGTCATCGCCGGTCAGCTCGCCTTCGACCTGAAGCTTGCTGTCGAGGACGGTGATATTGGGCCCTAAGTTCCTGGTTGATCAGCCAGCCGAGGACCGCGCCTACGACGGCGTGCGACAGGGCGGCTACGATCTCGTCTATCCGTGCTTTAGTGGCGACTTCAAGACCGTAGACGTCTCGTCCTTCGTCGATAAGATCGGGGGGAGTCGTATGGCGTGATCTCAGGTGCGAGCTTCGGCATGACCCAAGGATCCCTTGTAACAGCCAGAACGGTCGGCATCGCGTTGGACTACACAATGTAATCGCGTGTGGGTCGCTCGCCGGCGTGTGGCGGGCTGCTCAGACGCCGTGTCCGCACCCCAGGAGTTCGCATGCTGAGATTCGCCGCCGTCGCCTTGGCCCTCTCCGTCACGCCGCTCGCCTACGCCGCGCCCCCACCGGCAGCGGCGCCCCCCACTCTAGCTCCCGCCACGTTAGACTTCGCACGCCAGTTCGACCTCACGTCAAAGATCACCGGGCGCACGTATCGCATCTTCGTGAGCACGCCTATGACGCCGGCGCCCAAGGGCGGTTTTCCCGTTCTTTATGTTCTCGATGGAAACGGCGCGTTTCCCATCGCAAATGGCCAAGCGGTCTTTACCTACTTTGGCGGCTCCAAGCCGGTCTTGGTGGTGGGCGTCGGTTATCCGGTCGCCCTAGCCGCCATGACCCTTCGCAACCGCGACTTGACGCCGACTGCGCCGGGGCTGCACGATCCTGGCGACATATCGAAGGTGCCAAAGCCGCGGGATTACGGCGGGGCGGACGCCTTTCATCGGTTCATGATGGAGGAGCTTCGCCCGGCGATCGGTCGGCTCTATTCGGTCAACCTGGCCGATCAGTCGCTAATGGGCTACTCTTTTGGCGGCCTTTTCGCGCTCGACGTGCTCTTCAAGCATCCCACCGCCTACCGCAACTATGTCGTCGGAAGTCCGTCGATCTGGTTCAATGACCGTGAGGTCTTGAAAGGGGAGAGCAGGTTCTCAGACGCTGTCCGCAGCGGCCTCGCCGCGCCGCGCATTCTCATCACCTCAGACCGGTGGGAACAGAGCGAAGAGGCGCCCAATCTACCAAAATCTGGGGAGGACCGGGCAAAGGCGCTCGCCGACATGGCTGGATTTCGGATGGTCGATAACGCGCGCGAGCTCGCCGATCGGCTCAAGGCCTTGCGCGGTGGGGCGGGCTACGAGGTGCGCTACACGCTCTTCCCTGAAGAGACCCATCAGACCGGCATACCGGCTGCGACCAGCCGCGGCGTGGCCTTCGTTGAGAGCCAATGACGTGGGGGCTTGGTCCATTTTCGACGTCGAAACCCGAGCGTGAGGCGCATGGTCTGCAACCCCTCCTCCGGCCTTGAGGACAGAGAGCGGCGCCATTGCGGGCCTCACGACGACGCCATTCACGTCCCTGAAGCCCTAAGGAGTGACACGTGAACGGATCAGCGCACCTATTAGGCTTCGTCCTCGCCGGGGCTTTCGCCTCAATGACGGTCTGCCACGGGGCGTGCGCTCAGCCAGCCGCGCCGAAAACCTTCAATGCGGCGCTGGCGACAGTAATGTCCCGTCCGGAGTTCCGACATGCTTCGTTTGGCGTCGAAATATACGACCTGGACACGCAAAAACCCCTCTTCGCCCTGAACCCAAACGCCCTGTTCACGCCGGGATCGACCACCAAGCTCCTGACCGAAGGAACGGCGCTCATGCTGCTCGGCGCGGACTATCGTTTCCACACGCCAGTCTATCGCACAGGTGAGATCGGGCCGGACGGAGTGCTCGTCGGCGACCTGGTGCTGGTGGCGAGCGGCGATCCCAACCTGTCAAACCGCGCGCAACCGGATGGGACGCTCGCATTCGCAGACGAGGACCACAGCTATGGCGGCGTCGAGTCCCGCCTAATCCAAGGCGATCCCCTCGTCGTCATCCGCAGTCTGGCAAAGCAGATTGCACAGGCGGGCATTCGGCGGGTCGTCGGCCGGGTCCTGGTGGACGTCAGCCTGTTTCCCGAAGGTGAGCGCGAGCTCGGCACCGATGTCGTCATTTCCCCGATCGCCGTTAACGACAATGTGATCGACCTGACTTTCAAGCCGGGGGCGATCATCGGCGCGCCCCTAGAGATGAGCGTCTCGCCTCAGCTCCCATCCATTCGGTTCGTGAACCTGACCAAGACTGTCGCGGGCTCGAAGATTGAGTTTGGCGCTGCGGATACGGTCGATAACGCGGACGGCTCCCAAACGGTGACCCTCTCCGGCTCCATGGGCGAGGCGAGTAAGCCGTCCATCTACGGCTACCCCGTCTCCAGCCCGTCGCGATACGCGGGCGAGGCCCTCACCATGGCGCTTAGGGACATGGGCGTCCAGGTAGAGGGCGCGCCGGGAACGCTGAAAGCCGCCACAGGCGATACGGCCTGGCGGCAGCCGATCTATCGGGTGGCCGAGCATGTCTCCGCCCCTCTGGCCGAAGAGGTCAAGGTCACACTCAAAGTCAGCCAAAACCTTCACGCCAGCATGACTCCCTTCATCCTGGGGGCCGTCGTCGGCAAGGCTAAGACCAAGATCGACGCCGTGGGCTTTGCCCTTGAAAACGGGGTTTTGACCAAGGCAGGCCTCGACCTCACCGGCGCTTCACAGTCCGATGGCGCGGGCGGGGCCCCGGCGGCCTTCTATAGCCCCGATTTCATGGTTCACTATCTGGCGTTCATGGCGACTAGGCCGGACTTCGCGGTGTTCGAGCGCGCGCTGCCCATCCTCGGGCGCGACGGCACCCTCGCCGGCGTTCAGAAAGCGGCGCCGGGCGCCGGCCATGTCCTCGCCAAAACGGGCACATTCGGCGCCGTGGACCTGCTCAACCGGCGCGAGATGCTGGTTGGCAAGGGCCTGGCCGGCTACACGACGACGCCTTCGGGCGCGCGTTACGCTATTGCCCTATTCGTCAACCACCTCGAACTCAGTGACGAGAGGTCAGTCAACGAACTCGCGGGGGAGGCCCTGGGCGAAATCGCCTCCGCCGCCTATGCGCTACCGATCGAGCGCGCCGGCTTAGAGACGCGCAACGCGCGGTAACATGTGGTTTGGCAGAAGGCGCGCATTCGGGTTCTGGCGCATTTTCATCCGATGCCGTCAGCGGGGAGGTCAACCCGTCGGGTCGGCGGCTAGTTTGTCGTGCGTGAAGTCCTGGGCTGAGGAGGTAGCGGCGTGGGCAGTGAGATGACCCCTGATTTGATGGTCGTGCATGAGGCGGGGCGCGGAGCCCTCATGCAGCGCAGAGCCCCGTCCGGCGTCTCCGCGTGAGGTGCTGATAGTGACATCTGCCCTTCAGCCGCCCTTATGGCAGTTTGGGTTGTTGGCCATTGGAAGCGCGATGAAGCTAATTGTCGCCGGTGGTAGATCGAGTTGCCCCGCGGGCATCCTCTTTGATTTTAGGGCGGGCAAGTCCCCGTTCCGCAAAAGATGCAGCGTCTCGCCGTTGAGCTGGACCGTGGTCGACTGCAGGTCCGGCGAACTCAGGCGATAAACCTCCGCGTGCGTCGGCAACCGCACCGCCGCCGATTGCTCCTGGCTGGTATTGATCGCCAGCAGCGCCACGCCGCCAGACGGGCCGCGCAGGCACTGCGCGTAGAGGTGAAGCTCGCCCGCGGGCGGCCCGGCGTCCAGGATCACGCGGCCCATCAGCCGCCGCCACAAAAGCGCCGCCCAGTAGTCGGGGCGTGGAGCCAGGGTCTGCCGATCGATGAGACCATAATCGCCGGAGACCAGGGTGTTGTGAAACAGCACGCTCGCGCCGCGCTTCGCCAGGCGGCCCATCTGGTCGAGGTAGCGAAAGCTGTCTAGGAAGGTCGAGGCCCAAGGATCCCCGCCGCATGCCGCTTCTGCGGTCTCGGTCACCCAGATCGGCTTGCCGGGCGCGTACTCCTCCTGAAGCCGCTTATAGAAGTCGAACACCTGATCGGTGCGCCCGAGCCAGGCCTCCGACAAAGCCTCATCGGGCGAGGCGCCATACCGCTTGCCCAGGAAGGCGCAGCGCTGGGAGAGCGCGCCGTAGAAATGATAGGAAAAGACGTCGAGCTGCTGGCGCGGCTTGGCCCGCAGCAGGTCTTCGGAGCTGAGGGTCCGTAGCGCGGGGGGGGACGGGACGCCCTCGCCGGTGGAGGAGGGGCCAACGATCAGCGTCCCCGGCGCCTCGGCCTTGACCAGGGTGCGGAACGCCGCTGTATCGGCCGCATAGGTCTGCGCCGTATAGCCCTGCGGCGCGCCGCCTACGGTCGGCAGGGTCGGCTCATTGAAGAATTCCAACGCCGATATCCTGCCGCCGATGGATTTTGTATAGGACAGCAGGGCGCTGGCCTGGCCAGATGTCCAGACGCCGCTGGCGTCACGAACTCCCGGACCGATAGCGAAGGAGGTAAGAATATCGGCGTCCACGGCCTTGGAGAACCCAACCACGCCGGCCCATTCCGCCCGGGTCAGCACCCCTTTAAATCCGCTGGGCGCGACCCTCTGCGGCGCGCCGTCGGCGTCGTCAAAGTAGACGCTGTTGGCCCATGTTCCACTCACTCTGACGTAGGCCGGTCCGAGCGCCGCCGCTAGCGTGCGCAGACGCGGGCTCGTCAAGTCGAGGGGGGGCCTGGCTTCGAACAGCGAGCCTGAGGCATGCGACGGCAAACCGCCGGCAAGGGGCGGCGGATAGGGCTTCCAGAAGTCGCCGCCAATCACCTCGGCCATCTCGACATTATAGGACTGATACCGCTCGTCCACGACGCCCACGCGCCGCAGGCTCTGCGGATCGAGCAAGACGGTTTGCGCCAGGACGGCCCCGTGGGCGACGGCGAACGCCGTCGCGCCGATCACCCCGGCGATCGTTACAGCGATCAAAGGCAGGCTCTTCACGACGGCCGCGTTCTCCACCAAATTGCGCGCAGAGTTCTGGCAGAATTCGCGCCGAGTGGTCCATCTCGGACGCGCAATTCCGCAGAAGATACAATCAGGCGTTGTCCGGCAAGCGCCGGCGTCGCGCGGGCGCCCTGTTGGCCACCAGGTTCACGACGGGATTGCCCGTATCGAAGTCTACGAGCGAAAACCCGCTGAGCATCTCCGATCCCGCCCGCGTCTTGCGCACCCTATGGACCAACCGCCCGGCCCCTACGCCCGGTTCGCTCCGCCACGTGCGGACGCGGATCGCCGTCCCGAGGGCATCGACCTTTGCCGGATCCAGGCCGAAGGCGCTGGGCGAGTGAAAGGCGATGCCTAGCTTTTGCACCGGGCCAGGGCCGATATGCTCGTCGACGAACGAGACCTTTCCGAGATAGCGGGAGCGCAACGGCGCGCCCGCCGAGGCCGGAGCCGCGAGCCGGGCCGGGCCGGGCCGGGCCGGGCCGGGCCGGGCCGGGCCGGGCCGAAACATGAACCACACGCGCGATGCCGGTTCAAGGAAGTGTCAAACGGACTCTAGGGGCCTGCGTTACGCGGGTATCAACGGCATGTAAACCACAGCGATGTTAATCCTTGGGAGAACGTTTGCTTATCGAAAATTAGTTCTTTTCAAATCAAGCGCGATTTACACAATCGCTTTTGAAGGATCGGCATGATCTATTATTTCTCCAAGCTAAAAGGAACGCGTGGCCTCTGGCTTTTCCTTTTCGGCGTCGCG
>Ga0116231_10013523_pt1 | contig 11417 bp, 9 predicted proteins | sample S1TSphgellanicum_2_FD_89695 | JGI IMG/M metagenome (GOLD analysis project Ga0116231, IMG submission 89695) | Host-associated microbial communities from peat moss isolated from Minnesota, USA - S1T2_Fd - Sphagnum magellanicum MG | ecosystem: Host-associated > Plants > Peat moss > Unclassified...
AAAGGTCCATTACAGGTCCAAGCCAATTTCCATTTTTTTTTGTTTTGATGTTGCAAGCACACATGTGCAACATTCTGAGCATACAGGCATTTATCTGCACTCTGCATTGATCTACATTGCATGGCAAGGAAGAACCTGTGCACAAGTCACAGCTTGTGGAATGGCGTCGTGATGACATTCTTGTTACATTTGCCTCACAAAAGATGACACTGACCGTAGTGACTCCAGACCACCATGTGCATTGCACCATGCTGAACTTAATTTTTGAACTGCACATACATGTTGCTCCAATCAAAGACATCTGGTAGAGGCTCCAAGTCGAAAGCAACGCTCAGTGCTTCACTTGCACACAATGCACCACCTTCATACAAGCCTGGATGATTGTTCCCTACCGTCATGAATTCCTGAATGTTCTGGACCAGCCAGAACAAAGCTTTGACACAACGAGTGAAGAACTGCTGGCAGATCAATGACCCTTGTGAGAAATCTACAGCATCCAAACTTGCCTGAATGTTGGCCAATGCTGCAGTGCGAACATTGTCATCAAGCTTGAGAACAGGGGAGGAAAGAAAGGCAATCAAAGTTGACCATGCCTCGACACTGCCTTCATAAGAAATGACAGCATCTCTCAAAGCTTCACGCACCATCTGAGCATGTGCTTCTCCCTCTTCTGACTGCACATTATCCATCCCGCCAACATCGCCGACCTCTCTTTCTCCAAAGTAACCACCATCATCCACTTGCATTTCATCATCATCACCCTCCCCATCCTGAGCAGAATCAAAATGCCCTGGATCTTCCACTGCCACCTCGCCACCCTCCACATTATCCACCGGGGCATTCTCATCCAAAGCCAGTAAGCTATCTGTAGCTGCAGTTGTTACTCGGACTGCATACGCCTCCATCCCTGCCTGCAACACCTCGCTCTGCAATGCCAACTGCTCATCAATCTGCAAGTATTCCTCGGCAGCAGTGGCTTGCGCAACAACATCCTGAATGGATGTTGCCACTGTTGACGAGGATGCCCTAGCAGCCTTTGCGGTTGCCCTCGCAGCTAGCTGTGCCAAAGGAACAAGATCATCTTCGTCAGGCTCAGAATCGAAACTTTAGAAAACAGCTGCTGCTCATCCTCATCACCAATCTCCGCATTATATCCTTGCGGGACCCTCCACAACTTGCCTGCATCACGCATCTTGCCAGCGGTTCACTGCACTTGCCTATCAAAAGCAGCATGCAACCCTGTAATCTGCCAAGCCTTCTTCACAATGGATGCATCTCCATTCAAGCGCTCCCATGACGACAACAACCAGCCAACCAAAAGATCACGCATGACACCCACAGCCGTGCCCACCTTTACTTCACCAACAGCATGGCCCTGCAGTTGCTGCCCCACATCTTGAGCATACCACAGGTGGTATGCAGCCTTGACAACAGCCTTAAAGGGGTGATTCAAGCCTGTGTCCACAACCTGAAACTTACTGGTGGTTCCCGATGGCACAAACAAGATGATCAAGTGGGGATACTCCTCCTTCATCCACGATAGGAACTCCTCATTCTTATGCACAGACCAGCAATCTATGAGCAGGATTGCCTTTTGATCAACTGGCAGCTGGCCATTACTGGCCTTGATCATGCTCCTGACATACGGGTTAATCATTCCAATGATATATTTGTGCATGCTGCCCTGACTAGACCAATGAGTGGGTGTTTGAGCAAACACGAAGCCTTTGGCAGCTGTAGTTGCGCGGCATAGCACGTTGGGCAAAGCTCTCAAACTGCCCTCTGCCCAACCATAGATGACTTGCAAGGGTAGCATTTTGCCACTTGCAGCTGACGCAAGCACAATAGTGTAGCCCCGCTTATCATCGCCATTTGCCACGCTGACATCCAGAAAATTCTTGGTGTGATAGGTGCGAGCATTGCCGGCTGGCACAAGCTGCATCCCTATCTGATCCCAGTTGATGACCTGCATGCGAAGGAAAGGCAGAAGAAATTTTGTGAGGCAAACTTTCTTCAACCAAACATGCGAAACAACGATTCAGAGCATCATACTGACACTGACATCTGTGCACTACGGGGTGGTGCAAGGCATTCTTGCTCCCACCAGGAAGTTGAAATTCTATGCAAAGCAATGCAATGATATCCCATGTACTGCAGGCAGTTAAGGCGGTGACCATGCGCAAATCTTGGCACAGCCAGATAAGAAGTCAAAAGCTGGCAGTGTAATGCAAATATAAATCAACACATGGATGCACATTGTTCTGCAGTTTCACACAGCTTACCAGCTCTGGTGGGATGCCCTCACGATCCACAATGTTGGCTAGGTGGTGCTTCAACGTGTCTCCCTGCTCCTGCCAGTCCTTTGGTAGATTCTACGCTTCTGTGGTGGCCTTCCTGTAGCTCCAGCCCATCTCCTGACTAGCAAACTTACGGCACCACTACCGGTTGACGCTGAAAGTGGTGTTGTTGTCGAACACAACCCCTGCTGTTGTTGCTACTACCCCAAACACCAGCAGCACACCAATGGTTAGGTTGCGGATGATGCTAGAGTTGATGGCTGCATCGCTCTTGCACTGGTCCTCCAACAGTGTCTTGAGGGCCCCTTTTGCTGTGCCCATGTCCTGCTTCTCCAGCATAGGCTTGCGCCCAGGCCCAGCTACAAAGCTCTTGCCACGGTTCAGCGCCTCCTGATACTACAGCAATAGCTGGACTTTTTTTTGATGAGGTACCAGCCACCCCTGCATTGTGCTGACAGCCAAAGCTTGGAAGCGACCATGGGGCAGTGAACGCAGCTTCTTAACTGCTGCTGTCATGTTGCCGCCGTTCAAGCGCACAAAATGGAAGATTTTTTCAATGTCGCTGGCACTCTTGAACCAATCCTTGTGCACTGCTTTCTTCTTTGCAGGGGCTGTTGCTTTGGGGTTGCTGGTGGCGGTTGGCTTGCTGGGGGTAGCAACGACACGTTCATTGTCTGCTGAATCTGAACCATCTGAGGCTGCATTTGTTGGAACTGTTGTTGATGCTGTGGCTCCTACTGCTGATGGCTGCCTGGCATGTTGCTGAAACTGCTGTGGTTGCACCAGGGAAACTTTCTGCTTGTCTGAGCCTCGCGGCCGACCCCGCCTCTTTGCAGGAGTGGGAGCCGCCGGGATGGGAACAACCAGAGGTCTCTTTGCAGAACCTTCTGCCCTTACCTTTTGATCGGCTGCTGCAGATCTGGCTTCCTTCTCCTGAGGGGTCAGCTGTCTGAAGAAGCTGCTAATGCTGGGTTGGCTTTGGAGAGACATTTTGTGGGCTTGCCAGGCTTTGCTGATCAGTACAAGGTTGACCCCCCCTGGAAATGAAACAAAAAAGGTTCGTTACACACGCGACAGCGCGAAGCTTTTTTTGGCGCCAAAAGGTCCGGTTTTGGGGGAAAACGTTCGTTATAGAAATCCAAAAGTCATTTATTTGCCCAATAAAGGATCGTTTCGGCCTCCAGCCCGAATTCATTAACAAACCTTTCATGGCACTACGGTATAGCTAACCATTTCCCCTCTTGTCTATTTCCATCTATTGTAAATGACATTCACATCATAGGCCCCCTTCAATTGTATCATGTTCATATGAATATTTCCAAACTAAACTTTGTGAAATAGGTCTTTTTATCCAATTTCAAAAATGTGCAGCATGGTCCTCTTCTGGTCTATTACCTAACTTTGACACCCCATCCATGTTTAACACCCCATTAGAAAAAATTAGGGTTTTAGGGGTTCCATTGGGTATTTCATCTTTCACATTATCTTTCATCAAAGATGTTTTATTGGAAGATGTTTAGCATTTGATCTTCTCCTTTAAATGGGCGATTTTCAAATAGCTTTTGGAATTTTGACTCATTGTTTTGTGCAACAGCCATTGTATTTATTGTGATACACGCTTCCATCTTCCACTTTCATAGAGTCCTTTGCTTCTTTTGACTCCTCCCTTCCTTTAAATGTTTGGGCGCCTTTTGAGTTTTAAAATCTTTTGATAGCTAAAAAGGACCTCTAACCTGTAAACAAATTTTTATCCCAATAGCTTTTGGTGGCATTGGCCTCATACCAACAACCACCATCGCCCTAACAACCTATTTAAGGAGATAGGCCCTTGTAGTTTCCATCATAAGGGGCAAGCAAAATATTGTGTAGATACTTGTTACCTTGTTTTTTATTTGAAAATACAAAACAAAAAAAATTTCAAACTTCTAACCTTTTTCTAGAATTTCAAAACAAATGATTTTTTTTTATGGGCATCTCTAGCCTCCTTCTAACTTTGAAAAACAATTTGTATCGTATCATTTGGAATTGAAAAAATACCCCAAACATATCCTAAAAATTTCCCTCATTTTTTAGGGGTTGAAGATGATTTTAGTTATGAAAACAAATTCGATTAACCAAAAAAATAATATTAAAATGTTCACCACATTAATATTGAAGTGTTTGAAAAAAAACCATGTACTTGCAAAAACATTTCACCTATTTTCAAATGCTTGAACTTTATTTTTCAAATTGCCACAAATTTTACGTCCAATTAAAGTATTTGCAATTTAGCTTAAAAAATTGATTATAATCATTTAGCTTTTGAAGTCCATGCAAACAAGAGTTAATAAATAATGTACCCAAAAAAAAGTTATTATCCTCATAAAATCATCTACTTGTTAGTCCTTTTCTTTAGGGACCCTAATATTTGTTGCTTACATTACTTTTTGTGTGTACTTTACCATGCTTTCACTCCAAAGTTGTTAAATTTATGGTCGATCAATGTCCTTTCCTTTTTGAAGCTTTAACATGAGTTGACAACAACGCCTTCCCTTTCCAACAACACCTCAAGGTGGCTTGTAATCTTCTATTGCCCCGAACATGTGAATGTCTTCCTCCCTTGAAGCAACTCATCAGGCAACAAATGGTTCAATTTCAAGATTCCATTTCGGAGTGTTTACAACATTATACCCTATCCAACATGCTTTTTGACAATATATATGAAACCCATCGTGTTTGAATTTTATCATGTTCCGGCCCTAGGGTTTTATCATGCCCTAATTTGACCGACCTTCTTGACCTTTTGATTATCTTCCCTATCCTTCTCCACAACATGTTGAACATGATTTGGATTGTCACGTCCTTCAATTGCAAATATCCTTCAATGCATGTGCACACATCCCATCGATGTTACATGTGTCCATTTTTTTCATTGTGCCCACAGCAATGAACACATAAGCACCCATGATGTAATTTGCAACAATTTTATTGCCATTGCATAAGATGTCAACTTCCATATGGGACAAGAACAACTACACGCGCTTCCTTCAACCACATTCCACTCCTCTTGTTGATGAATTGGCATTGTGTTCATCAAAGATGGAATTTACACCCTAGTTGATGTTGTCATTGTCGATCCAACACGAACGGATTTATTTCATCGATCTTGTACAACCTCAGGATTTGTTGCCTCCCAAGTAACTCAAGTCAAAAAAAGGAGTTATCACGACCGACACCCCACTGATCATTTATTCCCTATAGCAATTGAGGTGTTTGGATGTTTAAACAAACAAGCTGATGTGTTTTTATATGATTATGCCAATGTCATGTGGAGCTTCAAAGGGCCAAAGGGCCTTCCTATTTTTATCTTAGTTATTTTTCTCCATCAAAAAATCTCAATTACATTACAAAGGATGCAAACATCCTTCATCTTAAGTCAAGTGATAATTAGAAGTCTAACTATTTTCCAACTTCCACATCTTCAAAATGCACCCCCCATGATCACAACTAACCTCCTACAAGTAGTCCTTTGTTGAGACAAAAAGATTTTGACATCTAGTTTGTGTTAGCTTCACGTCTTGTAAACAAATTAATTGATTATTTTTTCCCTTGTACATTTTCTAGATCTGCGATGTGTTGATTAATAAAGTATTGTAAGGTTAACATGCACACTTACACACTCTACTCTTGTATGGTAGCCACAAATGCAGGATGCTAAATATCCCTTATTGAGCTCTCTCTCAATGTGTGACAGCATATGCAAAGCCATGTGGTTTTGCTATAGAGTTCAACTAATATTGGCCTAGATATAGGGTAAATAAAGTGGAGGACCATTTTACTTAGTGCCCACAAGTAGGTTAATGGTAGATATTCGCACTCTACAGTCACAGGTGGTTGGTGTGAAATTGGTGTGAGACAACAAAACATGCATGAATTATTATTTTTAAATTATTAAATCTTACCTTGCAAAACCATGCAGGGCACAAAAAAAAAACAAGCCTAGCCGAAGACCATTAACTCTTAAATCTGAAGGGGGGCCAATTTGGTCCATTTTTCAATGTATTTTTGTCTTTCTACAATGTTTAGGGAGGGGGGGGCTCAGGGTATTTAGTGTCCTCTGTGAAAATCACAAAGGTAACCCCTGATTTTCTCTACCAATCACCTTTGCTACTCCCATGCCACCTTCAGTTGTGTGATTTTGGTGTCCCCACCCATAAACATGAAAACTGAGATACTCCGAGGTGGCCCCAGTGAACCAGCAGCTACGAATCAAGGCTTTTGTTTTCAATATTGTTATGTAGTTCTAGTAGTGATCATCCATAAGATGATTTAGTCAAGATTTGGTTACATACTAAACATGAAAGTAGAACAAAAACAGAATCCTTCTATACTCTTGGCTACCTACGGGAAATTATCATAAAAATCCGGCAATTTGGAAAAAGAATTCTTTGAAGTCTGGCAAATTTAGGCCATTTTTTCCATGTATATATAGTCAGTATCTGGCATATACTCAAGTGTTTTCCAGGAACCCTAAATAGAAACTTCCCAGTTGCTGATTCTTGTCCAAGCCCTAGAAGTATCTCTGAATTCTAAACCCAAGCTAATAAAATATGGAGGAGAGCATTGATCCTGCAAAATGTAAGATATTGTAGCTTGTAGGGGCGGGGGGGGGTGTGTGTAAAAGGCATGACAAAGCATACTTCTATTTTGGGGAGGGAAGCATATTTTTGCTTCTATGTTGGGGGGAGTTCCCCATTTTCCAAAAACATTGGTGGTGGGGCCAATCAAATGGCTCCTTTTGAGAAAATAAATAAATGAATAAATAATGTGGGTGCACCCCTCACTAATTAATAGAGCTTGAAGACACTTGTGAGTTTGTAGCAGCTTTTAGGTCAAGGTTAGTAGAGCATATAATCCCATAGCAGCTGCTTCTTCCTGACATGCAAATATTTTCCTACAGTGAGCCCACAGATCCTACATTCTAAATCAGGTTTAGGTCACAATTTCCTACACTTCTGTCAATAGATTCTGCATTCCAAATCTGGTTTAATTCCATGGCCTTTAGTCTTCTTGAAAAGAGAAGATGACCCATCATCTACTCACCTTTTAAGTTGCCTTAGAAGTTAGTACATGCGCAATGTCAGCATAAATTTAAATTATTTTTTGTTTTGCCAAAGTTTTTGAAAAATATTTAGACCTGTTGTCAAAATTTTCAAAAATTTAGATTGTAAGAATCCAAACCTGGCCTAATACAGATAATTTGTAACTGACTGATCACAAGGACCATAAGAGAACTGTGAAGTTGAGTTACAATTTAATATATTTATATGTCAAAGAGTACAAAATTAGAAACTCACATAATAAATCTTAAATTTTAAAATAAATAAATTATTCGACATTTATGTGCCGAATTTGTCAAGGTACTACTATTATACTTGTCAATTTAGTATCTCTTCTAAGTTTTGACACCAAAACTTAGGAAATCAAAATAAAATCTTAAATACCACAAATTTTCACTATCAAACTTTGAGGCCTTCATTTTCTCTATAAGCACATCAATCCCTCTACATGATAGGTAAAAGAAAAATCTTGGGATTCCAAAGGAAATGCAATTTTTTTTAAAAAAGAAAAGAAAAAAAAAGATGCCCTTCATCATAGAATTAGTGCAAGCAGCAAATATCCTAGCCCTTCAAAACAAAGGTCAAAGGTTGAAGATAAAGGGTGGGGTGAATTAATGATGATTTACCCAGTTTTGCTAACTTTACATGGCTACACTCAAATTGCGGGTGAAACAGGGAATACTGGGTCAAACTAGGGCCCAAAAACAGGGTGACTTTAAGGATAACTCATCATCATAATTATCTTTGTACAACCTTTCTTATTAGAATTTAGGCATAAATTATCTGTAGACCTAAGTGGTTCCTAGTTTCTTAAACTCCATCTACAAGAACATAAATTAAAAGGAGCTTAAAGCTTTTCTCCAAAAAATGGTCATTACTTCCTAATTATTAGCAGTCATGAAAAACTTCAAAGCTTAAACACTAATAATTTGCTGCTGCTAGGCTAATCCTGACTTCCTACAAACAAACCCAGGCTGTGGTTCTTGCTAAATTTCCCCAGGTACAGAAAGACAGTTTCTGATGCACCCAAAAGAATCCCAGAAAAATCCCGGGATTCTCTGGATTGTGGCCCCAACAGCGGTCCTCCATATTCGACATCCCCAACTGCTGCTGCTGCTGCTGCTGCTGCAAGATCTTTGATGTCCAAACTGATGCTGAGCTTGCGGTGAAAAGCTCAAGTACTAGAGTTTATGGAGTGTTTTTGAGGTCAGATCGAACATCTGATTCTGCATAATCTCTGGCTTCATGTCCAAGGAAGTTCCTGTTACATGCAGTTACATAATATTCCATGTTACATATTGCAGAGAATTCGAGTTTGCAAACCATTTTCTGTGAAATTAGGTTTTGAGTAGCCCCGCCTGGCTAGAAGGAGTTCGATACTGGTGGACTGCAATCTCTGGGTGGTCGGGGATCTATCGGTTAGCTGCAATGCAGGCTCAAGCAAACGCGGGATCTGCAACTCATCCTGCAGTAGTGGAGGTGGCAATCAATGGGAAAGTGTTCAAACTTGTGCAGGATTCTTTGTTGATGAAGGAGCAGCATGCGAAACTACAGATCATGTCTCCCGCCACAGGTACGCAGGAGCAGCATCAGCTCCAGTACAAATTCAACAGTTTGCTTCATGACCCTTTGAAATGGGGTCAAGCTGCCGCTCCTAGTGAGTTTGTGGCTATGAAGGACATGGCCCATGATCTCCGGGAAGTCAAGGAGACGGTGAAGAGGTTCTACGAGGCCAAGGAGGTGGTGATTACAGGTGTGAATATACTGACTGTTGCTCAAGTGGCGGCTGTAGCCAGGCGACCGGAGGTGCGAGTGGTGCTCGATCTTGCGGAGATCGATGCCATGGAAAGAAGTCGAATCATGACTCATGACATCTCCTCCAACAGCTCCAGTGTTGTTTGCCATCGCCAACGAAGTCAGCACGACGTTCAGACTAGAGAGCATCATGTCGAGCCCAGGATCTCGACTCCTGGCGTATTTGGAGAGAGCAGTAGGCGGGTAGACACCGGCCAGCTCCAAAGTTGCATAGCTGCACGAGCAGCCATGCTGGTGCGCACCAACACTTTAATGCAGCTGCTACCGGGGTTCTCAGGAAAATTTCGGTGGGAGATTCTGGAGGCCATGGAAAAGCTCCTCAATGCAGCCCATGATGTCACTCCGATGCTACTACCAGAGAGAGGAAGTGGAACCATAAGTAGTACCGCCGCCTCGGGTCGAGACGACCAGGTTGCCACCTTCTTGTCGTACATTGCAGGGCTACCTGCAGGCAGGCCGGATCAGTTCAGAGCAGTAACAGAAAACGTTGAAAAGGAGGTTTCGGCTATCGAAGATCTGAGAATCGCTGCAGGTGTGGAAAAAGCATTGGGGCTTCAACCCAAGGAATTAGGCAGCTTGACTCAGCTGCTCCTCAACGGATCAAATGCCAATATTGGATCAGCGACGTTGGCTTCCACGGTTTGTTTCGATGCCAACGTTCTGGTCCTTCTCGCAGAGGTTCTATATGACCTCTTTTGCGAGCTGATCATGCCAAGAAAGCCTGATCAGTTTGCAGCAGCAGCTGACCCCGCAATATTCACATTGGGACCTCAGATTGAATGCATTCGCAACACAACGCATTCCATTCAGAGGGAGATCAACTCTTTGAACGACAACCCAATCATCGACGCAGGCGCAGCTGCAGGAGGAGACGGACCAGCAGCAGCTCCTCAGCTTCAGTACTACGCGGTTGGCAACAACAACATTGAAGGAACTAGAGTACCCATTGGAGTATCGATGGACAACCTGCGCTTGGCCATCGCTGGTATTGGAAAGTCAATGTTCACTCAATTCTCTGAACTTATAAGTAATGAAGTCTACTACAACACAAACAGCCGGTTCCCTTACTCGACAAACGTGAGCAGAGATCCCAATTCTTCTGCAAGTCTGGAGCAGCCGGTTGACTACGACGGCATGATGAATAAGGGAGCGGAGATTGCAATGGCTTCGTACTTGACACAATTGAACTACTTGGCCGATGCAGCAGATCCAGTTAAGATGGAGCAAACCAATCAAGATAATATAGTTATGAACAACAGAAGCTCATTGGATCTCGTGTCTGCAAGAAAGACGGAGGAAGTTATCGAGATTCTGAAGCTGATGAGTGCCACATTCTTGGTAGCAAGCCGTTACTGTACTAGTAGTAGACGGATGTATACCCTGTACAATTTCGTGAGGTCAGAGCTTGCTGCTGCTGCTGCTGCAGTTGCAGGGAGGACGGTCAGGCAGCAGCAGCAGCAATTGCTGCCAGGCGGTTCACAGATCTCGACAACAACAATGTCTCCGGAGCTGCAAGATCAGATCCACAAGATTTATAATGCTATCAGTGAAGGTAGGGTCATTGCGCCGTTGCTGGACTGCATACAAGGGTGGACTGAAACTCAGGCTGCAGGACCGTTCGCTCACGTCTGCTGCTAACTTATTAGGGTTTAGGGTTTACCCTAAACCCTAAACCTAAACCCTAACTAGGTAGTACTAACTATAACCAGCTCCTGCTGCTACCAAATTCTGAGCTTGGGGGTCTCCTGCTATTTAGATGTTATTTGTCACTATTTAGATAAATCACTGGATCTTCTTTGTGTTTGTGTGTTTCTTTTGTGGAGAAATTTTGGAACTTGGGGGGAAAAAAAAAGAAAAAAAAAACATGAAACTTTTGTGATTTTATGGGATTTTTTGGGCAATTTTTTGAATACAAATAATTAAATTAGTTACATCTAGACCTAGGCACTTCTTAGGTCGTCATTAGGTAAAAATGTTATGGCACACCTATGATAGTTGTCATTTTAATGCTAATTAATTCTAGGGATCTTGGCTAGTGTACCTACTTGGGGAATTCCCAAACAAAAAAAAAAACTTGGTTGCCAGTGTTGAGTGTAATGGCAGTTTTTTTTTTTTTTTTTTTTTTTTTTTTGTTTTTTTGTTTATTGGTTTTTACCCATATAATTTTTTTACAAATTTTTGCAATTTTATATACATGAAGGAAAAA
>Ga0116231_10013526_pt1 | contig 11416 bp, 11 predicted proteins | sample S1TSphgellanicum_2_FD_89695 | JGI IMG/M metagenome (GOLD analysis project Ga0116231, IMG submission 89695) | Host-associated microbial communities from peat moss isolated from Minnesota, USA - S1T2_Fd - Sphagnum magellanicum MG | ecosystem: Host-associated > Plants > Peat moss > Unclassified...
GGAAGAAAAAAAAAAAAAAAAAAAAAAACTAACTTGAAAAAAAAAAAAGAAAACCAGAAAGAGGGAGAAAAAAAAAAAAAAAAAAACTGACTTGTAAGAAGATCATGCAACCAAAAAACTTCAAAATTAGTACCAGTTTTGTTGCAGACAAATCCAGAGAGATCTGAATGCACTACTGTTTTGAAGTTGAAAAGTACTCTGATTTTGTTGCCAAGGAAAAACCTCAGTTTCACTCTCCTCTCTCTCTCTCTCTCTCTCTCTCTCTCTTTTTGCAGAACAGGGTTTGCAACAAACAGACACAGAAATCATCTAGACCTAATTCAATACAGTTGCAGTTTGCAGAGATGGAAGAATGCATCTGGAATTCAGAGCAAACTTTTTCACAAGAGACAAAGGGATTGAGTTGTGTTTCGGACAACTAACTCCTTGGGACAAAAATCCTGATTAGTTTAATCTAGAAAAATGTGATTAGTTTAATCTGCGTTTTTGGTGAGGAAAGTGTTAACGGTGGGGTTTTGGTCTGGTCGCGGAGAAGAAACTAGTTCTCAACGTCTCTCCCCAACAATCTTTTCCTGGAATAGGAAGAGAGAGTGAGTCAGTCCCCACCTGCTGCTGCTATTTTTGTCATTTTGAGTGAGCTTCATGTGAATGTCAGAGTAGTGTCGATGGTGGTGTTGTTGTTGTTGCTTTTTTCCCAACGGTGTTTTGCTGTCCGAGAGAGAGAAAAATAAGGCTTTTTGTTTGTAGTTCAATTGTTTTTCTGTTTGTCGGCAAGTTTTTTTTTTTCCTCGGTTGTGGTGCCATTTGATTATTGTCTGTAATCTGGAGATGGGCTTTTCTGCTCTGAGATGTGCTTCTCTTTCTGCTTCTGTTGCTGCTGTTGCCAGTAAAGTTTTGGACTTTGGAAGTGTTTGTTCCGAGTTCTATCGTGGATTGGGAAGGACTTGATATCGCAGGAGGACGGAGATGTTGGGAAACTTGTGAGGAATCGGAAGAGGAGAAGAACAAGATGAGCATTGGGTCTGTGGCAGCAGCTTGTAGAGATGATGACAGAAGAGTTGTGGAGGAGAAGACTATTGTGAAAATTTGAACTTGAGGGAGAGCAGTGAGGAGTAGAGAAACGGGCAGAGGGAGAGAGGAGTGGTGGTGGTACAATGTTAGATGTGCAGCAGATAGGTGGAGGTGGAGGACGAGGAGAGGAGCAACAACAGCAGCAGCAGCAGCAGCAGCAGAGAGGAAGGTACTTACATCAAGCACAGCTCGCAGGGTTGAAGCGGCTGTCTGCAAGGGCAACTGCAGGACCCACAAAGGCAGCAGGAGGCGCACGAAGAGTTTTCTTCTCCTTCTCTGCGTACGCTAGGAGTGTGATCGAGCACCTCAAGAGAGCGCAAGTGCCAATCGCAGAAGGACTGTCGGATGGAGAGTTCGACAGAATCGAAGCCACTTTCGCTTTGACATTTCCTCCTGACCTCAAGGGAATTTTGCAAGAAGGGCTGCCAGTGGGAGCCGCGTTTCCCAACTGGCGGACGGGGAATTTTGAGCAGCTGAGAACAAGGATCGACTTGCCGTGTGCAGGACTGTTGCACGAAGTCGCGCTTGGAAGGTTTTGGTGGAAGACATGGGGACCAAGGCCTGCCGAAACCCAGCATGCTGTGCAAATCGCTAGCGCTGCCTTACGAGCGGCTCCCATCCTGATTCCCATGTGTGGTCATTGCTACATCCCTTGCTCTCCTAACCAAGCCGGCAACCCGATCTTCTTTGTGTACCAGAAGGAGGTTGTGTACTGTGGGTACGATGTTGCAGATTTCTTTGATCGTGAGTTGTTCTTGGTGCACGCTTGCATGGATCCTCTGGAAGCCCCGGATTGGGGAGAAGAAACTGGACTAGGTAAGGGGACCAATGGAGGGGAAAGCTTTCACCAGGCACATCTGGATTCATTGCGGAGAAGCTCAGCTGCTTCATCAGGTGTAGACTCTTCTGAGGCATCGAGCTCAGGAGCATCAGAAAGTGGAGGAGAGACTTGGGGGCGGAGTCTGGATTTCCTTGCCAAGCAATCAGATGGGTGGTTGCTTGGGAATTTGAAGCGGACGAGGGGACACCCAAATGATCCAGCCAAAGTGAAGGATGGGAATGCAACCCGGCAGCTCACATTGTCAAGAAGCTTAGATAGGAAGTCACAGGAATCAGACTCCACAAAGATTTTCAGCACAGAGAAACCTCTCCCGAGCCAAGCACTGATGAATATCTCACTGGCGATGCCACCATGGGCAGCAAGAACTCCACGACACATAGATTTCTGGAGTGATATTGCTGATAAACAGAAAGCTTCTGTGGCAGTTCCTCCTCAAGAAGATGGGCTCTTCTCTCCTTGCGATATGGATAATGATGATATGATGACACAACCACCCAGATTGGATTCAATTCCCACCAAGCATTTGGATGTGAGAGATGAAGCTGAGCCAAAAAACTCCAGCAAGTGGGTGGCGTGCTACCTTGAGGAGATGTCTCTCGTGCTTCGCCAGGGAGGTTGGAGAGAGGATGACATCTCTGACATGATGGGAGCACAGGCTTTGCCCAAACTGTGGAACCAGCAGCTTGATGCACAGGTGAGGAAGATTTCGCCACTGGTTTGACACCAGTTTTTGCAAGATTTCTCCCCAAGAGATTTCACTACATCTTTGCAGCAATTGAGTACTTTGTGTAGCACATATTTTGTGGGCAATGCACACATAATTTTGTACACCAGCACTAAAAACAGATAACTGGTACACAAGCCTTGAGAAACGGCTCTCAAATTCAACAGGGCATTGTTGTACTGTCTGCAATCAAAACAGATCTGTTTGTTGGAAATCTGATGAGGAATATGGTTGTTGCGTTGGCAGGCAGTGCTGCTAAGCTTAGCAAAGGAAGTGGAGCTTCTGTCCACCTTGCTGAAGAAGGCGGGATGGAGTGTACCAGATGTTTCAGAGTCTATGAAATGGGGTTTATGCACCTTGTGGTAAGAAGGATCATGTATGTCTGTTTTCCAGTTATTATCATCACAAGCTTTCCCAATCACACAGATCTAGGTCTGAGAAACTTTATGATCCATTTTGAAATCTGTTATCAAGTTTCAAGGTCTGATTGAATGTCATCCTTTGTAACTATGGTGCAATTCTTGGACTTTGCAGACCATCTTCTCGGTTTAAGCAGTCTGCTTATTCAGGGCGTGTAAGATAAGGGGTTGAGAAAGGACATGGTGCTTGTATGGAGTCCTCACAGCATGGTGCTTGCATCATGAGTCTATGAGAAGCGATTTTTTTCATTTGTAGGAATTTCAACCACAACCTAGTGGAGCAATGTATTATCGGGTTTGTCTTTAGACACCTGAAGTAGTCTTTTCATTCATAGCTGTCCATGTAAATTGCTAGAGGGGGGCAGCAGACAGATATATTTGGTATTTGGCCTGTTTGAAGGAAGCACAAAAGCTCCTAAACTGTGCCAAAGAGGGCAAGTGTAGTCCTAATTTTTTTGATGGCTGATCTCCCTAATCCCTTTATTCAGATCATTTTGCCTCCATAGACATTGGGTAATTTATCAGACACCATATGAACCTGGTGCAAAATTATAGGTTTCATGGGTTGTCAAAGGCTTGGGTATTGAATTGCTTCCTTCTGGACTTGGAATTATTGGGCAAGAAATTGTTAACCATTTAACTGAAGGTAGCAACAGTAAGACAGTTCTACATCTTATTCAACAGCTGCTGTTCTGCAAACTTATGAAACTGCATTCAGTTAGTTGAGGTTGCTCATAGCTGCTCTATTCTCATCTGTGATGCTTAAGAAGACATTCTGTTGGGAAAGGTGTTCTGCTGGAGCCTCAATGAATGGGTTGAGGAGAGTGAAGGATTGACATTCCTTGTCTTGAACCACCTCAACTGCATTGAGTTTAAGGACAGTTGACGGTATTCTCCTATTCACATAAAGACAATTGGTACTATATAGTTAATGACATGAATTTTGTCTAGTTATTTGCACAAATTTAATCTTCTCCATGGATGTGGACAATTCTCTTGCAAAATGCAATCTTCCCTTACCTTGCTTTTTGATCTCATTAATCAAACTCTTTTCTCATCTTCCTCTTTATCAACATTAGCTAGGAGTATAAGCTATGAGTAATACCTTGTACCAGTCCTATGCAAGCATCATAGCAATGGAACACGGAGAAGAAACCTGGGAGTTCTAAACCTTGGACACAGAAAGAGATGCAGGAAACAAAGAAACAGAAATGGATTATAATGGTAACTATATGATTTGGTAATGTCTAAAGTGGAGTACATTCTGATTGTTATATGCAGGTTCTGGTTTTTTGGGTGGATTTTGAATTTTGTGGAGCTCTGATGCAAAGTTGCATTTGTGGAGAGGAGTTTGAAACATCCACATGTACAGAACCAGCTTCGTCTGTGGCAAAATGCAGTAGAATATCTTGGGTGTGTGCAGAGACTGAAAGCAGACTTCTGTTAAGGATTTCTTGTTGTGAATCCAATGTTCACAATGTTCAAGTTTTGTGTGTTAGCTTCTTGCACATAAATTGTGAAGGAATCATGGTTGGATGTACATAACATTGGACTTTATCATCGTGAGATCTTTCAACTGGTCTCTGTCTGGTTCTCTGTGACAGAATGAGCACCTTTCACTCCAAACATTACAAAAGGAGGAGAAACACAGTAGGGGTTCCTAACATTATAGATCTCTTTGACTTCCTAGTAAGGGGTCTAGTGCATACTACCAGTGCTTTCTTGCCTAATCTTTGCAGGGGCTGAATCCGAGACCAAAACCACCTTGCGGCATAAGAGAGTCACATCCTTCTCAATGTTGGTAAGATTTCTTTCAAACCTGCACATAAAACAAAAGATTACGAGTAATTCTTCATATACCTGCTACCAGAGGCATGAAACTAGCAATTGCAACAAATTTAGGCAACCTAGGTTGTGAATCTGGAAATCAGAAATCTTGAAATGTAATCTGTGAATGTAAATCTGAATCGAACAAAGGGTTCATGAAGAAGGGAAGTGGACCTTTCTTTCCGCAATTTTTTGGAATTTGTATCAAGTACAAACGAAAGTTTCTGGTATGCAGCATTTGTATGTGCCCACTTCAGCTTCAAATTGTTCACCATCTCCATTCGCTCCTTCTCATCCAGTCTGGTATGCCCCCACACCCCAGGAAACCAAATCTAGCACCATTTTTTTGTTGCATCAAACAACAAATCAAGGTAATAACTATAGAAAGTCTTCATTGATTATGTTATTTTAAATAGGGTTTAAAGACAGGATTGAGTCCAACAAAATTCTACTGACTGTGAATATGCAACAAGCAAGCAGATGTGGGATTTCAACATTTCTGAATACACATCACATCTGAATCACAACATTCCCATTGGTTCATGGTTTGGTTGCTGTAAGTAGGGTTATGGAAATGTACTTGCGAGTTCCGTCATGTCTGCATTTGGCCTGCTCTTCTGGACTGTCCCGTTTCTTGATTTCTGCTGCTGTCCGAATTCTAGTTTCCAGATACACTGGTAGCTTTCCATAGTTCTTCTTTGTGACATATCTTCTCTTCTTCTTTGGACATCCAGTCTTGTTTGCTTCTGTTCACCACAACACCACACAGGTATATATCAGCATCTTAACCTTCAGCAACAGAAAATGATGACAACCACTTAGATGATTTCTATACAGATTTGTTTTGCTGTTGGAGCTTGTTGTAGTCATGTTGTAAGAGAGGATGTAGAGGACGAAGGGACTTACTGGTTTTGATGACTTTCACGGCATTCACCTTAATCCAATCTTGGTTGCCCCCAAGTCCATATTTCTGGTGATAAACAAACACAAATTTCTGGGTGAAAGTTGAGCGTTGTTAACAATCTATTATTCATAACAAAGAGGAAAAACATAGCAATGGATTTCAAAAACTCAAGCTATCTTCCATCAAAACTGCCTATTCTTCAAAATTTGAGAGCATCTTTCTTTAATACTCTCAAAATGCCCATTTTGCATGGGGAAATTTCAGCTGCATTTGAAACAGAAAATGAGAAAGAATGCAGAAAATGAAGGATATGTGTGATCAATTGTGTGTACCGGTGGTTCTGTTGGGATATCTGGCTTCACCTTTGCTTTTACTGAGCATCTGTCCACTCCTACACAAAAGAGAATCATGTGTATTGCTCTTGCAAATCTAACCCTCTTTATCTTCCACACTGTGCTTCAAGCAGATCGGTAATGAAAATACTGAATGAAGAAAAGAATACCAACAGTTATATGGAAAGTTTTCCATCTCCTGGACATATGTACCATAGGCAATTATCCGTTCCTTGGAGTGTTTCTTGAGAAAGTTGGTGGGAAGTGGTTTAAGGGTGCCAGGAGAATAGCCAAATGTGGCCGCTGCTCTTTCACTCATCATTTCCTTCATCCTCAACATTATCTTTGCCAACTTCCTTTCCCTCTGCATAACTTTCCATCCCCATACCTCCTTCGCATTTGTGAAACACTCTGCACTCAATCCACTTCTCTACTATTGCTAGCTGTCTGTTAAACCACTGAAGTAAGAAGCAATATCAAGCTTGTGAGGTGCATGTACATTATTGATTACTGAACTAGGAAGCAATTGAAGCTTGTAAGGTGCATGTACATTATTGATCACTGAACTAAGAAGCAATTGAAGCTTGTGAGGTGCATGCACATTATTGATCACTGAACTAAGAAACAACTTAAGCTTGTGAGGCGCATCAAAACGATTGAATCAGGCTATTGTGATGCTTCTTGTTCACAAAGTACCATATCTCTAACTCAACTGAACAATCTGTTTAGTTGATATTTGCACACATGCAAGACTGCTATATTCTTCTTGCTTACTTTTCATTTGCTTTACAACTTTCAGTCACCGGGATTCTAGTTTAGTAACATGTCTAACTAAGCTTAATTTGTTGGCACACAAAAACAAAGGGGGCAAAAACTAAAGCTCATTAACTGAACCAATACATGTACTTTCCCCAATTGTCCATGCTGACATTACCACAATTACCCAATTGTGGACTGCCGTCAGCAATGCTGCCCAAGTTTTCATATCAAGGATGCAAATTATTGCTTCTCATGAAATCAAGCTGGGGGAGAAACAATTGGAAAACTGGGTGAGTACAGGGAAGAGGAAGCAATAGTGGCTTTGAATACAAACCACTTCTCTAGCTGTCGGAGGAGGAGTTCGAGGCTTCTTTATTGCAGGTGGCTTTATTAGTTCGTACACACTCTCCTTTGATTCCCACATCTTGCAAAGAATTTGATGAATCCACTTTCCTGATTCTTCTCTCTAACTCTCTTTTCTCAACCCACGTGGATAAGCCCTAATTTGCACTCTCTAAGCACTGAAACTACTCACAAGGAGATATCCAAAGAAACCTGGCAACTAAATATTTCATACAATCAATCAAACAACATCATCACACTTAATACACAATGTCAAGGTATATATACACATTCAAACATTTGAAAGAATATGTGGGAAGAAGAAGAAGAAGAAGAAGAAGAAGAAGTCTGCAAGTAATTCTCTGCATGACTACTCAGTATTTACAATTGAGAAAAGTTTGTGAGATTGGTTTTGTGAAAAGCACGCACGATGGATGAGCTCATTGGTTTTTTCTTTAGACATTGAAGAAGAGCTGTGGGACAGCACAAAACTCTCTTTGGTCACTATGTTCACTATTATTAGCATATACAAAAACCAAACAGAGTGCAAAGAAAGAAGGAAAGAAAAGAAAGAAAGAAAGAGGGTAGCAAAACAAAACAAGAGGATTGGTTTGGGGAGAGTGAGATCATGCTAGAATGTAGGGAAGTGTTCAGCTGAAGATGTAGCGGTTGTGAGAGTAACTGTCCATGTCAGGTGCCAGTCCCATCAGTGTTTGGGGATCTCAAAATGGTGTCCCAAACCATATGTCAATCAACCTTTTTTTTTGCCACTCTTTAGAAAGAGTCCTTATTGTCATAATGATGGGACCATTGCAAATTCAAAGAGAGGAAGGGGGTCAGGGGGAAAGGGTATGTTTAGTTCTCATGGGTATCAATATTGGAATTAAGACTAGTATTGTAAAATAGGATACCTTCTCAGGTTCAGCAGTAATTTAAATTATTTTTGAAAATCCCGATTTTTCTAGAAATTATCTGTTTGAAATGATGAAATTTAAGGGAATTACAAGGGAAGAAAAATGTTGTAAAAAAGGTCTTTATTATGGTAGAGGTTCGGCATCTAGAGAACCTACCAAAGAAACTGCCTATATTTATTGCTGAAATTCCACCATTTTTTATTTTTTATTTCTTAAAACTGCCAAAGTGGATTTTTTAAAATAAAATAAATATTCGACACTTGAGTGCCAAACCTGAAAAGGTACTATGGTATTGTGAAAAAGGCTTGCCTATATAGGCTTCTTGCATGAGGTGGGTTATAGTAGGACTATGCCTAGTTTGGGTAATAACCCACCTCATGTACACACATTGCCTTTCATGCATGATACAATTGACACCCTATAATTACACATTGTGAAGCTAACACATGGACAAATTGAAAGGCAAACATCATTAAATGTACTATTGTTGGCATTGTCTTAATAGTCTTTGCTTTAGCTTGAAAAATGAACCATGATCTATGGCCACCGGGAAAGTATCATTCTAAAACCCTTAAAATTGGAATCTTGACCGGTTAGAATGTGTTCTTTCATTTGTTGATGTAACATCAATGATGTTGACATCACCAAGCAAGCATCCTCCCTCTCTCCAACTTTGTGGCTTTTCATGGTTTTGGTCCTCTTTACAATTCTTATTGCTATTCATGTCCAGCTTCTTTGTGCTTTTGCTCCTCTTTGAAGCTCTAAGTTATTGCTCATTGTGGCCTCTTATAGGTCTTGGTCCACTCAAGAGCTATTGCCAATAGTGGCCCTTTATGTGGTTTGGTTGTTATTGTTCATGATTTCTTTTTTTTGGTTTCATGGTTTTGCTTTTGATATTCATGGTCTTTTTGTGGTTTTGTTGTTGGTCTTGGTCTTACATTTACTAATCATGATCTTTTTTATTGTATTCCTATTTTTGTTCATGTCTTTTTGCATTGTGTTGATCATGACTTTCTATCTCATCTTCCTATTGTTATTCATGACCTTGCAAGTGTTGATCATGGCTTTCTATCTTATCTTCCTATTGTTATTCATGACCTTGCAAGTGTTGATCATGGCTTCCTATCTTATTTTCCTATTGTTATTCGTGACCTTGTAAATGTTGATTGTTATTTTTTATGGTCATCTTGCATTTGCTAGTTGTGGCTTTGCTTTTGTCAATCGTGATTTTGGTTTTGGTGGAAGTGGCATTCTTAGTAGTTTTAAGTTTTAATCTTGTTGTTTGTGGTGTTGTTCTTCTTTAAAGCTCTTGATGCTCGTTGTGGTCTCTAGGTGCGAGTCCTTTGTTTTGTAAATGCATGGTTGCTCCTCCCCTACCTTTCCTTCTCTACCCTTCTTCCTTCCCTCCTCCTTTCACCATGTTACAAACATTGTTTGGACATGCCTTCATGCTTGCATTTTGGTTTTTTCCTTTTGCCTAGCTAGTTTGTGTTGATTAAATGTCATGTTGAAGTTCACACAAATGTTGGGTGAATATATCTTTTTTCATATATCTTCTTCATATACGATTTTTTTAAATTGTATTTACCTATAGGGTAAAGGTGTATTATCATCCTTTTTTTTCCCATTAGGATAAGATAAACAAAGGAGATAGTTTAATTAGAATATTAAAAAAATGACATGTGAAAAAATGCTTGATCAAACTAACATTTTTTACTTTAATCTATTTTTTAAAAAACATATCTAGCATACGTGCAAAATTTGAGTTAATTTAATTTATTTAAATTTTTTAATTAATTAATTAAGACATGTGAATTTTAATTATTTAATTTCAGAAATGAAATTCGTTTCATCATGAGATTTTTTAAAAATTAATCTGAATAATTTGGTTTAATTTGTGCTCAAATCAAAGTAAATAAATTATTGTAAGTTTTTTACATTTGGAATTTAAAATATAATATAATATAATATAATATAATTTTAAGCGATTAAATATACTTAAATATATTTTAAATTCGTGTAATAAATTTTACATTTTGAAATTAAAAAGCATCATAAATTGTAAAGTAATTACATAACTAAAAATGAATTCAATTGAATAATGATGTTAAAAATATGCATTTGCAATCAATTTGATAATGAAATAATCCAATTATATAAGAAAGGTATGATCTGTGATATTCAAAAAACATGTGTGCTTATATTTTTTTGTTAACAATTTGTATCGTCACATGAGTTGGTGGACAAATGATAAAAACCTCACATTGTGATTGAAAAGGTGAAAATTCAAACCCATTTTTGGACATGTTGTGATAATGACATCATCATGATGAGTTATCGTAGGTTCATTGAACTAGTGATAGTTAGCTTGGAAAAAATGTTTGAATCATAGGTCTAGTGTGATTGTGTTTTGAATGTGTTTTATAATTCAATATAAAAAACTTGATATTATTATTATTATTATTATTATTATTATATATCATTTAAAAATAATTCATTTTTTAAATTTTGAGACATAAATTATTATTGCCACATCAATTAATAATTTTAGTCAAGTAATTTCAATCATTTTTTTGGCATAAACAATTGGTTTGATCTGACTAAAAACATTATTGTTCACTATTCATTGTAACTGAAATTTTAGTCATAAAAACTAGCATAAAAATCATGTCATGTAAGAATGAATTAATCATCCAAGAATCATTTGAAATGCAATTTTTAAAATGACCCATTTCACATTTTTTAACATCTTCCAATTGAAATTATGGTTATCAAAAATTTTATTTATCACATCCTTGTGGTCAACACCCTATAAAAACCCATTTGTGATATGATATTTATCAAACTTTTCACATGATTCACAAACTAAGTCCAATCATATGGAATTACAATATTTAGTAAATCATATAAATTTCATAAAGATTAAAATTTGTGTCAATCATTTTTTAAATATTTTTTCATTTTTCAATACATTGAATTACACACCCTTTTCTTTGCACAAATATATTTTACCATCACAACATATGAAACTAAAAAGTGCAATTTTTTATACATGTGACTTCATTGTGTTTTGGCCTACCATAATATGCAAAAAATTATGAAAGTCATTAATAATGACATGGTTGAACTTCAAACATGGGTGCCCTTGAAAAACAATACAATGTGATTACATTATTGCCCCCCCCCCCCCCCCCCCCCCCCCCCCCCCCCCCCCCCCCCCCCCCCCCCCCCACCCCCCAAACCACACCCACCCCACACCACAACCCCCCCCCCACCCCACCCC
>Ga0116231_10013528_pt1 | contig 11415 bp, 7 predicted proteins | sample S1TSphgellanicum_2_FD_89695 | JGI IMG/M metagenome (GOLD analysis project Ga0116231, IMG submission 89695) | Host-associated microbial communities from peat moss isolated from Minnesota, USA - S1T2_Fd - Sphagnum magellanicum MG | ecosystem: Host-associated > Plants > Peat moss > Unclassified...
AAAAAAAAAAAAAAAAAAAAAAAAAAAAAAAAAAAAAAAAAAAAAAAAAAAAAAAAAAAAAAAAAAAGATTTAAAATTGTGAGGCACCTCATCTAATTAATGCAATGCACAAAAGGTATGGTATGGGCCATATCACCTCAATGTGATGAATTTTTCTGAATCCTTTTGAGAAGTTCACAATATGTTTGACGAAAGCTTATAATATTTTCCAACTGTTCAACTTACTCTTTTTGGAAAACACTTTCAAAAGCACCACCATATCATGAACTTAAAATCCAACTTCAATTTACTTTTTTTTCTTAAATACCTAGTTTTTGAGAATATCCTATCCCTAAATTCAAATTCATATAAGTGCACAAGCAAGTTGCATTCTCCTTTGTAAAGCATTTCTGAAATATTTGGAGTGCAACTTTTATTTTGGGAATAATGCTAGGTACCTTATGCCTAAGTAAACAAAAGAGGCCTATTATAGGTGTAAGGTACCTCGCACTCTTATCACATTGTGATCTACATATGTTTGAGTCTCATCATTTCTAGTGTATTTACATAGCACAAATTTACCTTGGCCAATTGCTTCCATTTCACTATTTTAAAAGAGTGGACATTCCACTTTTTGCTCACCTCTCAATTTTTTTCTTTGTAATACCTAGCAAGTATCATCGGAAAGGTTTTTTTTTAAAGAAAAAAAATTTTGACCAATTTTTTATGTTTAAACTAACATCCTTGAAGGCATCCTCAAAATAAGCACCCCTCAGCTCTGCCTCAGGCATACACTTAATGCCTTGCTCTTGAGGCATTACCCTACACATAGTGTTCACTCACCCTCGAGCCTTCGTTGGGGGCCTTACAGCATCTCGAATTCTCCAGCCATGCTCAATATGTGATCCTGCAGAGAAAAATTGGATGAAGAAAAGTCAAAATGTGCCGGTTTGGCTCAGGAAAATGGCTTTAGCTCAGTATAATTGTATAATCTATGGTGGCTGGTAAAGGCGCAGCGAAACTTGGCACCTGCAGAAAAAAAGTGTACTGTATATGATGTGTCTGCTGCTCAGTGTTTCTGAGTGCCCCATCATAACGATTGGTCCAGGTGGTTTAGTTATTTGCTTTTTTCTAACCCCGCTTATAAAACTAAAAGTCCAAATTGGTGGGAGATTAGGTGCTAATAGCAACCCACCTGGATCATTTAAACTATCCACCCAATCAACAGCAGGTGTTAGGCTTTGCTGTGCCTTTTACCATTCTCAGCAGCATCCTGTGCAAAAATGTTGGGCCAAAACCATTTTGTTGAGCCAAACCGGCATGTTTCGACTTTTTGTGCATCTAATCTTCTTCTATTACAGGGCCACATGCTGAGCACCGGTGGAGCTGCTCTTTAGCCCTCACCCTGCTGGGGCCTGGGACATCTTCTGCTCGTCGTCGTTCCAGGCTCAATGTAAATTTGGTCCAGTTCAAATTCCCATTTTTTTGCTCTGAAGATTTTGCTCTCTGGCGGATTGTTTTCGTGAAGAAAATTTTATTCGTGTGAGCAGGTTTGCGACGAGAGTTGGGAATCAATCACATCCCCGCGGCGAATTTTACTACAAAAATGGTGTCCATTATTTCTAGGGTTGTTACCCCGTCACAGTTTCCGGAGTTGTACAATAATGGATCGGGCGGCAGAGGAGGACATTTATTTGCTCTTTCTCGATTGCAGACAATTGCGAAGTTGAATTCTTCGAATGTGCCTTATTCGTCGTCCAGATTGCGCATGCCGAAGCAAAAGAAGAAGAAGAATTTGAGATTTGGAACCCAGTCTAAGCATTCGCACCGCAGTTCAAGTCCATTTCTTTGTGGCGGTATAAGGGTTGTTGGTCTGCGGGAGAGCAGCGGTTATCTAGGGCAAGTCTTTGGAGCACACAGTTACAATGGAAGCAAATGGAGTGCAAGCACTTGGCTAGATAACACGTAAAGAGCTTTCCACTTTTGCCTATGAACTGTTGTTTTTTTTTTTCACAAGACTGAGGACAGTAAGTGAGGAGCAGCACCCCTTGTATCACGAATCAACCTCATGTGTATGTGTAATCATGTAACCCTAATTGCCCATGGTCATCAAGATGGCGATCAGTAGTGCATTGCACGTTTCAGTGCAAACTAGGTATCACATGCCATATGGTAACACATTCTTTCAGAATTTTTTTTTCCGATTTTTCCAGTGTGCAGGTGGAGGCAGATGTTCCCCTGTCAGAGGCTTGGGAACTGTGGAATGACAGAGAAAATGTGACACGGTGGATGCCTTGGATTGCATCTGTGAAGGTTGTTTGTCTGTTGATTCCAATTGTGTTTTGTTTGAAGGGCTTTTGGAAACCAAATCATGCTTCTGATCAGTAAGCTTCCCATTGGTAGGACAGATGAAGGGTCGTGGCAGACAGTTTGAGAACTCTTTTTCCCTTTTTTAGCTGTTATCATGTGCATCTTTCTCTCATCAGAATGTGTACATTATGCAGCCTTTTTCCTTGAGTGTGCAAATTGCCTAATTAAGCTGTCTTGATGACTTACATGGAAGAATGTTAGAATTAACATGCGCTTTTGGGAGGATGAGCAGGTTTTGAAAGATAAGCCTGAGATGTCAAAGTGGACACTACGGTACGAGGCTTTTGGTCAAGAGTTCGAATTCTCTTGGCTCTCAAGAAACCTAAAGGTTTTTTCTGCAACTGCTTAGAAGCTTATGTTCTTCTATTTAAACCTACTGCAGTTTACAAGTTTGTCAATGACATGCAATTTTTCTCTGAACAAACTCGTTTTCTGCAGCCAATACATCATCAAAAAATACATTGGCGATCAGTTGACGGTGTTCCAAACAGGTATTTGAATCAACAAACCTGTGATCAGCTCAGTTCTAAGACACATAAAGTGGACATTCCCTTGATTAAGATGGAATTTGGGAACAAAGTGATTTGTCGAATCTGTGTGATTGAGAGAGTCTTCTGCAGACAGATACAGGTATAAGAAGGCACTTTAACCATCTTTGTCATTAAACTTCTTAGGGTAGTCAAGAAATAAATCATGTGAGATTTCTTTACTGTTTGGAAATGCCAGGGGTGCTGTTCGGTTTTATCCTCGGGGTGCAAAAGCTTGTGGTGTGCAGGTAACCCAACTTTTGCTTGTCTCATAGTGATGTACAGTTAAGGTCACTTCAGTTAGTGTCAAGAAGGCATTGAAGCTCTCTTTATGACCATCGTATAGTATGCCTTGGGACCAGTGTCATACTATTGCAACTCTATTACCAGCTTTGAGTTCAAATAGTTTGTGATTAGTCAGGTTGATCATCCATTTGCTCAATAGCAGAATGTAGTGTCAGTTGAGCTACAAGTCTCCAAATTGTCTGCTGACTGGTTGATTGTCAGTCCTTTCAAAGAGTGGTATTGAGAGGGGTGGCAATATAGCTTTGAAAGTGTGGAACCTGGTGAACATCATGAGCAAGAACATAAATTGTGCAACATATCCTGTGTTCCCAAAGACTCTAGGAGTGCATGATGATTGGTCCCATACACTAAGCCCTGTGAAGAACTTTGAATGAGGAGGGTGCCCTCTGAAACTTGCAAGCATTTCAACTGCTATATGTGGCATAGTTGATTGGTTTTGAGGCCTTTGCAGTTCATATAGAGGGCTCAGTTCAACATAACCTCTGAGATTGATTTATTTATTTATTGTGACCTTGTGAAGCTCACAATTTCATATGAAGTTCCTGATGCATTGGCTCCCTTTGCCTCGGTATGTTCATCTAATCCTTGCATCTCTAGTTTGTTCTCTCACTAAACGTCTTCACTATGTTACTAGTGTTCTGAATATGGATATGAGGGGTGGAAACTATGTTCTACTGCTTGAGTGATGTAAACATGTCCATCTTTTAGCAGTTGGAGATGGTCTTTTTCTTTGCTAACAGGTCCAGTAAGAGAAATCAAGTGTATATTCCTTTATTTGTTTGGAGATGCATGTCTATGGTGCCATCTGTAATCACTCAGTGGAAGGGTGGTGACTGCACTCGACACCTGGATTTCCACTGAAACCTATATGGTGACTGATGAGCCAAAATTAAATGATATGCAGGGTGTGTCACCACTTGTGGAGAGCATCTTGCAACAAGACTTGGATCGATTTGCAAAATTTGCAAAAACTAATTACTTGAAATCTGGAAAGATATGATCCCCCTAAATCACTTAGACAGGAACTAGATCTTGCAGTACTGAGTTTCCCAGTTCTTATTTGTAATCTATCTAACCTCTTCCATGTTCCCCATGTCACTCTTTGTTCCTTTCAGATTGGTTGCCTGTATGCCATATTAAGTTGCAAAGATTTGCCACATTTGTTCTAGTTTGCAAGTTCTGTAGAATGAGAAAGTGCAGGTGAATTTCCAAAGCCAGAGTCCCTTTGATGCACAGGTATGCACAAGTCTGTTTTATGTCCCTATGCGAAGAGCCAGTAAGGTGAATATGGAAGTTTACAAATCCAGGTCACCAGGGTGGCCATGGATGTGAAGAAAGACATTGATAAGTAGTAGATTTATTTCAAATTGATTGCAATATCGGTTATAGCCATTGAAGGAGTACAGCAGAATTCTTCAATCGTTGAAATGTGATTTGTGCAATGAGCTATATGAATTTTCAACAAATAGCTTCAATTTTGAAGCTAGTTTTGCCACTAGAAAAAACATGCTCTAAACAAAACTGAATTTCATTTTATTACAAGAATACCTCACATTTCAATAGGAAGAATGTGCACACAGGTTTAGAATCATAAGAAGAGCACTGCTAAAAAGTAATGGTACACACTTTTAAACTGCAACACCTGAATTGGGCAGTGAAGGCCTGGACAGACTTGTTCTTTCGTGATGGTGCATGAAGTGACAGTGGTAAACCCTCAAATCCTAACATGAAGAATGTGTAGCACTAGGAAACATGTCTGCCAAAAAATAATGTGACATCCTAAAGCAGGGTTACCATCTAAGGAGGATCTAGCATTCTTGAACTTAATTTGTGTCTTTATACCTAGCAAGTGCATAACACATTGAGCAAGAAAGGGAGGAGCTATATAAGCTCAGACAGGTGACGTATGTGAAGTAGGGTCTGATGATGTTGGCATTTCAGGACCGACCCTGCAACCTTCGAGCATAAAGACCACCTCTGTCATTGATGGCCTATCCAGTGGATCAGGGGCAGTGCACAAAAGAGCAACTTTCACAGCCAGAAGGAACTCCTCCCACTCAGAGGATTCAGGGTCAAGCTCAAGCAAATTTGGGTCAAAAAGCTCTGATACTTGTCCAGCTTGCAGCTGCCTCTTTACCCACTTCACAATGTCTTCATCATGTATTGTAAACATCACTGGCCTTCGTCCAGTCAGAAGCTCCAGTAACACGATACCAAAACTGTACACATCCGCCTCCCTTGTTAGGTGTCCAGAGTTGTTTGCCTCTGGTGATATATAACCTCGTGAGCCAACTGGGGTAGAGGATGATGAAGGGTCTGTCGGAGTGACAGAGAATCGATCAAACCCAAAATCAGAGAGATGAGCTTCAAAATCTGCATCAAACTGCACATTGTTGGGCTTTACATCACCATGGACAATGGGTGGGTCACATTGAGTGTGTAGAAATGAAAGCCCACGGGCTACCCCCAGTGCAATCAGGTGCCGCATTGGCCAGTTTAGAACATGACCATCTTGTTGTGAAGCCTCTTGCAGTAGAGAGGCAAGGTTACCATTGGGCATATAATCATAAATTAAAAGTCTTACATCACCATGTGCATAATACCCCCTTAACACCGTCAAGTTTCGGTGCTTCACTTTTCCTAGCATCTCAGCCTCTGCTTTGAAAACATCATCATCCACAGCTCCATCAGGTAACCTTCGCACTGAAAGCACTGTCCCATCCTGGGAAAAGAAACCACCAGAAAAACAGCACCAAGGAAGATTGAGCTCCCTGATTCAAGAGCTTTGAGAGAAGTGCGCACATTGGGTGGATCTTAATATGAAACAAAACAACACAGAGCTAGCTAGAGAATATTTCTGAAGATTTCTTATTTTACTGCACAAGTTCCAAATGGATATGATCCAAATCATAGAATTGAATTGCTACAGATCACAAATTTTGCAAACTGGTTCATCTAGACAGAAATCTTTTGGCCAACTCCAATATATTGAATGAGCATTTAACGCTTTCAAATGTCCAATTTTACACAGGTTGCAAAATGAGTGAGTACCTACCTGGAGAATGGCTTTGAATACAATCCCATGACTTGTTCGACTCAGCACGTGGTCTTCATCAAATTGGCCAGTGGCCTCCTGGATGTTTGCAATTGTGATTGGGTCATGGAACATGACAAGTTTAGAATCCGGTGATGCAGGCCCTCTGCGCCACTTAGGTTTTATCTTCCCCGTGCAGCAGCAACTTACACAGAGGCAGCAAAGAGTGAGAAGCAAAAGACCTGCCACTCCTCCACTGAGAGCAATGCCAATAATTACCCATTTATCATGAAGCTTACTTGGGTGTGGAGGAGGAGGAGGACCACCACCACCAGCACCTGCACTGCAAGCCAGATTAAGAGGCACCCCACAAAGGGTTGGGTTACCTTCGAATGAAGAAGCATTGAACTTTGCAGCAAGAGATGAAGGTATCGAGCCCTGCAGATGGTTGTAAGAGATGTTGAAAGCCACCAGGCTCTTGGAAGCACCTAGAGATGCAGGAATTGGGCCTGTAAGCCGATTCCTGGAGAGATCGAGTGCCTGCAGCAATGTCATGTTGCCTAGCCCTTGTGGTACATCTCCCTCTAGGGAGTTTCCCTGAAGAAAAAGTTCCTGTAACTGTGGCAGTTGTGCAACTCCTGATGGTATTGCTCCTGTCAAATTGTTGTTGTGAAGATCAAGGTAGATCAGCATTGTGCAATTCCCAAGTGATACTGGAATGCTACCAGAAAGTTGATTTGCACCCAGATCAAGCACCTGGAGGTTGGAGTCGTTGCCAACATCTGCAGGGATTCCTCCTGAAAGTTGATTGTTTGCCAGTGAAAGTGTTGACAACCAAGGAAGAGCGAAGAGTTCTGGTGGAATAGATCCACTCAATGTATTGTCACTTAGAGACAAAACCTCAAGTCCAGAGGCAGCTGCAAACCCCTCAGGAATGCCACCACTCAAAGAATTTTGGGAAAGAGAAAGACCTTCGAGGTTGGCAAGTGTGGTATACACTGGTGGTATGCTGCCTGAGAACCCCTGCCCACTAAGATTAAGCATTTGCAAGCTGACACAGTTTGCAAGCTCAGGTGGAAGTGTTCCAGAGAGATGATTTGCACTCAGATCAAGAACTTGCAAATTCTGGAGAGAGCCAAGAGAAAGTGGGATACTGCCAGAGAGATGGTTTGCCTGAAGATTGAGAACTTGCAGCTGAGAGCATTGTGAGAGGCTTCCAGGAATCTCACCAGTCAAGTTGTTGAAAGAGAGAGAAAGTGACATAAGTCCCTGCAAGAATCCCAATTCGGGGGGAATAGAGCCAGACAAGAGGTTTTGGTCCAGAGAAAGAAACTGAAGATTTGGCAAGCTGCTTCCAAGGTCTCCTGGAATGGCACCTGAAAGCTGATTGGAAGAAAGCGCAAGAACCCGTAATCCAACCAACTGGCTCAAACTCGCAGGGATGAAGGAACTCAGCCGGTTTGAACCTAGATCTAGAATCTGCAAGCTTTTCAGGCTGCTAAGATTCAAATACAAGATGCTTCCTGAGAACAGATTGTGCGACAGGTTCAGTTGTTGAAGATTAACAAGGTTTGCAAGTGAAGGCGGAATCGGACCTGACAAGAAATTCCCAGCTAACCCTAGCTCTTGTAGTGACAAAAGGTTACCCAGCTGAGAAGGAAGTGAACCCATGAGGTTGTTGTTACCCAAGCGCAACACTTGAAGGCTTGTAAGATTGCTCAAACTGAGTGGAATCTCGCCCATGAGTAGATTGTCTTGGAGCTCCAGACTTTGCAGTTTTGTGGCATTGCCAAGCTCAGTGGGCAGTACACCCACAAATCTGTTACCATTCAGAATCAAATGCTCAAGATTCGACAGACGGCCAAGCACTGGTGGAAGTTCTCCAGACAACAGATTGTCTCCCAGGGACAGGTACTGCAGACTAGAGCATCCAGAAATCTCCTTTGGAATGCTACCCGAGAGGCTGTTGCCGGAAAGCTGGAGTGTATTAAGAGCAAGGAGACTGCCAATCCCAGCTGGTATGCTTCCTGCGAGTCTATTGTTTGCTATATGAAGAATATGCAGCTCCGTAGCTCCAACCACAAGTGCCTCAGGGATGGTCCCAGAGAAGCTGTTGTCAAATAAGTAGAGTTCATGCAAGTGTGTGCAGTTTCCAAGAGATGCAGGTATGTTGCCATTCAACTGGTTTCCATGAAGACTCAACCTCCGAAGCTCATCCAAGTTGCCCACCTCCACTGCAACAAAAACCAAAACCAAAACCAAACAAGATCATCAGAAATGCATCAATCTTCTTTGATGCTGCTGGGTCTGAGAGGCTACAACTTGTGCGACTGGATCTTCTTCATTCAGGAACTGCAAAAGAAGCCTGCTGATGCACTGGGTGGACCCACCTGCAAGGGGTCCTTGTAATCCAGTTGCTTCCAGATTGATCTCCGTGACACGATTCTCGGGCGAGCTGCTGCAAGTGACGCCAAACCAGCTACAAGGAGCGTTGGAAGACGTCGTCAACCAGTTGGCGAGAACCCCGTGTGGATCGATCAGGGCGGCTTTGGTTGCTAACAAAGCTGCGATGTCTGTTTCTGTACTACTACTCGATGTTGTGATTTGCGCACTTGACATGATGATACCCATGACAACACCAAAACGTCGCCCTCCTCCATCGTCTAGAATGAGCACGAGAACTAGAAGAAGCTGCACAAGACGATGGCCTAATGCCGCCACCCTGTTGATCCTGCAAGCGGTCCCCATACAACCAAACTGCTCAAAACTCTGCAGATCCGGCCCCCAGAAGTAATTCTCATCCGCTGCAGCTAGCTCTCATGACTTTGCTTGGCGTTTCCTCTCAACTGCAAAAAAAAAGCTTTGAGATCCAACTAGCTGGGAAGACTCCGGCAGCTGCTGCAATTGAGTACGGTTTGCTGGAAGAAGAACGCGAGGCGAGCTGCTACGTCGTGTGCTGCAATGGCGTCTTCTTCTTCCACTGTAATAATGTCCAAGACCTGCAGCAGGCGCTGATACCTGTATTGGAGCGCCATGTAAGCTGCAGACTATTAACTCTCAAAACACTTTCTCCCTGCAACAGCTCAATGTTGGCTGCTTTCGATCAGCTGTGGTGCTCATCCCCTACACCCAACTGCTGTTATGCCGCAAGGCTCTCCTCCTCTCCTCCTAGCTATCTACTAATGCCTTTACGAGTTGCTGCATTGCTGAGCTGATCATTGAAGAAGAAGAAGCTATTTTTCTTGTTTATCCTGGGTTGTTTAACTCTGGCTGGCAGCTGATTCTCGCAATGTCACCTCCCGCTGCTAAGTTCCACGCGCTACTAGGAAGAATTACTGCAAGCTCTCATGATTCAGCCCCACAAGCCTGATATGATCTGATCCCCACGTTGCACTTCAGCTCTTCCGCGTCTTCTACTGCTTCTTCAGACCAGCTACAGCATGACTTCTTCATTGAAACCGTTTCTCAATCCGAGCTGATGTTCTCTACTACGGCCATCACCTCTGTGCGTGCGTGCGTACATGTGTGTGTGTGTGTGTGTGTGTGTCCCTCTCTCTCTCTCTCTCTCTTGCACAACACTCCTCACTAATACAAACTCTCACTCAGGTGCCGAGTATTGATCACAAAACTAGTTTTGCTCGAACCTGCTGTCGCGAATACTCGATCAGGTTCGCCAACAACAAATCATGATCTCTTTCCATTAGGTTGTTATGATCACAGTTACACAAACCACCGACTGACCACACGACGTCCCCACACGCAGGTTTTTACAGAGAGTCACTTGCTTGCTCGCTCGCTCGCTAGCACACTCACTAACTCAAGTGTGAAGCAGCAAAAGGAAAAACAAAACAAACACAAAAAACAAAAAACAAAATGCCTGATACTGATATTCCCCTCTACTCGAGAGGTCACGAGCTATCTTACATGATTCCACTTAGATAGCTGACAAAAAAACCAGCAACGACACCGGCGGCACACAATACAACACACTAGTGCTGGTGGCTCCAGTAGCATCAGCACCAAAATTGAGGTAGCTAGCAAGCAAGCAAGCTAGCTAACTAAGCCGCACGTCGGAAGTTTTCAGGTTCTCTTTCCATCAGGCAATTGTGATCATCGTTAAACACGATGTGCGGTTTCCAGACAGCAAACAAACCCGCTCTCCCCCGGGTCCCGAGACGAGGCGAGTGAGTACTGGTAGTGATTGTTGTTGCTGCTACGATCAGCGACGAGTACGCTGTTCTGTTGCGGCTACGCCCTGGCAGAGCCTGTGTCAGTGAACCGGGGGTTAAATAAACTCACCCAACTAAAAACCAAAGGAGGTACCCCCCCCCCCCCCCCCTTACTGGTTGTGTTATTATTACTTCCTCTCTGTAGTTTGGTACCTACTTTAGGTTTAACTTATTAACCTTGCACGTAACCCAAGGGCCAGGAATTTAATTTCAACGCGAGTTTTCTCCTTCCTCTGTAAAACTTTTTCTTATGCCCGTTCCCCCAAAAAAGGACGGGTATTATGATACAATTTAGTCACTCTTCCCAATTTAAATTCTTTTTACAAATAGGGTGTATTTTTCATCCTAAAAAAAAAGAGCTGAAAAAAAAAATTGGTCACATTGTTCCTCTTTTTTTTGGGGAAAAAAATTGTCAATTTTTGAAAAAAATAAATCCAATAATACTTTGCCACATTTCTTTCTACTTCGAATTTAGGCTGAGGGGCATTTGTTTAGTCGTTTTTCACTTTTTTGACAGGTTCTTAAAAACCTATCCTCATTTAATAATGCAAAATCCTGCTTGGATTCGCCTAATTATGCAAAATCAGACAAATGGAAGGAAAAAAAAACCTTTGAAATCTTCACAAAATCTTCCTTCTTTTCTTACAACCAACATCATAAAAGGTATTCGACATCAATTTTTTTTTTTTTCACTTTAACTTTAAATTTATTTATTGCTTTCATCATTCCTATTTTATTCCCCAAATTTTTTTAATTTTTAAATAGTGTAATTTCTCATCATCCATGTAGTTTTTCAAATACAAATAGGTGTATTCATCAATGTGAAACTCTTAACCTAGTCCCCTAATCCTTTTGGCAAGCTGAAACACACCCACAACAACAACAACAACAATAGTGAAAAATAACAAAAAATGTTCCCATGAAGTTCATAAAACAAATGAACTCACACTTCATGGTAGGTTACCCACCC
>Ga0116231_10013529_pt1 | contig 11415 bp, 9 predicted proteins | sample S1TSphgellanicum_2_FD_89695 | JGI IMG/M metagenome (GOLD analysis project Ga0116231, IMG submission 89695) | Host-associated microbial communities from peat moss isolated from Minnesota, USA - S1T2_Fd - Sphagnum magellanicum MG | ecosystem: Host-associated > Plants > Peat moss > Unclassified...
CACATATATGTATGTATATACATATACAGAGAGAGAGAGAGAGAGAGAGAGAGAGATAGAGAGAGAGAGAAAGAGAGAGAGAGAGAAGAGAGTGCTGGCAGAGGCAGCCTCCCCCCCCCCCCAACACACACAGAGACTGTCATGCTGATGATTCTGTCTTATCCTCCTTCACCGGTGACGTCAGCCCGCGATCCCGTACCCGGTGACCGGAGGCATGGGAAGAGGCGGGGCCCTGGGAGGCGGGAGCACGGCCGTTCGATCCCACTGACGGGCGCCGTTGGAGACGAGACGAGACGAGGAGTTGCGTTGCGTGCCTGTTTGTCTGCCCGTCCGCCCGTCCGCCCGTCTGCAACGCGGCTGCTTGCTGCCTGCACAGTGGCCTGGGCGCAGCACGCAGGGCCGAGAAGCTCTTCTGCGCTCTGTCTTCTTCTTCGCTTCTTCTTCTTCTTCTTCATGTTTCCATCTCCTCTTTTCTCTCTCTCATCTCTCATGTTTCCTATAAAGCTTTTCTTCTAATTGGATTCTTCTCTTTCGTTTCCTCTTTCTCTCCATTGATTCACTTCTTCTCTTCTTCGCTTCGCTCTCTCTTTGCATTTGTGTTGTTCTCATTCTCTGCTCTTCTATTCTCTTCTCTTTTGTTTTTCCGGTTTTTGTTTTTCTCTCTTGTTTGTTTGTTTGTTCTCCGTTGCTTTGATTCCATTCTTGTTATTGTTGTTTTTGTTCCTTCTATATTCTATTTTAATTTTTAATTTTTCTCTGCGCAGAAGGACAGAGCTCTGTAGGTTTTTGGACATACTCCCCCTAGTAGCTTCTGTTTTTTGGGTTTGGGTTTCGTCTGTCTGTCTGTGTCTGTGTCTGTGTTTTTTGGTTTGATTTTTTGTTTTTGCGGATGGGTTTTGCTGTTTGTGTTTGAGGTTGCTCGTTGTTGTTATTCTTTTCTTTGGAGACGGGGGCTCCTTCAGCTATTCTTCAGCTTACCAACACCAATCTCCTTGGACTCAGGCTTCTTGTGCACGCAGGCAGCAAGCCAGGCTCCGAGACCAGTTCCCTCTCTCTCTCTCTCTCTCTCATCTGTCTAGCAAGAGCTCTTGTTCTCTCGTTTTCTCAAAAACGACTCAGAGTCTTGTCTGTGTGACCCTGGTAACTGCTCTAGCACCCCCTGTTTCTTCTTCTTCTTCTTCGACAGAACAAAACCTCGCTCGCTCGCTCGCTCTCGCTCTCTCTCTCTCTCTCTCTCTCTGACTGGAATTCTTGCCGTGGGTGGTTTGGTGCCCATGTTGTTGCTGTAATTCCTCCACACCCACTTTCTGGTTTGCACGATCACGTCGCCGAGGGTTTGGTACCATCTTCCGCTCGTTTCTGTTTTGTCTGGTACAGGTGGTACCTTCTTCTACCGACTACTGCCTGTCTGTCCGTCCCGTGTCTTGTTCAAATTTCACGAATCCCGCTCCACTTGAATCTTGTTTTCTTCAGGACTTGTGTGTGTGTGGGTGTGGGGAAGAAGAAGGCAGAATTGGGCACACAAGTATTACTCTGTTGCTCACGGTAGTGAGGAAAACACCCCAAGTAGCACAGAGGATCTCTTCTGCAATAGAAGTTGAGAGCGATACCGGACATCGCGTGCATTGCATTTGCAAAACAACCTCGGGTGGTGGATTGGATTGTTGACATCCACAGGGAAATGCCGCCTGAGGGTGCAGACGAAGGAACTGGTTAGAAGAAGAAGTAGAAGAGGAATTTCAGTAGAGAGAAGCCAAGAGCAGGACAGATCATGTCTGCTGCTGCTGCATTGGTAAGCCTATACTGTGTAGCATAGGCATCCCATCTTCCATGATTCCTTATCCTTCTTCTTCTTCTTCTTCTCCTCATATCTGTTGAGAAAGAATTACAAGAAAGTCTGGAAGCAATCTCATTTCTCCAGCACCAGCTGCTTTCAGAACAGAAATCCCTTGAGAACATACATCTCCTGATTCTTGATGCACAGATAGACACAGAAAGAGAGAGACCCACAGAGAGAGAGAGAGAGGGAGAGGGAGAGAGAGACGCAGAGTTTAGGAACTGCGGCACCCACAGAGGTTGTACTAAGGGAGGCTGGTGGAGATGTATTCCTATAGCCTGACTCTGGACACCTCGCCGGAGGCTCTGGGAAGGACCACCAGCAACAGCAACTCCGATGCGTACTACAATGGAGCAGCAGCAGGGGAGGACGGCGGTGGTGGGATTGATTTTAGGAAACTTCTGGAGCTTAGGACGCGGCCAATTCCGATACCCATCGCGCCGATCAGGACGACGCTGGATGAGAGGTCTCTGAGCGAGATCATCTCTTCGGGGCTAGCTTCACCGCGACCACCCAGGACGCTAGAGAGTGTGAAGAGCTCCGAGTGCTTGGAGGGTTTGTTGTCTCCCAGCATTCGCTCTTCCGCTGGTACCCCGCGGGATCATCCCTCCTTTGAACCGCATCCGATGATCGCTGATGCTTGGGAAGCTCTCCGGAGATCATTGGTGTATTTCCGCGCCCAGCCTGTTGGCACCATCGCTGCCATGGATCCCTCTGAAGAATCCCTCAACTATAACCAGGTGAGCTTCAATGGGTTTGTTGTGAAGATTGTTGTCTTATGCATTTCTGTGGCATACCGCAAAATCATAGATTGCTCAAGGAAACTGCTTCTCTGGAGCCCAGCTTCTAGGAAGAGTGGAAGGAGAACTTTTTTTCTTTTTCTTTTATCTCCTTGCAAACAATCTGTCTTTCAAGCTCTCATGGCCATCTTCTGACAGTTCTTGTTGAAGAGCCCAAGTACTCTAACAGACCTGCTCAAGCATCAGCTCTTGATTGATCTTTTGATGCATCTATCTGATCTGCCATCTCTTCATGGTGACATATGTGTGTTTATATGTATGTATGTGCAGGTTTTTGTGCGGGACTTTGTACCCAGTGCTCTTGCATTTCTCATGAATGGGGAACCTGACATTGTGAAGAATTTCTTGTTGAAGACCCTGCGGCTTCAATCAATTGAGAAACGCATTGACTGTTTCACTCTCGGTGAGGGAGTTATGCCAGCCAGTTTCAAGGTTAAAAGAAGCTTCAATCACTCACCTTTGTGCAATTTCAGATCTCCTGTCATCATGGCAAACAATGATTACTTGTAATACTCAATATCACTGTATCTTGATCTGACCCTCATCTGTTTTACTCCCATCAGAATTGAAGGTTTCCAGCACCATCTTCTTGGCTTTTCATTTACATACAGACAGATGGGACTGTTGTTATAAGGGTTTTTGAATGGATTCAGAATGTTGTTGTTGCAGGTGCTTCATGACCCTCTTCGCAAGACAGATACAATGATTGCTGATTTTGGCGAGAGTGCAATTGGTCGGGTGGCCCCTGTAGATTCCGGATTCTGGTGGATCATTCTTCTTCGGGCATACACAAAGTCGACCGGAGACCACAGCTTAGCAGATATGGCAGACTGCCAAAGAGGCATGCGGCTCATCCTTGAGTTATGCCTTTCAGATGGTTTCGACACATTTCCAACTCTCCTCTGTGCAGATGGATGCTGCATGGTTGACCGGCGGATGGTACGTGGGTTTGGAAGAAGAAGAACCGTCCTTCCCCTTTGATTGTTTAAAGAGTATGGCACTTTAAAGAGTGTCAATTCTTGGCCTACTTCTTCACTTGCATTACAATTGCATTGCTTGACTGCAGCAGAGAAGGTGGTCTGTTTCTCCATAATCAAACGTTGAGGTCTATGCTGATGTATGCCTATGTTGCTGCCTTCTCTTTTTTTTCTAATGATGCTTTGTGCAGGGTATCTATGGGTATCCAATTGAGATCCAATCTCTGTTCTTCATGGCGCTGCGTTCTGCTAAAAGTCTCCTAAAACCAGGAGAGGGTATACAGCTTCTGGAGCGAATTGATAAACGGCTGCATGCACTCAGCTTCCACATGCGTGCCTACTTCTGGCTAGACCATACCCAGCTCAATAACATTTACCGTTATAAGACAGAAGAGTATTCGCACACTGCTGTAAACAAATTCAATGTCATTCCAGATTCAATTCCCAATTGGGTTTTTGATTTCATGCCAATCAAGGGTGGTTACTTCATTGGGAATGTGAGCCCTGCCCGGATGGACTTCCGGTGGTTTGCTATCGGCAATTGCATGGCAATTCTCTCCTCCCTTGCAACACCTGAACAATCTTCTGCTATCATGGATCTTTTTGAGGAACGCTGGGAAGAGCTTGTAGGCGAAATGCCTCTGAAGGTGTCTTATCCTGCTCTGGAGGGAAATGAATGGCGCATTGTGACAGGGTGTGATCCAAAGAACACAAGATGGAGCTACCATAATGCAGGCTCTTGGCCAGGTAAAGAAAAAAAACAACCCTCACTGATCTAATCATCATTCAAACTTTGATAAAGAGTGTTTTGTCTGCAGCAGAATTTGACTAATTAAGGTTTTTCCATTGGTGTTGCAGTTCTTCTGTGGATGTTGACAGCAGCATGCATAAAGACGGGTAGGCCCCAAATTGCAAGACGAGCAATTGAGCAGATAGAGAAAAGGCTGTCAAAGGATGGGTGGCCTGAATATTATGATGGGAAGCTGGGCCGTTACATTGGCAAGCAGGCACGCAAGTTTCAGACATGGTCTATTGCAGGTTACCTGGTTGCGAAAATGATGCTGGAAGACCCCTCACATTTGGGGATGATAGGTTTGGAGGAAGATAAGAAGATGACAAAGACATGTCTTACTAGATCAGCATCATGGACAGTGTAAGATGCAAAAGAAAAAAAATTTGCTCGTGCTTGATGTGTACCAAGAAAGAAAGATACCTAAAATTTCATTTTGCTTCATGATCTCTTCATTTTGGGACTCAAGAGTTGGGGCAGGCAGGCAGGCAGGCAGGCAGAGAGAAGATTCTTGCAGGCTTCTCTTTCCTAGTCACTTTGAGCAAGAATAAGTACCTACACGAGATGAACTTCCTGGATTCTTGTTTTTGGCTGGGGAAGAAGAATCTGGGGTTGGGTAGCCACAGTGAGAGGGGGCTACCTTGTACACAACAATCTTGAGAAAACTCTGGTGGATAGGAACTTTGAGTTTTTCTCTGGATTGGGAACCTTGACAAAATGCTTCTGAAACTATGAAGGCGAGGAGTTTGGAGAGGGTCTAGGGCTGTCTGTGCTGGAGCTGATTTTCCTTGAGATATGGACTGGCAGTGGGTGTAGGGAAAACATAGATCATTACATGTCAACCTCTATCAATTCTCTGAGTCCTTGTCTGAGCTTCAGAGATGAAGAAACTGATTTCTTTTAGGTCTAGATTGCATCCTTAATGATTCTCTTAACCAACAGGAAAGAGAGAAAACATGCACATCATGACTGATGGTGGTGTATGATGATGATGCAAGAAGAAATTAGGAGGGCCATGCGGGAATAGAGAGGAGGAGCCAAGCCAGGAGTAGAGTGTGTAGATGAAAAACATAATAGGGGCTCTGCTAGGTGCGAGCCTGTGTGTACTGGGCAAACTTTGAGATGTGATCTTCATGTGGATTTATACCATTTCTATTCATTTGCTGGCTTTCTTCTTCTTCCTGGAAGAGTTTGCCAGTTTTCTCACTTAGGGTTTCAAGTACTCTGCTGGTGTGCAGATGATGCTCTTCTTCATGTTCAGCTCAAAAATGACATTGGGTGTTTTCCATAATCCCTGAGGTAACCACCATTTTTTTATCCTGTCTGATTGCTCTAAAGTTCAACGGTGTGAATGCTGCTCTCACCATCTATGACTGGCAAGTTTGTTGTCGTATGGAAGATTACCTCTTGATTTGCTATATATATATATCCAGTTGCCTGCTTGGGACCCTGTTTTTGCTTTCTCTAGTACGTACTCAATGTTGCAATAGCCCCACCAGAGTCAACAATTTGCAAATTCTGCCACAATTTTTTTGTGTGTTGAATGAATTTCCCCACTATGGCTCCTACATTATCAACTTCCCTATACTGGAGCTGTTTTGACAACTTGGGTATATGAGCCCCATCCGTTGTGTCAAGTTGTTGGAATGTCCCTGTTCAGTGGTCATCACGAGGCATCACTGGGATGGTTGCTCCAGCTCAAGATCAATAGTACACAGCTTGCTTTGAAAAGCAACTTGGACCATAGACATTGCCGACTGGATTATCATGAATTTATGGAGTTATATACCTATGTAGCACCATTGGAGTGCACATGATTGAAGCTTGAGAACCATAATGGGATCTACTTCTTCAGACAAGGAACATGACAAGGGACTGGTCCAGATTATGATCACTGGCGAGTGTGGCACAATTCCATTACTGGTGAGCAACCTTCACTATTATTACTGGTGAGCAACTTCCTTCATGCCTGTGTTACAATGATGTACTAGTTTGCTTTGCTTAAAAAGGGTCTGATCAATGAGATGTGTAGTTCTAGATTATGGGATTGAAGATCAATGAAACTGGTGTTGCTTCTTCACTCACCAGTCTAAGGTGATGCCCTGTAGGTACCATGACAGTGGCAAAACTGAGGGGATAGAACCTTATTCAAGATACAGAAGTGTCTTAAAAGGATACGTGATGCAAATTGCATTGTAACAATTGAAACAATTGAACGAAGGAAATGTCTTGCAACTTTTACTTGTGTATAAAAATCCATGGTAGTGCCACATAAGTTGCCATGCCATTACGAGACAACATTTGAAGTGGTTGTAGGAACTTTAGGAGCTTGGGTTGATGGAAGTGTTGAGAGCTCTAGAGTTGTGCAATCCCTCTTCAGTATATTATGCCACATGCATATTTGAGAAAATTTAATCGAGTTATGAGAATTGAATGTTGTTCAACTCTTGGATTTGCTATTTGTGCTAATGTAAGTTTTCAAGCAATAAGTTTGATTTTTGTTAGATTTTGGATTCTCAAATGTAAGAAGGTGTGTGACAATTGATTGAAGATTTCTTATTAATTAAATGAGTGAAACAAATATGCATCCTCAACACAAAAGTTGCTTTTTGTCTTTTCACAAATAGAAAAGACATTCATAGCATCATCAACTCAAAAAAGGAAAGCAAATTAAGCTTACATGCATTGTTTACCTACAATTTTGAAAATAAAGGGTGGTCAATTAGTTGACAAAGTTGCTTCCAAAATTTACCCTAAATAGTGTCCTTGAAAGAGTACATGTGTTGCTCAATTCAAAGTGTTGGATCCAATCTCATATATTGCAAATGACCATTAAACAAATCAACAATTCAGCATAAAGTACATCATTCATAAGGAAAAATTAAGAGATAAGTATGTAAGGGAAATGCAATATGACGAGTGTTGTAAGCTTGGTCCCCAACACAATCAAAACTAACAAAGTCACACACATCAAAACATCGAAACTAACAAAGTCACACACATCAAAACATGCACGCAAATGTTTGAGATTCCAAAGCACATGAAAGAAACACAATTGTTGTTTTGTGTTTTAATTTGGTTTGAACTTAGATTCTTGCAATTTGCAAGCAAGAATTTTTTAAGCATGCAAAATGAGATTCGAGTACCACACTTTGAGAATACAAGCCCTCAAATATGAAAAAATAAGAACCATGTTCTTACTGAACTAGGTTCCAACAACAAATAACAAACTATAAAAAACTAACAGCATGTAATAAATACTTGACAAATGTCTTGAAGAAAAGCGTAAGAGATTATTGATGCTTAATTTTCATATTGTGTTTGAATTTGTGCACAACATGCATGATCTTTAGAAGTTGTTGCCAAGGCTAGGAACTCTTCTTCAATAGCCCCAATAAAATTTCATGCAGGGTTAAAATCACACAACATTACATATCATACAATATGCAAAGAGGAACAATAATGTTCAAGGAATTTATTCTATTTCAATTTCTTTTGCGTAGTGACAAAAAAATCATGAAATTATTAGAAAAGTTCCTAAGAACATAAATTCTACTATTTCAAGCGATTTCAACCAACAAAAATTTATATTTTGGAGGAAGCATGTGAGAGTTTTAGAAGCTACTGATGAAGGAAGAATCAAAAAGTCTAGATGCAACAAATGCACTAAACTATACTTCCTTAATCTTGCATCATTTCATTTTGGGTTTTAGGGCTTTTTTCCATCATATGTTTATTTCAACAACTCAATATGGTTTTAGCTCAAGGCCCAAAATCACAAAAATCCCACAATCACAAAAATCCCAAAATCATAAAAATAGATTGTGAAAATAACAATAACTTTTATTATATACATCTTGTTAGATGTTCAACTATTTTGGAGTGATTCATTCTCAATTATTCAACACCAAAATCACAATTTATTGTTGTGAATACAAGATGAAGTTCACAAAGCTTTGAACATGATTGCATGAAGAGAAAGGCTAGGTGCCACAACAAGGAAGACACCTGCAATCATTCTTCGCAAGTATATGTTCTAATGTGAGCGATATTTTTCCAATCCACTATAATTCCTCATGTGGAGAATGTGTGTATGAGCAATTTTTTCAATTGTGCCTTATTCCTTTTTTTCCCCCTTCGATTCTGTCCCAACACCCCCAACCCTTGTGACAAGTTTTTCTTTTTTGAGCATTTAAAAAATAGCTATTGTGGATGACAAGTGGACAATTGGTGAACGAAATTTACTCATTATGGATAAAAAGTGGATGTCACAATAAATTCAGTGACGACGAATGAATTTCATTTTTTATGGATGAAAAATGGATATTCAAGGGCAAACTTCATTTATGAACAATAAATTAATGAGCTTTTAAAAAAATTATGATAAAATTCCTAATATATGTTTTAGGATCTATCTATGACACCTAAATGACATATGAAATGGGTTGGATGGAATCAATTACATGGATGAAACAAAGAGCATTGAACTTGATTCAACATGCATGGAGTGAAGCATATGAGTGGAATTGCACCATATGGTTAAAGCTTCTTACATTAGTGAAATTGACAATACAACCGATAAATTATATAGAATGACATGCCCATTTGGATGGCACTATTGAAACATGCCACGTGAATGCAAATAACCATATGGATGGATAATTATTACATCCATGTGTTGTCAATTTCATCTATGCTATTATTTCCCTTTACGAGGTTCACATCCATTCATGTATAATTCCTTCCATGAAAACAATTAATTCATTTGTAGTGAAGTTTTTTCTAAACAATAATTAGATTCATATGTTTAATTGCATGTGTGATAAATTTCATCTATGAACATAATTCTATCCATATAGGGTGCATTTCATTTGTATTGACAATTTCATAAGTGGTAGTGTAATCCAAAGATTAAACTCTTTGATGTCACATTTCATTTGTGTGACCCACTACATAATTATGATCAATTTATCCATGAACATTGATTTTGTATATTGCATTATCGATGCCATCTTATGTTTGTAAAGTTTTGTTAATTCAACAAACTTTTTTCATTTCATATTTCTTTTCTACCATTCCTTTTCCCCCTTTCCCTTGGAGTTTCCCTCTCATTCCCTTACTCCAACCCTCTTAATGTGCCTCCCCCACTTGCCCCCTCCCCAAATCCTTTGTATTCAACCTTCTACATACACACACACACACACACAAATTCCCGTGCAGTTTTATCCACCTAGCAAATTAAAATTGCAACAAATAATAGAGTAGAAATGATATTGGGTGTTTTTAGTATTAACCAAATTTTCCATAGAATTATTGTCTAATGTCTAACCCTTTCAAAACTTATTTTGAATGGTTGCTCACAAGAGAATGACAATTTGCATTTTTTTATTGATATACATAAAATAGTTCTTGTTAATGTGATCTATCTATGAAAGAAGGTAGTTTGTTGGTTTTGTTTGTTTGTCATGTTGAGTTCTCCCAAACCATAGTGCCTCTTGCCATGCTCTTGGTACCATTGGAAAGCCCTTACGAGTAGGGGATGCACAAAGTTGGTTTCATAATGTTTTGACATCTAGTCAAAAATTTATTGATATTGAACAAAATTTCACTGAAATTTTATTTAAATTGAAACTAAGATTATATAGGAATCTATGTGCACTCCTGATATCATTGGATACCTTTTAATGAGTAAGATTTAATGGCGGTGATTTAGAATTTTTTAGACCTAAGGTGCAAGAGATATTGAATTTTGAATATTTTTTTGTCATTGAAACTTCAATAAAATTATGAAAAATGGTTTTGGATGGAAAAACTAGTTGGGTAACAAATTCACCCTTGGATCAACAACATATGCTACACTACGTATTGTTTAAAGTGGTTTATAACACAACTGATTATTTTTAAAAAACATGACTCTGACATCCATTTTGGTTTATGAGGTCTTTGTATACTCTTACACTTGCTCCTTGAAAGGTATCAAGTGATTCCCATAAACTCACATGAAAGGTAATAATTTATCAAACTTATATGTAAAGTTACGTACTTGCTTAGTTAAAATGGTCAAGTGCAATCCAAGGCATGACGCCCACCAAACCATAATTGATTTATATTACATGTGGATCCATGGATGTAGTGCTTACACAATGCCTAAGAAAATAAATTCCTGTCTCCAGGGAACAGTCACATTAAGGTTGGTTTTTTTGTTTTGCGCATGTCAGAAATGCAACAAGAAAAACATGTCAAAAAAGGAAAAAAGGGTATGAAATATTTTTGCATGTCAAGATTAATGAGATTCAAAACTAAAGTGAATTATTGTCAAAAGAACTATTGTCATGAAAATCGTTATAGTAAGGTTGTTACAAAGTTATTGGTGTAGAGTTCTCAAAATGGGAGGGACAGAGAGATACATACATGTGTGTACATGCAATTTAGGGGGCGAGAACGGCCAGTTTCAGCATAATAGGCCACTAAATGCGTAACTGAGAATGAAAATTTTACAACTCGAAATAACTGGGACCCAAACTAATTTTCCACCAATTTGGGTGGTAAACTAAGTTTCATCCCCTCTTTCCTTTTTCCTGAGCGCCTCCACTGCTGCTACATATATTTTCACTGCTGCTGCCTGTACAACTACTGTAATTACTCTCGAACCTTGTGCATTAAATGCTGAGTTTCAACATTTCATACTGAGATTTAATAAAATTTCCTACCTTTGTGGATCCCACTGAAAGAGGGGAGAGGAGATGAAAGCAGGCCCAAAGACAGGGTGACTTTACCGATAACTCTATTTTCTTTTTGAGAAAAAAAAAAGTCACCAAGAGAAAAAGTATAAAGTGTAACAAATTCAACCCACAATTTCTAACAACCATAATTCTAATCTTTTGTCAAAAATAAGAAGGTTGCCACAAAAAAAATAGCCAACAAATGAAAGAATAAACTTCCAAAAGACAAGGGGGCTATGCTTCTTGCCCTAAACTCAAATGCATGTACACAATAAATGAAAAAGAAAAA
>Ga0116231_10013530_pt1 | contig 11411 bp, 14 predicted proteins | sample S1TSphgellanicum_2_FD_89695 | JGI IMG/M metagenome (GOLD analysis project Ga0116231, IMG submission 89695) | Host-associated microbial communities from peat moss isolated from Minnesota, USA - S1T2_Fd - Sphagnum magellanicum MG | ecosystem: Host-associated > Plants > Peat moss > Unclassified...
AAAAAAAAAACCCCCCCCCCCCCCCCCCCCCCCCCCCCCCCCCCCCAAGAAAAAAAACTTGTACCCTCATGAGTAGAGCATCCTGAGCCCCCTCATTGGAAGCATGAAACCTTTATTTCCAAAACTGTTTGTCACCTACTTGTCCTTCAGCAAGAAATGGGTCAAAGTTTTGCTCTGGTCTATATATAGCCAAGGATAAGCCAAAAAATTACTTATTTATTTATTTATTTATATGAAAAATGTAAATTACCCAAAGATATATGTTGATACAACCACAAAGATGCATTTTTTGCTGGCATCTCTGGATTGTCCATAAAAGTTCATGACCTTTTCAGGGTTAGCTTTTAACAAGCTCCCAACCCCCCTCCCTCCCTTGGGCCCCCCCCTTCCCCACAAGCTCTTTTCTATCTCCCTTTTAGAAATTCTTGCATGCAAAATTCCTCAATGGAGACCTAAACTTCATTTTGGGTGGGTAGAGTGGAGGGAGTTGTAGTATAGTAGCTTCACATCCATCCATTGGGGGCATCCATCCATCCATCCATCCATTCATCCATGGGAAAAGACTATTGTGACTTAGTTGTGGGTGGAAAACCTCCAATTAAATTGATGTTGGGTTTCACCTTTGGTAACCCGTCTTGTAAGAGGATAGGTCCTCAATTGGATGTAAACCTGGTACAATAATAGGTGGGTAACTAGGTAAGTCAAATGCAAATAGCTTGGTAGAGTACATAATGTAAGGGCTAGTGGGTTGTTAGTAGTAGGTAGTTTAAAAAAACAAAATACTGAGCTAATCATGGATGTGGGTTGAAACCCAATGGGAAAAAAAATGGTCTCTATTCATCCATACATACACCACATCCATCCATAACATCCATCCATTCATCCATACATACACCACATCCATCCATAACATCCATCCATTCATCCATACATACACCACATCCATCCATCACATCCATCCACAACATCCATCCACATCCATCCATCCATCCATTGTTTTTCACTCTGGCCAACTTTTTGATCATGCAAAATTAGAGATGAAGAAAAAGAGCACAAAAAAAATTGTTCTGACACCAAATCCTGACAACACTTTAGAGCAAAAGAGAAGCAGCAGCAGCAGCAGCAGCAGAAGAAGAAGGGCTTGGGAGAACAAATGGAAAAGCTAAAAATAATAGAAAAGACCCATCATCATCATCATTCTCTTCTTCTTCTTCATTATCATCTTTCGCATGTTGAGACAATTGGATGCAGACTGAATATTTTACTTTAAAAAACAGAAGAAGTTTGCTCAAAACTTTGGTTTGCCAGGAAGGTGGAATCTCTTTCTTTGTAGGCTGTGTTTTTTTGAAGTACAAAACTCTTCCAAATTTTGGGGTTTTTTTTTTGGTTGTTTGCACAATAGGTACACAGGAGGAAGAATTGTGGTAATGTCCATGAGCTTGGAAACTGTTGCATTTGTTCTTGCTCTTGTTCTGCCAGGTTTTTGCTGAATGAAGATGGTTCTACTACTTCTGCTGGGAACAGAGTTTTTGTTTTGATATTTTTGAGCTTTTTGGTTTTCTTCTGAATAGCAGTTCTGGGAGACTGACTGACTGACTGACACTCCTCAAGCTCCAACAAGCTGCTTCCAGCCTTTTCTTGGTTTTTGGTTTTGCTTTTGGGTTTTGGGTTGTTGTACTTTCATCATTTCTGAATCTCTTGAACAAATTCATTCTTCAGTCCAAGCTCAAGCAAGCAAGCAAGCAAGCAAGCAAATAAGGCAAGCTAAGCTGGTGATCTACAGCAATGCCGCATCATGGATTCATGCACGAGAAACCCAGGGGGTCTACAGGAAGGCGTCTGACAATTCTCAGTATTGATGGAGGAGGAGTGCGAGGCCTTATTCCTGCCACCATTCTTACTGAACTCGAAGGCAGACTACAGGTACACACCCCCCAGAAAACAATTCAGAGGATACCCTTTTTTGCATCAGCTGTTGTTTTCTAGTAGCACATGAATTGCTTCTTTTAGCTGCTCCTCTAACGATGAGAGCTCAATATAGCTAGCTGCAGGCAAAGCAGTTTAGGGTTTCCCATAATTCTTTCCATTGAGGATTCCAAGAAGCTATGGTAAATGTGTTGCATAGTACTCGGCTTTTGCTGTAATGGAGCAGCAGCTCATTGATGAGTTCCAATAGTCATGGAGAAGGACTTAGACTCAATGACTTGTTTTCATGAAATTCTTGTCCAAGATTTTTTTCTTCTCAAGGAAGCTCAAACAACAAGGATTTGCTCTGAAACACAATTTGTTGGTATGTGGGGTCTTGTTGTTTGGGAGTAGAGACTGGATGGTGCAGAACGAAGATTGGTGGACTACTTTGATTTGATTGCAGGTACCAGCACCGGAGGTCTCATCACAGCTATGATCACCACTCCTTCCCCTGAAGACCGCACACGTCCCCTCTTGACTGCCAAAGAAGTCACCAATTTCTATCAGAAATATGCTGCCAAGATCTTCCCACCCACCAAGTAAATTTTTTCTCTCTGCTGCAGACTCTATCACGTCCTCTGAAAATTCCATCATCAGCAAGCATCATTGAATGGCAACTTCCACCTTGTGATTTTAGGGTTCAGAGCCAACATCTTTGAGTTGGGTTGATCAGAAACTTGACAACTTGAATTTTTTCTTAACTGGTACAGTAGAATTCTTCTCTGCTGTGCCAATTGAAGGCAATATGATCAATTGATTGATTGCAGGGGTCCATTTAGTCAGTTGCGGAAGACCATTGCATCGTTAACAGGGCCCAAGTATAAAGCTAGGGGATTGGATGAGCTGCTGGATGAGTACTTTGCTAGTGATCCACATCTGTCTGATGCTCTTACCTCTATCATCATCCCATCTTTTGACTTGAAGATCCAGCAACCAGTCTTCTTCTCCTCATGCCAGGTACTACTACTGTCTCTCCTTCTCATGATGCTATTCAGACAGCCTCGACTGGGTCGGTGCGTCCCCAGTTAAGACCCAACCCTTCTAGGTCTTATGATGACAAAAGTCCCAGGTGCTTCAATTTGCCGTCAAGAGGATCTCAGTTTGGTTAGATGTGATGAAGAGGATGATATACATTACTAGGTCTCCCTCCCTTATGTCACAGAATCTTGCCATACATGTGTGTCCAGAGTTGATTCAGATTTGGTTCACACAGAGAGTTGTTGGGTGTTTCAAGTGCCTTCTTCTTCTGATGATGATGGGATCTTGTTGGGGGTTCTGATCATTGGGAGCAGGCAAAGAAACAAACGCTTGACAATGCACCTGTGAAGCTTGTTTGTCGATCAACATCAGCAGCTCCCACGTACTTGTCTCCTGTGCAGTTCACCCTTGTGGATACAAAGGCAGATCCTCCACGTGCAAGAGAGTTCAACATGGTTGATGGAGGAGTGGCTGTCAACAACCCAGTTGGGTTTCTCTTCATGACTAATTTTCTTCAATTCTTTCCAAAAAGCTTTTCTTGCCAGTGTATACATATATGTACATCAATTGCAAAGAATCTGAGAGGTATACAGCTTGCATTTGGGTTTTTGTATCAAAATAGTTTTTTCTCTTTTGGTGCTCAGATAGACCCAAATGTTCAGGGTTTGTTTTTTATGATTGAAGAACTCTGAACACTGGGTCTTCATCATCATCATCATCTAGTGCAACCAGAAAATGGCAAACTTGAAGTTTTGTAGAATTCTCAAGCTCACATACTCAGAAATTGGTATTTTGGGTCCAACCAGACCTATGTGTCAATTATACAAGCAATCAAGGAAGTGCAGACGGGTGGCGATTCTGCAGAAAGAATGACTTATTCGGTTTGTATTTTCACCCTTCCTAGAGCAACAAATCACAATCTGTCCACTTTGCTTTTCGAGAGAGTTGGAAAAATGTCTTCAAATGAATGGCAGGACCTACAACAACAGTCAGTGTGCATCTCTTCATGCTGTGAACATGTTGTGGTGGCATCTAACCCAGCTTTGATATCCTTTTGTCATTATGTCTCTTTGTGTTTTTTCCACAGGACTTCAGTGATCTTTTGGTGCTGTCACTGGGAACAGGGCAGCATGAAATGGGCTACTCTGCAGATGATGCGGCGAAATGGGGTGCTATACAGTGGCTGGTAAACAAGGGTGGTGCACCCTTGATTAACAGTGTGTTTAATGCAAGTGCAGATCTGGTGGACTACAACATCTCCGCAATGTTCCACTCTCAACAATGTGGTGCCAATTACCTCCGAATCCAGGTACCCAATCTATATCCTTTTGATTTTCTGTAAGGCACAAATTCTCACTAGTGAATCTGGTGTGGGTGGTGGGTTCTTGTTTTTCTGTAGTTTGTTTCTCAGCCCAATTGAGTGTGTGTTTGCTAACATGCATTAAGCTTTGTCTTGCCTTGCACAGACTGACAACTTGTCAGGATCCGTTTCATCACTAGATAACTCAGCACCAGAAAACTTGCAGAAGCTGATTACTGTAGCAAAGCAAATCCTTGATGATCCAGTCTCAGACCGCAACTTTGTAACTGGGAAGCTTACTGCCATTCCCAATGCTGGAACCAACCGAGATGCACTTGACAGGTAAGGTAGCATGAACATTACCACATCCATGGATTTGAGCAAGCTGAAACCCTTTCCACTACCTATTGTTGGAATCTGTTCACCTTCAAGCAAGTCAGTGTGCCCAAATTCAACCAATTTTTGAATGCTGGTGGACAGATTTGCTGACTGGTTGTCGGACGAACGGAAGGCACGTATGGCTGCTGCTGCTCCTCCTGCCACCAAAACTCCTGCATCTGAAGAGAAAAAAGAGGAAAAGAAGGAAAAGCCAAAAGCTGAAGAGAAGGCTGCAGATAAAACACCAGCGGCAGAAGCAGCTCCAGTCACCGAAGACACTTCTCAGGCTGAAGGTAAAGGAAAAAATGAGGAAAAAGTCCAGTCATACCAATCTTCACATGTTCCATTTTCTCACTTCCCGAGCTTATTCTTCAATCTTGAGAATCCCTTTGAGAAGAAGTACTACCCCATGGACTCCGCATACACTCCTGCTGCTTCATATGCTCAAGCCAAGTATGAGACATCTTTCAACTCCTACAGAACTTCTTCCTATAGTCCAGATCCAACTGACTCTAGTTACTATACCTCTCTGCCATATGCACTGCCTGTATATGAATCCTCCCATTCTCACAGATCATATCCCACATATTATGATTCTACCTATGAATCTGCATATAGTTCCGCATCTTCTTCGCCCTCTACATATATTGAACCTCTCTACTACTACCCATCTAGCCAAAACCTGGAAACCTCAGCACCATCATCACTCCCACAAGTTGGCAGTTTGACAACAACAACACTCAATGACTTCTTTCACCTGTTTTCGTAGCTCAAGAGCACCAGCCCTCAAATTGATGAACTTATGGCCTTGTCAGCACACACCCGTATTCAATACCCACAGAAATCACAGTTCTGAGGATATCAGAATGGGGCAGCTTACAATTTTTTGGACTCTTACAATTTCAGATAAGGGAAGAGACAATGCATCAAAATTTGGTACCCGTTTACTGACAAAAGTTTACCAGCCATTGAGTTTTCCTTTTCTGTAATGAATAAATAAACAAGTCCAAAAACACTTAGTTTTTGGCATCCTGCTCCACACACATTCTGGAAGATCAGTTCAATATGAGAAAACCAGTTTGGAATAGATGATCATTTGAAGGCTAACCCATTTTGTATAGAACTGAGAACCACCATGATGTCTGCATTGTGTGTATACCTATCCAGCAGTTAGTTTGAATATTCAAAGCTCAATACTACACACTACAGGTTCTCATTCTGAAAAGAGCACACATTTGTGTCTTTGTCCCTCTGACTTGCGCATTCAGGGGAACTTGTGCACTCAGGAGCAACATCACATCCACTGTGCCACGTTAAACAGTGCAGACCCTGGTCAGCTAGTTCCAACATCTCCTGTAACAACCCATTACATGAACTTTTTATCTGTTAACAGAACATCTGAGAAGTCACACACATATTCAGACACTGCACATGGCATATACTTTGCAAAACACAATTTGGCAAACAAATAACAAATGGTCCTTGCCATAATTAGTGTACTGAATTTCTTCCAGTATGCACTTTCTACTCCCTAGTCTCCAACAGAATTGAACTGATTGTAGTAATTTCCCATGTATTTCTGAAACAAGGAATAATACCCAAAGCTTTTTATACATTTGGAATTCAATGGAATTTTGTCCAGATTATCATGTGCCATTGTACAAATTGAACACCAAAACACTAATGGAAGAAACTTGCAGCATCACTTCCGTGTACCCATTATCAAATATACGGAGGATCCAGGATTAAGGCTGAAAACCACTTTCATAGAAACCAAAACAAAAGGTTCACTAATGTGCAAACCCATAGAGAAGAATATGGGGATGCCAGCAAAGCTAATAAAGGTTGTATATAGTGTGTTATGGTATTACATTCCATCTCATACCACTGCTCATGTGGACTTTTCAATCATGCATCAGAGAAACATAGCCTTCCTTGGAGTGCTAGATGATTGAGATTATTTGAAGCAGCTACCCATCAGCAGATTTGAAAGAAAGAGAGCATAAAAACAGATAGGGAGTGGATTTGAGTGAAATTGGTTAGTAGGGTACGAAGATTGATTCAATGAGCTCCTGTAGTGGTGCAAGCTCCTTCTTGTCAATCAGTGAAAACTCCTGCAGGAACCATTTTCAGCAAAATCTTTAGCAACAACCATTTGGCCTACAAGAACCTGCCCAGCCAATGTGGAAATCTCATGAACAAAAACCAAGATCACATAGGATGCAAAACCAGATCACTAAAAAGCGGGGAGAGGGTGAAGAAAAAGGGGCTAAAAGGGTGAAATGGGTCAGTGGTTAGGGTAGGTACATGGGTGAAGAGAATGAAGTGTTTGAAGCAAGTATTGAGGTGGGCTTCCTCTTTCAAACTCACGATCTTCTGAAAGTGGGAGTGGTAGATGTGTGCATACACTCTGAACAAGCGCTTGAATATTGTCTTCACCACGTCTCGGAAATTAACTGGGAATGGAGCACCTGTCAATGCCACACAAGTCATCAAGAATATACTGAGGAGATTGTCAAGAAACAATTTCATGGAAGAAACACATCTAGAAGCCTCTGAAGATTGGCAAGTTCCTAGTTACAGACTTTGAAGACAACCCATCTTCTGCACCAACTTCATTGTCAAACCTAACTCTCAAAATACTAAACTGATCAAGTTCCCCACTGCATTCTCCATAAAGCAATCTCACCAAATCCACATGCTTACAACAATGCAGGTATGTGTACCCTCCTACCAAGCTTTTGAGGGAAGATGGACTCATCATCAAGCTGTCCTTCAATCCAGTCCATCAAGTACTCCACATACTTGGGTGCTGATACCTCCAGAGGCTTCTTAATCTGCACTCCGTCAGCCCATCTGTACTCATATCTGGCCGACATTCACAAATACAACAGAGAAATTATTCAGAGTTGCATCTTGAGGTTCTCTTTGCTGAAAAGCTGTAGTGAAAAATTCAACCTCAAGGACCAAAGGGACAATGTACTTAGGGCCTGCCGACATAGTGGGACAATTCTCCGGAGTGCAGAACTCTGTCAATGTTCCAAAGAGCAGATTCACTTGGTTGAAGAAATCTACCGCTGCACCCATCGCACACCCAAAGACATATCTATGAGTCAATAAGTCCTCAGAGGATTTTGATTCCTCTCTCTCTCTCTCTCTCTCAACAAAAAGACAAATTGGAGAAGAATTTTACTGTTGACAGCCAGCCACTCAAAAAGGTCTTCTCCAGGAGGGAGACGCACAGCCTCCCTCAAGTTGCCACTTCCTAGGGTAGCATCAATGTGCTTCCGCAGCTGAGCACCCTGCAATCCAACCAACCACCAGAGCAAACATGGACCCACATAAAGAGCACACTCCTGTAGACTGACTCCCATGTATAATTCAGACCCCATGTATGTAAGTAACTCTGTTTTATGGGTCCCCTTAAAACAACAAAGTATCAGGAATTGGGTCACTAAGAACTTTGCTTGCACCTCATATTGCATGATGGAGGAAAGTGGGGGAAGATTGAGAGACAAAGTCCATACCTTGCTCCCAGAGGGCGTACTTTTCTTGGGCCTGAATGTGCGTTGATTCCTGCTCCATATCCACAACAGGCCACAGTGTAAAAACACATCAATTGGGACCTGTAAACTATGCCACAGAACTAAGTTCTGAAACACAAGTTCTATTTTATCTTCTGCAATGTAAGTTGTACTGATTTCTGAATTGCACGTTCTATGTTGATGACAGGGGTGTATATGTGCTCTCACAATCTATTCTTCTCTTGGATCCATTTCATTCAATTCACTCTTGATGGTTATCCGTGGACTATGCAGAATCCAAAGGTGCTGTGATGGATCCAAGAGAAATTGCAACTTCCGGAGGTGACTCTGGTATGAATGGCTTGGAGCCTTGTCTGGTTTTTAGGTTTTGAAATAGATTTAGGGTAGCCAAATTGGTCTTCTCCTAATGTGTAGACAGTCACATTTCTTCAACAAGGAGGTTGAAGGGGACATTGCTCATCTAACAAATATCCCAAGTTATCTTGCACATTTTGGGTTGCAAAGCTCAGATCTTTGTGACTTAAATAGTTCTATTGCATTGGAGCATTGTCTTCCTTTGTTGGAAAGTAGACATAGGTCAGTAACAAGTACACCAAAAAAATGATGAGATGAGAGACGGACCTGCCCAACCCAAACAGACTCATTGTGGGAACAACAACTGGGTCTAGCGCCTGTTTGCCTGTAGCATGAGCTTCAAGTTCCCACTGTTTTTGTCGGCAAATCGATCACCTTGCTCAAAAAACAAAAAAACACTCCTCAAAACTCCTGATGCCAACCCCAACCCTAATATTCAAATGCTCAAATTCCTCACCTTTGCCAACAACAACCAAAGATTTTGCAACCCCACAAATCCTCAAACCAGAAATCTGAGTAACCCAAAACAAACAACAGAACAAAACTGACAAAAAAACCAAACCAACAACAACAACTGAAAACCAAAATGTCAAAACCCACAACAAAAACTTAACTACTTCTTCAACCAGTCATCATCCATCAACATCAGCACTTACAACCAACCCCACATAACAAGAAGTTCCTGCAACCACAAACACAACAAGAACATCACTCTATATAAATTTCTTTCTAGTTCGTCAACACCATTTTGCAACCATAAAACTAAAATCTCAAAAACCCACAGCAAAAGAACTTAACTACTTTCTTCCAGCCATCACCATCACCATCTCAACAGTACAAATCCCACAAAACAACAAGATCCTGCAAACTCACAGACAAAAACCACCGCCCTAGAAATTTTTTTCTAATGCATCATCACCACATCACCACCCATTTGCAACTAAAAAGTTAAAGTGTCAAAAACCCACTCACCCACCCACAAGAAAGAACCTTAACTACTTGGAGCCCATCATCATCATCATCATCATTGTACCCATTGTAAAGCCAAAGGTCCAAAACCTACATCACCATTTTGCAATTATAAAACCAAAGTCTCAAAACCCACTCACCCACAACAAAGAACTTTGACTACTTGGAGCCCATCATCATCATCATCATCATCACCACCATTGTGCCCATGGTAAAAACAAGGTCTAAAACCACCACCACCACCAACAACAACAACAACAAAGGAGGAGGAAAAGAGAATATGTAGTACCTAATCAATAATTCCTCTTAAGTCCAAAATACAAAAAGCAACTTGAAAAAGCTCCTCCACCACTTTTGTAGCATGAGGAGAACACACAACACCCACACACAAAACACACTTTAGAAATGAATGTCAGCAAAGGGGGAGACAAGGAAGTACTATAACATACAAATTATTGCAAATGAGTTTTGGGATGGAAACCCAACTCTCTCTCTCTCTCTCTCTCATCAAGAATGATTCATTTCAAGTTGACCTAATAAAAGCTTTTTATGTAAGTAGATTGGACAAAAATCTTGAGCTCTTAAATGTGATTTTAACCTATAGATTAGGATTTGGATTTTTTATGGGGAAAAAAAAGGACCCAATTGTGCCAATTTCAAGAAAACCCTAAACTAGCAAGATTTCTTTAATAGATTTCCATTAGTTAGCCAAGAATAGAACATAGATGGTTGTTTGATTTTATTTATTTTAAAAAAAATTCCTATCTAGTTTTATAACCAAATTTGGCAAAAAATTTCTTCTAGATGATCACTTTCTCCTTCAACTCCATCACAAAAATCCAAAAGAAAACGTTGACTGGGGACAACAGGATCCACCAACTCTTCTTCTCCTGAGGTTTCAAGAAGGAAAATAGTTTTTAAAAATATTATATTGTAGTACCACCATGGCAATTTCAACAATTTAGCATCGAGTAATTATTTTATTTTGAAGATTCCATGTTCCAAAAATGTAATATTTAAAAAATATTATCATAGTTACACTGGCAACTTCCACACATGTTTGTTGAATAATTAAAATTTTTAAACAAAAAACTCCTTTTGACAAATTAATGATTGTTGAAGATTTCAATATTTTCCTTCACAAAAAAATGTTCTTTGAAAGATTTTTTTTTTTCAAAATTTCAAAATTTCTGAAAATAACATAATTAGCGTCCAAGCTGTCAAGGCACTATGGTATCTAATTTTCTTCATAAAATTTTTCCCCACCCCCTTTGAAGATTTTTTATGAAAATTTCAACATTTCTGAAAATATAATACAATTATTTGCCACTCTAGAAGTTGCAAACATTTGAGGGAGACCACTTCAAATTTACTATAAAAAGTTGAAATTCATCCAGGTAAAATTGCTAGGTACACATTTGTATTGGTTAATATTTATGTGACATTTTTCATCATTCACATTGTATCAATTTGGGCTCCACATTGCTTTGCAACTATGGGTGATGATTAAATTGACATAAGGTCACAATATTAATATATTGTCATTGATTCTTTGAATGTCAAGATATCAAAGTAAAATATCATGATCATATAGATTTTTCATGAATTTTTTCCTATTTTCATTAAAATAGATTTTTAATTTCAAATTATTAATTTGTTTTCTATAATTTGTGAGGTGGGTATTTGTGAGGTGACTCTTCAATTTGTAATTCTAAGCTCCTCAAGTCAATCAATACTCACAAAATAAGATGTGACAATTTATGTTTACCTAACATCATGTGATAAATAATTTTTAATTGTATCAATGAATTTTTTTTAAATGATTTTTTTTTTTTTTTTTTTTAATTTTTTTTAAATTTTTTTTTTTTTTATTTTTTTTTTTTTTATTTTTTTTTTTTTTTTTTTTTTTTTAAATTTTT
>Ga0116231_10013531_pt1 | contig 11409 bp, 10 predicted proteins | sample S1TSphgellanicum_2_FD_89695 | JGI IMG/M metagenome (GOLD analysis project Ga0116231, IMG submission 89695) | Host-associated microbial communities from peat moss isolated from Minnesota, USA - S1T2_Fd - Sphagnum magellanicum MG | ecosystem: Host-associated > Plants > Peat moss > Unclassified...
ACTCTGCAAACCCCCCCCCCCCCCCCCCTTTTTTTTAAAAAAAAAACCCCTATAAAAAAAGCTTCCTTCCCCCCCCCCCCCAAAAAGGACGGCGAAAAAAACACAAACCCCTCTTTCACAAAAGACAAAAAATCTATCTTTTAATAGTTTTTTTTTTAAAAAAACAAGGGGGGGGGGGGGGGGGGGGTTTGCAGAGTGGAAGTGACAATGATAGTGCAAGCACATGAGATGGTGTTCTTGACAACCCTGCATTCGTTCAATGCACAGGAAGCATGTGCCATGGCAATGGTAGGGGCCAACATTATTGTTGCCCATATGGGGCTGACCACAGCCAGCGCCCTTGGTGCCAAAACGGCAGTCTCACTGGAAGATAGTGTCAGACGTGTACAAGTGATTACGGATGTTGCTTCTGAAGTCAACCCTGATGTCATTGTGCTTTGTCATGGAGGTCTGAGCTCAATTCTTCTTGTTGTGATGACCACCCACCATGTGTGCTGGACAGAATGATTTTTGGAGTTATTGACCTTCTCAGAATGTGCAAAGGTTTGGGAATCATGGTGAACTGTGAAACCGAATGCAAATATTTTCATCCTAGGTAGTCATGACTGGGTTTTGGGTAGCAGGACCAATTTTGGGTCCAAAGGAAGCAGAATATGTACTACAGAGAACATGGGGAGTACACGGGTTTTATGAAGCATTGAGCATGGAACGCTTACCCATTGAGGAAGTAATTGCTGGAACCATGCAGCAATACAAAGCAATTCAAATAGCTGGATGAATGAATTCCAACTAAATTCACAGATTTCAGAATTGCATTTTGAAGCAGCTCGCAATATAATAGTTGAAATGTAGGCATTGCAATCACAAAAACATTCCAGATGATTATTGGTTGCAAAAAGCCAATTATTACTGTTGTTTATCTGCTTTCTTTCTTCATGTTTGTATTAACCATTGGTTTCATATTGCTCACTCTTGCAATAGAGAGTGTGTCCACCCCTTGGAGGCTTGGCAAAGTAAGTTAACAAGCTTGTGGTTTTTCTGGCCTTTTTTGAAGCAAAAAAAGGGGAAAAAAGGTAAAACACAGAGACCTGAGAACAAGTATTCTACATGTGCCTCTTTTGTACATAGGTCTATGGTGTGAGTTTACATTGGATATTTTGGAGACATTAGTATTTGACAAATTGATGACACATTTAGAAATCACGACCCATCTCCCATCTTTTGCTTGTATTACTATGCTCACTGTTTTCTATTTGATTTTGTGATAAGTAAGCCAGAGAAAGTCAAATGATGTGCCATGGACCTTGGATCTTGTTTGCCATTTTCTGTCTAATTGTTGTGTTGGGTAGGTGAGAGAAAGATGGACATGCACCACAGACCCCGGCTGGACCTTGTTTGCTGTTTCCTGTCTAATTGTTGTATTGTGTAAGTGAGAGAAAGATGAAGGATGCACCATAGTTGGCTCTGGACCTTGACCACCCGGGGGTTGATTGATCATGAGTCCACATTTGAACCAACCTCGAATTCAACTGACAAATTGTATTGTGTCACTTCATACCTTGTGACTTAAGGCTTGGGGTTTTGGGCTTGGTACTCTTCATTTTGTGGAAAATCATACAGTCAATCTTTCTGTTGGGTATCTGCGTTTTCTCAACAGAAAAGCAAAGAGGGGAAGTTCATTTGTCTCAGTTAGGACAAGACCCACTTGTACTTGCAAATTCAAATCACAGTACTACAGTGGGGACAATCTGTGGTTAAATGTTGATCAGTTTACTTTTGGTGGGAGAAAGGTGACATCCTATGTCCTACATTGTAGAAGCTAGATGTTCTTTGTTGTCAGTTAGTGGATTAATTTTGCGTTTCATTTGCAGGGTTTGACCATAGGAGGACTGCCAACTTTTATGGAAATTGGACATAGTTTTGGGGCTCCAGCAATTGTGGAGGACAACTTAATCCTGCAAGTGAAGTTTTTGTTTGAACTTGATAGTGTCTTTAAGAACATGAGCACAGTGAGGAAAGGAAGCAGTGCTTTTATTTTTTGGCGAATTTTCGCAACCTGACGACAAATAAAGGGCTGGCTAATCCAACAAAGGGATTTTTGAGATTTAAAAAAAAGAAAACGCCATATCTTGATCAAAAAACTTAGAAGTCACCAGATTTAGACAATGTGTTCCTGTAGGTCCTCAGAACTAGGAAGGATTCCAAAAAAATCTAATAGTCCACTAGGACAATCACCATTTACTGCTAATTAATGTTGAGGATCCTAGCCAGTGCACCTACTTGAGGAATTTGAAAAAAAAACACTGAAAGGAAGCCACTTATTTTTCTATATCCAAAAATATATAATGTATGATAAAACCTACATAAAACCTACCTTGAGAGGACCTTACCTATGGGGCTAGGATTATTGTAGGCAATTAGGTTAATCATGTATGGAACAATAAAATTAGTTAGTGTAGTTGTATAGGTGGTGTTTTTTTCTTCTTCAAATTTGTGAATTTGGTGGGTTTGACAAGAAGAGAGCCAAATTTGGCTAGAGATCATGGGAGGAAGTAGAAAACTTTACAATTGTCAAATAATTTGGCTACTTGGGCCCATTTTTCCAAAAAGAAAAACCCTATGTACTTTTCACATCTTTTTTTTTCTCTCTAGGTTGTGAAAATTTGCCAAATTTTCGAAAAGCTTGGCAACCTTACTTAGTGTAATAGGTTGATAAGCTTTTCGAAAAGCATAATGCTTGCCTCCACAAGCATTAAGTTTTTCAAACCTATTATCATTTTATTCTTTCTACCATGATACCCAAGGGTATTTAGCAAGTACCCATTGAAAACCAGTTGAATATCACAAGAAATTTTCTTTAAAAGGCAATGGTGATTTTTATGTTGTGTAAAAGGTGGCTTTTATTAGATTTAAGCATGTGCTTAGCTCCACATCATAGGGCTTTTATTTTGATAAAACCCCCTAAAAGTTTTATTTTACATGTAAAGTTCTAATAATTATTTGGAGGGATGTTATTTGTGAACAAGTGAACATGAGCCATGAATGTGTGAGTGTGAACATGAAACAATATTTTCAATAAATTATGTCCATTTTAGAGGATATATTTTTTAGCAAATTTTGTTGATGTGAAAATATTTTCGACACAACAAAATATTCTTTCAAATCATCAACCTATCAAGGTTGTCGCAACCCTAGCCTTGGGCTCGTGATGAATGCAAAGGCTTACAAAGGTGCAGGCCAAAAGTGAAGTTCGGGAGTCACATTTCATGTTCCTGGGAGTGTAGGAAAGTATGAAGGAATGAACCCCCACATTCCCAAGTGAGCTCCCACCTTGGGAATTGGAGTCTGGATGGACTCTCGAATTTTCAAAGGGCAATTGCAGGTGTCAAAACTCATTGAATTAAAAAGTTCTTTACACAATTAGAAAGCTCTTGGAATTTAAATTTCTAAAATGGGCTCACATTGACCCATTTGGTTACTTAAAACATAAGTTATGACCAAAAGAAAGGTCGAGAGTCAAACTATCAATTTGACTCTTATTCACTAAAAGTCGAGAATCACCCTAATTTACTTACATATAAGTGGCGTGCCACATATCGTTGAAAAGATTTTGATGAGGGTTACAATTTTGCTTTAGACCTCACTTCAATCGGGGGGTCTGCACAAAAAGTTATGGGCCTCCAAAGTCGCAGGAATCCCACTTTCGAGAATTTTGGAAATTTCGGGACTCCCAACTTAAAAGTCTTGGGACAAAATAACATTTGGGTGCAAACCCCGTGGCCAAGCACAGAAAATAATATAAGGGGGAAGGTGGTGGCTTCCCCCAAGTTCGAATCGTGATGAGTCTTGTGAGTCCGTGTTTACCCGTGGCTCATCCGTGCATCAAAAATGTTCCAACTACGAAATAACCAACTTGTTGTTTAGTTTGTGCAAGTCCATGTGAATAATTGACCCGCTTGTCGCTCGTCTTAATCACCATCCCAGAATTTTTGCACGCCCTTCTACCCCCGAAGTGTTGCAAGCCAGGGAGCATACCCCAACTCCTTATCCTTTTGTTGTTTTCACATTTGGACTTACAGTCAAGTATATTAAGGAGTTTAGGGGTGCATCAAAGGTGGCCTAGCCATGTGACATTTCATGACTCTAAATTGCAACTATTAAAATGGCTTTAATGTGTGTGAACTCCCATTCCATACATTAGATTACATATCAAACAAAATATATAATTATTTAAATTGCTAACATGATTTTTTAAATATTTTAACTGCATAATAAAAAAACATTTTTTATAATCTTAAAATAATGTGAGGCATGGCAAATATATTGATTGGTATGAAGGTTTCATACTCTCTTTTATTTTGATCATACCTACAAAAAGGAATGACAATGAATGGCATTTGAAACAAGGGTCCAAAGTCCAATGAAATGGAAAAGTTTTATTGGGTGGAGACTATAAACTAAACATTTGGCCTATAGATGAAGACCTTAAAAATAATGGGACCAACCAAGGCAAAACCTATAGGGGCAATCAAGTGATTTGGATCTTAAAAACATGGTATTGTAAATCAACACCTTTTGACAATTGTGTGCGCTTAATTCTTCATAGGGTTTAAGACAATATTTGTAAACAAATTTTGTGGTTGTTTAACCATATGTAGTTGTTTTAATCTTTGGAATTGTTTTACCATTTATAAATGTTTTAAGGTCGATTATGAATCCCATGCAAATCATCCAATACAAATCCAAACATTTTCATAATAACAATAAATCCATAAATTGATTGGACACCTCCAAATATGTCACAAAATGCAGATGTTTAATTACCACTGTGGACTATTTTAAGAATCATTAAATTATTTTTGTGAGTTTGAAGGGATCAATCAAAGTAACCCAGTTGAGATTTTTGTCATTCATGTCATGATATCCATATCCATAACATTCTTATTAAACATCACTAGACTTGGACTTGTACTAAAAGTTTATAAAAGAAGAAAAACTGAAAAGTGTAGTGCATAATACCGATCGAATAAAGGTTGGATATTGGGCATTTTCTAATCGTTTGGAGGATTGTAAGATATATGGGATGGTGATATAAATATCATACTAATCAATGGATTCCTTGAGGCAATTATAAAGGGTTCATCTTAAAAGCAAAACGAGACCTTATTCATAGCATTGTTGTTTACACTTTGCATTGCCACCGTGTATGGCTTCATTAGGACAAGATATCCTACCTTGCGCATCATGTCCACCACACTAGTGTAGTCATATTGAGTAGGCGAACAATTGAATTGTCATAAGTTCATCATACTCAATATACTTATACATGAATTCATACCAATGTTGTTGCTCATTGCAAATACATATAAGCTTTGGAATGTTGATGCATGTGACAAACAACAATAGACGTTCCATTGGCTTCTCACAATAGTTGTTGGCAATCATATTTCTAAGCTCTGTATAGATACCCAAACAACCTACTCCAACCCAAGCCCACCTTTCATGTTCATCAAAATGGCCCTTGTCGTAGTAGTAGTTGTTAACTTTTTCCAAGTCATCAACCTCTTAAATGAATGACATTGAAACCACATATTTATGCAAACCAAACATCTTCAACATCAACACAAGCAAAAAATGAACTCATGAACCATGACCACACACTGTTTTTCTACCAAGCGGCATTAATAACATTAATAGCTGCTTAGAACTACTAAAGCTTAACAAAGGTGCTTGTAAACTAACCCTAGTTTGACATGTGTGTGAATATTAACTTACTAGGGCTATATAATGCATCATCAAACATGTGGTCACCAATAGACTAAACATTGGCCACATTTGGTTGAATAATGAACTTTTCAATATCCTTGAGCTAATCAATCTTGGTATATGCAAGTTAAAGTCTCACCATGGGCTCATTAACCTTCTTGCATACCATGAGTAAAAACTTGACAACAATTTCATATGTTGTGACATTAGAAGCTTGATTGATGACTTCATTGAATTGAATAGCATCATTAGCCTTGATAAATGATTCAATTGCATCACTAACAAGCCCTTCCTTAACTATGTCTTATCAACCTCATCCTCTACCACTCGAGCTACAAACTCAATAGCCCAATCAATATTGTGGATGTTATCCAAAAGCACATTTATTGCTTGCACATTGAGGTCAAACTTCTTGACCCTGGCAAGGGCTTCCTCATACAACTTTGCACCAACATCAATTCCTCCCACTATTGGACCATCAAAGTTGTCCAACTTGTTGATGTAGTCCACAACTTGAGTCTTATCGACCTTGATAGCTACTAAGATGAAAATATTTTCAATTTTATGATTACCACTAGAAGTAAAGTTTTGAAGGACAATCGTCTCAAGAAGTTGAACTAGCTCATGGGGTAAATTTGCTGTCGTGAAAGTTGCAACTATGGCTAAAAACTGCTCTGGGCTCTTGGTCTCAGGTAGTGTTGTGGAAACAACATAGTCAATAAGCTACTGCCTATAAGGATTTGCTTTGTCAAACACCTTTGCCCATAGTTTAGGTTCCATGCACTCCACCACATATCTAAATTGATGTTTGAACAATGGGTTTCTGTTGGCAACATTAACAAGTTCATCATCACACTAGCCTCATGGATATGCCACAATTGCAAGAGTGGGGTCATGTTTCTCACAATGCTTGCTTACAACTTAGGAACCATAATATGGAATTGTGGTGAGGAAATGTTCATAATTCTTGTTGGTAGCAATAATAATTCTTCCAAGAGCATTATGCACAATAAATGCACAATGACTCCTTTCACTCAACAACATGCCCAATACATTGTGTTAGTGGCCTCAATTCGTTGCACTTCTCCCACTCATCAACAAGAGGCTCCATTGGTAGCAAAGACCTTACTAACAAAATGGGACGCTTGATGAAGCTTTATGGGCAATCATCTTTTAACAACTTGCCTATAACCAAAGGAACATTTTATGGATTGACCTTCTGAACATAACTTTCAACTTATGGGCAATCATCTTCCAACAACTTGCCTATAACCAAAGGAGCATTTTATGGCTTGACCTTCTGAACATAACTTTCAATGTATTGGAGCATGTTGATATAGAATGGACATAATGGGTGAAATTGGGCACAAATCCATGGATATCACATACTTTGATATGTGGTCATGCATCTAGAGCTTTAACTCCATCAAAAATTTCTTCGTTCACCCTAAAGGGTAAAAGTTGAACTATGTGGTGACATGCTCCACTTATTTGATTTCACCAATCCTTGTTGCGTAAGACTTGAACTATTCAAATGGTTTCAAGAGGATTTGATTTGGCCAAATCCTTATTGTTGTTTAAGACTTGAACTATGCAAATAGTTTCACACATGAATCCACGCCCAACTAGGTAAGTCTCTTACATCATACCACTAAAACAAAATTCCAAGCTACAATAAAGTCTTATGTAAATTTCCATACACGTTGTCCTGGATACCAGTTGATACACTCATAGTTATTGTTGGAGCATAGTTCCAAAGTTTGCATGTCTGAACATCCAAAAGACCCCATGCTCCATTAGCTTTTCACAGCCATAGTTGGCATACATAGTTCTAGGCTATGTGCAAACACCCATATGAAACCTCCAACCAATGCCCACTTTCCATGAGCATAATGAGTTCATCAAAGTGGCCCTGGTTCTAGTAATAACTGCTAACCTCTCCCAAGTCATTAACCTGGACAATGACATTGAGACCACAAATTTTCGCAAACCAAACTTTTACGACCTCAGCATAAGGAAAATAGATTTCGTTCCATGTCCACTCACTATTTTGCTTTCTAGGCAACATTGATAGCTGGTTGGAATCGCTAAAGTTTAACAAGGGTGCTTGTAAGCCAACCCCAATTTGATATGTCTAAATATCAGCTTTGCAACTTCATATAGTGCATCATTGAAGCTTTAAAAGGCGGTCACCAAAAAACTACAAATTGACCACAATTGGCTAAAGAATTCACCCTTCAATATCCCTGAGTCAATCAATTTTGGCATATGCATATATAAATTCAAAGTCCACCTTCAGCTCTTTCACCTTCTTCATTACCATGAACAAACATTTGATAAGATCCTCATATGCCCTGACATTAGAAGCTTGATTGATGACCTCATTGAATTGAGTAGCATCATTAACCTTGATAAATGATTTAATTGCATCATTAACAAGCCTTTCCTTAATTGTGCCTTACCAACCTAACTCCACACCTCATCCTCTTCCACTCGGGCTGTAAATTCAACAACCTAATCAATACTATGGATGTTATCCAAAAGCACATTCATTGCTTGCACATTGAGGTCAAACTTCTTGACCACGGCAAGGGCTTCCTCATACAGCTTTGCACCAACATCAATTCCTCCTACTATTGGAACATCAATTCCTCCTACTATTGGACCATCAAAGTTGTCCAACTTGTTGATGTAGTCCATGACTCAAGACTTATCTACTTTGATAATAGTGAAAATGAGCAAGTTTTGCAGGTTGGGATTGCCAAATGTTTTTCTAAAATCACGTCCGTGTTTCTCAATTTCAAATTCAAATTTAGTCTACAATTTGCAATTTGATTTTCCTTTCTTTTGATTTGAGGATCAAGAACCTAAAGTTTGTCCTCTTGGCCTCATGTTTCCTTCTGCTCCTCTTCAAGCTTCCTCTCAAGGACTTGTACTTGAGCTCCATGGCTAAGAACTTAATTTAGAGCTTTTCTATCCTTTGTTGCAACTTTGAAACAACTATTTTTTTACTCTCAAGTTCATGGTGTTGTTCCCAAGTTGAAACCTTAACTTGTTTTAGCTTTTGAAACAAAAATACATGGTCTTGTTGAGCTTTATCTACTTGCTCTTTTGCTTGTGCCCTATATGCAAAAGAATCCCAATGGAAGGTAATCATTTTGAAGAAGGTGTCTAGAGAGCAATGCAGCAACAAGTAGTTTAAATGTATGTTTTACAATCCAATCTTTCAGGTTTACAGACCATGCACAATTGCAAAACCAAAACTACTTGCCAAGATGTTGTCAGCCAATTGTTCTCTCAAGGATTCCATCACAACATTGGTATGCTTGAACATTGAATTTACATGTAGCTAATGGGGCCTCAAAATCAAAGATTTTGTAGATTGACAATTGATTTAAACCAATGATACAACCATCTTTGATTACATTCTTCAATTGCAATCAAAGGGAGTTGACTAAAGGGAGAGAGCACTGAGCATTAGACATAAATACAAGACCAACAATTATCCAAGTGCAAAGGAATGCATTGAAACCCTAGTATAATGGGTTGACTATAGGTTTGGAGATATCTCCAAACAAGGATGAACACAAATGATTGGAAACCAATGAAACCATGAGCTTGTTTACTCCTTCTAAAGCAGAGGCAAATGACACTTTCACTTGGCATTCCAATTGTGCCAAGATGCCCATCACACCACCACCTCCTTCATCCCCTTGCAAAGTAAAGAACCTCACTACCTATTTGTCAACAAATGGAAAAACCCAAGAAGACAACAACATGCAAGGATGCATAATTGATGCAACTTGATACAGAAGATTTCAAGGCTTTCTAGCAATGCATTCAAAGCAGAGGAGGGGGGCAAGGGGAAGAAGAAGGTGCAATTGGCTCACCTCACTTCCTCCCTCTACCACTTGCATCAAGGCATATTTTTTAAGGACAATCTTTTCAAGCGGCTCCATGGGTATTATTTCAACATTCATCCCAACACTAATATTAACTCAATTATCTAATTAAATGCCATTCACAACATTTCACATGTAAGTCAAAAAACCACAAGTAAAAAAATGTGATAATTTAATAAATTCCAAGCATAACCTTTTAACCAAATTTCCTACACCTTAACATCAAACACTAAAACAGACACCCTTTTGTAGACCCCTAAACTAGTAATACCAAATATAATAATAATAATTCCATCATGTAATTCACCTGAGTATATCTAACCTATTTTGGAATTTGCAATTATAGACATAATTTGACTACTCTAGCATAGTTTGACGGTTGAAAACCTCAAAATACAATAGCCAGGTTTTTAGTTCATACTGAGATTGTAATATTGAAGGGTGACAATTGGTTATAGAACATTGGTAGTTACACAATGAACCACCTATCTAGGAAAATGTGTCCAAGTACAATTTTATTAACAAGGAACCTCAAATATGGTGAACTATGTGGTAGAATTACAAAATGGAATTGATTGGAGTTTGGAATACATGTGGAATGTTTTGACACTTGAACTAGACTTTAGACTAAACTTTGGTTTATAATTGAAATGGAATTGCATTCTATAATGGCTTTAGTTACTAACCAGACATAGAAAAAATACAAGATTCTAAAGATTGGGCTAAGTCTTCCCCCCATGACCTAAAATGTTTTATCAACTTGGATAGACTAGGTCTAGACCTAGAGAATCCTCCAATCCTTAGCTACAAAAGTAAGCCAAATTTCTAACTAATAGAGGGAACCCACACAACGAAGTTCATATTCCTTCATAAATTTAACATTGTTTTGCAATTCCCTAGCAAAGGTTTATTTCCATATTGACTTCAAAAACATGCAAATTGGTCTTACCAACACCTAATTAAAGAAAACATATTTGAAAACATCAATCTTGGAGAGCGCCATACATATAGTGTCGCAACCCCACTTTGGGCAAAGTGGGAGAATGCAACTCCCACTCCTAAAAGTGGAAACTTGGAGTCCTCTAGGACTCCTGAAAACTCAGAAGATGATTTGAAGGGTCAAATCTCCTCGCCTTGGTGCGTTCTTTATGTCATTGGAAAGGTCTTGAAGAGTAAATGTCCAAAATGGCCTCTCATGAGCCATTTGGACATCTGCAGCCCAAGTTATGGGCAAAAGAAGGGCCGGGAGTCAAACTGACAGTTTGACTCCCGACCACTAAAAGTCGGGAAACGACCTCTTCCAGAGGTCCGATTCAAGAGTGCAACATGGCTTTGGAAAGCTCTTAAGTATAGCTATAACTTTATTTCAGACCTCGCCTTGATCGGACTCTGCAGTCGGGAGTTATGAGCTCCCAAAGTCCCGGGACTCCAACCTGGGACAGTTTCGGGACTCCAACTTGGGAGTCTTGGAAAAAAGTGCCATTTGGATGCAAGTCCCATGGAGAGCTGCAGAGAATACTATATGGGGGAAGGTGATGGCTTCCCCCGAGTCCGGGCCGTGGTGAGTCTTATGTGTAAAAGTGCCTGTGGCTTGTCCCAACACCCAAGGGTGTTTTCGAATGCTAACTAACCCTCTTGTGGTTGGTTTTGGATGCAGATTCAAGCTTGATAATCTAGTCCCTCTTCCTAGTCTAATCCCGGGACTTCTAGCACGCCCCTCTACCCCCTTTTAATGTTGGAA
>Ga0116231_10013533_pt1 | contig 11408 bp, 12 predicted proteins | sample S1TSphgellanicum_2_FD_89695 | JGI IMG/M metagenome (GOLD analysis project Ga0116231, IMG submission 89695) | Host-associated microbial communities from peat moss isolated from Minnesota, USA - S1T2_Fd - Sphagnum magellanicum MG | ecosystem: Host-associated > Plants > Peat moss > Unclassified...
ACTTCCCAACTCACCACTTTTACCCCAACACGATACTTACCCCTGAAAAACATCATTCCACCCGTCCGATTCCCGATCCAACGCTCCTAACTCACTTTATCACATCTTTATTCCTCTCCCCCCCCAGGGTAACTTAAAGTAAGTTAAAGTGACGCGATCGATGGCTGGCGTGTGTCTCTCCGCCACCACGACCCACAGCGCCAAAATTATACAGAGGCCGGTTCTACCATAGAAAATGCAGAGGCCGGTTCTGCCATAGAATGCTTTTGCAGCAGAATTGTCGTGTCAGACGGACGGACGCACAGACTAAGCGAATTAATATATAAGATTGATTATTAGTAAGAAACAAACTTGTTTTTTGTGCTTAGTTTGTGATTGTCATTGTGAAACAATTAAACTTAAAGGAGAAGGGTCTATCTTTAGACCCTTTTTGAAATGTAAGGCATTATCTCTAAGCCAAAGGGGAGATGTCAAAATTTTCAAAAAGGTCTAAAAGTAGACTCCACCTACATAAAGAAACATGTATAATTTGGTTTCAAAAATTTGTCCTAAAGTTTATCTTTTGGCTTTTTTTCCCATTTCTTTTTTCACTTTCATCTTCTATGCATTATCATTCTCATTGTGCATCATCGTGGCTCTTGAATATTTTGTGTTTGTGGTACTTGCTCTATACATTTGTACAAAGTTGCTTCACTATCTTTTTTTTCGTTTGCATTATAATTTTTTTGTGTTTTTTTAATATACATGCAAGGCTTCATCTTGTTTTTTTCACTATTTTCGTTGCTTGTTTTTCAACATCATTTTGGTTTTTTCACAAGATAGCATCATCATTTTCATCTTATGCTTCATATAGTCATTCGATTGTTCAAAAATAGTTTTATATTGTTTAAACCATGGATTACTTTGCATATTTTGTAAATATATTGGTTGAATAATTTTTTAAACATCTTTTTTACATTTTTTTGAATCAAAAATTCTATCCCAACTTAATAATGGACTATTCAATAAACTAATATTCATAATTTCACCTGTGCTAAAACCCCAATTTCAATTTTGTATATGCAATCCAATATTTAAAAAGAATAATGATTGTATATATAATAGATGTTTTGATAAATGTGCATTCATATAAATGGGTCACTGAAAAACAATGTATTTTGCATATGTTGGAGTTTGAAATTCAACAAAACATTTAAACATAAATACATTTCTTGCCCATTAATTGTATTAGTATAATTAGCTAATAAACAATTAATCACACCACATGGAATGCGTCCAATATTAAAATCATTTTGTTTATTATATACAATTTTTAATTTAAAAGAATGCTTGCCTTGATGATTTAATCTTAATTATTCCACATGTAGCACAATATTTCATTTTTTGAAACACATTTGTAAAAGAATTAATCCTTTTATCATATAATTCATTTCAAGCATTCCAATTATAGTCATTCGGTTGAAAACGTTCCATTTGTCTTTGTCACACACAATCATACACATTTTTTAAAAACTGCATTTATATATTTATAATTATTTACACAATTAAATCTAGTTAGAACCATAATTCAAAATAATCTCAAATCCCAAATAATACCATCAATGTAGATTGAAAACTACTTCAAATGAAATATCACAAAATAATGTACAAAAACAGCAATCAAAGTTACTATTCAATTTCCAAGTTCTAGAAAAGCTAATAAATTCACAAAAAATAACTAACCAAAATGTACATCATTCTATGCTACATCTCATGATAGCTTACAAATTACAACACAAACTAAAACAAATGATGATCATCTCAAATCTACATCCTTGCATTTCTAGAGCAATAGACAAAAGCCATTAATGATGTTGGCCACCATTTTAAAAGCAAAGCTTTGCATAACCTAATAACTACAAACAATTCTAAAACAAACTTTAAATAAGATATTTTAAAGATCAACTGAACCCAAGTTTACACACTTATAGTTTCTACAATCATAACAAATAATTAATTCTCTATAATAAAGATCAACAACAACTTCACTAATACATTTCTAAACTTTGTAATGTATCATTATTGAAGTAAACAATCATCAAACCAAAATTTGTTCACACCTTCAATAATTTCTCGCTTTCAGCTTTGTGTATTGCAAGCCTCTTGTTCACTCCAAAATTGCAATTGCTTCAACACACTGGCCAGTCCCCTACCCCAAAGTTACCCCAATTCTTTTCACTCACTACATGCAAACGTAAAACAACTGAAACTTAAAAATCTCACTATTTTCTTATAAGCATACCTAAACCCTTTCTTCCTGTACTTCCACACTTGCCACTTCAAAACACCCTTACAAATTCTGACATTTCAAAAGACTCCAAACCTTCCAACAATAAAAATTGAACATACTCTTTCTATGTAAACCATATACACATTTTCTCCTGAGTAGTCAAGTATCTTAACAAACCCTCCTTGCAGAAATTGTACACTTTCTGACATTAAGAAATGAAACCCCTCTTTCTTTATGAAACAAGCCCCCTGTTTGCTTTTTTGGGTCACCAAACACAACCCTACAAACTCTAACATACAAGGTCTCTCCTTTCCTGTCATTGCTTTTCTGTCACCAACCACAACAACCTTACAAACCCTAACTTTGAGTCACCTCATTTGAAGACTTCATTTCAAATCTGACTTTTTGAAGACCTCATTTCAGATCTGACTTTTTGGACAACGCTTGTAGAGCCCACCTTCTTGGCCATCCAAATAGGTGGCCACTTGTAGAGCCCGCATTCTTGGCCATCCAAATAGGTGGCTGCTTGTAGAGCCCGCATTCTTGGCCATCCAAATAGGTGGCTGCTTGTAGAGCCCGCATTCTTGGCCATCCAAATAGGTGGCCACCTGTAGAGCCCGCATTCTTGGCCATCCAAACAGGCTGCCTCCACAAAAACACAAACTCATTGTAACTCATGAAACCTTTGTGATACCAAAAAGGGTCCAAACCATTGAGCCATCACTGTTGGGCCAACTTTAGTCATTTTCATTGTTGGATTGTGTGGATTTTATAGCATTCCCAATAATCAACCAAAATGGAATCAAGTTTGCACTCATGTTACAATTCAATGGTAAAATTTCTCTTATTGGCAGAAGGAAATGCAAGTTTAGAGTTGTGATTAGGGAGTTAATGACACTTATGGCCACTACTTGCTGTTGCTCAAGAAAACACACCAGACTAATTAAGTATGATTAAGTAAAGCTATATAATCCACTATCATTCAGCATGACATGGATCTTTTGTAGACACACCACATCAGAGGTCTTGTTAGATACTTGACTTTTAGTTTCCAGGTAGACCCAATTCCAATATGTTATCTCTCTTGCGCATGTAACCCATTCATGTGTAGTAAAATGGCTGGAAAATATGCTAGAAAGAAAAGTTTTCTGACCTGCCAAATGGGAATGTATGACATTGTAAGCAATAACTACTATAGAATCATCTATTTACAAATTGGGTCATAAAAGAACTAAATTTACCTCTTTGGTCTATACACAGTGCATATTTTGCGATCAACAATGACGCTGGTTCATAAAGACTACCCACCTTGACCTTAAATTTTACAAAAGATTGTACAGAAAGCTGGTGGTAGAACAGCCTGACTAAAACTGGTGATGAAGAACAGCTGAATTTGATCAGGAGAAAGGTGGAGAAATGTGAATGTGGAGACACTAATGACAGCGGTGGTGAAATTGAGAATCAGCTCTCAAAGATGCTTCAAGAGAGTACCGTATGAAGAATTTGTTCACAAAACTGGGACATGTTGGCAGCCTGACAGAGCCTCCTTCAAACAAGCAATTTGAACCACAAGCTGACTTATTTTCTGCAAATATTTGAAACACAAACTGTTCAGCAGTTTGTGGTCAAAGAAAGAACTTCAGGATTGTCACTAAAATGGTTGATAACAATTTGTATCATGTATTCTGAAAAGGAAGCTCCAACAAAACTGGTTTGCTCACTTATGTTTTCAAGAGGATGATTGATGAGAGCTTCTTCAGTACATCATCCTTGGAGCTAATGCATGCTGCCATCGATGCCCTATAATCACAAAACCCATCACTGTAGCAGCCAATGCAATGGACCAAAGAGTGTTGACCTGACATGCTTGCATACACCATATTGCAGCCTTTTAGTCCCACCATGCCAAATATGTCTGCTCCTCACATCCATGCCCCAGTAATGGTGCAAAGCTTTTTGCATCTTCCTCTTCCATCTTCTGCATGTTGACACCTGCCCCTGAATCCAGCAACTCAAACCCTGAGTCCTCTCCAGAAATCGCCTTCCATAACCCTGTTAGAGATGGTACCTACTTCTCATTCACAAAAGCTGGAGCCTTCCTTTCATCATCCCCATCAATTTGGTCTTGGAAAACCTCCTCCCCTAGAATCAATCGCATAGAGTTTGCCTGACTTATAACTGTGGGTGAGGATGGAGATGAGAGGCAGGATCCAAGCAATGGCCCTGCTTGCCCAAAATCAGGCTCTGCTCCAGCCTTTGAATCTGATGCCAGTCTGTAAAACATTCTTCCAATCTTGCCCTGCTCATAATCAATTGCAATGCCCCATACATATGACAAGACATTCCATATCCAAATCAGTCCACATACAGGCTAGAAAGAAAGAAGAGAGCCATTTTCCACAAGTTTTCCCATGAAAGAAACCAACAATCACATTCAAAACTATACCACATGCATTCTGACAGCACTCATCATAGTAAAAATTCAGAAGATCTATTTACAATTTGGCAATCACAAACTGCCTACACAATTTGCACAAGCAACTCTCTTTCTTTGTGCAGAGTTTTTGAACTGTGATAATGATCCCAGGTCAAGAAAGAAGCTGGAAACAAAAAAGCTGTAACAAGACCATAAACTCAATTCCATTTAGCTCAAGTATGATGATGATCTCATGTCAAGAGAAACTGGAAACAAACATGTAGGCCCTGAACAAGTCAAGAGTGCTCATGTGTAGTAGAGATGATTTTACTGACCAGGAGTCATGGGCTCCAACCAATCCATCCCTGAAAACTTCTGCATCTGAGAAGCACAGCTTCTGGCAACTGGGAGAATTGTATCCCTCCTTCCATGCTCTTCCTGTTCAATGTCCTTAGTGGCCAGCAAAGCTTCCTCAGTTAACCCTAATGCTGCTGGCACCTCTGATGTTGCCTGTGTCTTCTTCTCCCTGGTCTCCAAATCTGGTTCCATGATCCTGGGCTGATCCTCATTGTTACATGAGCTCTGATTTCTGGCTTCTTCCAGGGAGGCTTAAGAGAGCAGAGGCCATACTCCCAGTTGAGAGCTGTTGTGGCAAAAGTATCACCTCCATTCCCCTGCCCTGTGCATGTGTACAAGAAGTCATTGATGCTGATAGGGAATGAGAGGAGAGAGAGAGTGATACTGCTTCCCAGTCATTCCTCCTACTTCCTTCATCATCACTGCCATGGTTGGACAAATCGCTCATTGTAAAACTGGAGCAACAAGCACCCAATGCCAGTTTCCTCCTAGATCTTCCAAATCTACAAGAAACAACCACTCACAATTAAGAAAGCTCTACTGACAAAATACAACCAAACAATCCACAGAATCTATCAGTACCTATTTTGCAGCAGTTCTTTCTGCTGTTCTTTGCAGTGGACCCACATTTCATCTATGGATTCTGGCACAAATCCCAGCTATGGATTAAACATGGGCACACACAACGACAACACTGCCCCACAACAAACAAGAACAAACCCTAAACTCAACTTCACAAAAAATAATTTGCAGCAGTTCTTTCTGTCTGTTCATGCAGTGTATTCAAGTTTCATGTATAGAGGAAAATCCTGGCTATGGGATAATCATGGACAGACACCATGACAAAACAGCCCAACAACAAACGGAACAAACCCTAAATCCAACTTCACAAAAAAAAAGAGTTTACAGCAGCGCTTTCTACCTGTTCATGCAGTGGATCCAAAGTTGATGTATGGATTCTGGCACAAATCCCTGCTATGGAATAAACACGGGCACACACGACGACAAAATAGCCTGACAACAAACGAGAAAAAACCTAAACCCACTTCACAAAAACAAGAATTTGCAGCAGCTCTTTCTGTTTGTTCATGATGCAGTGGATCTAAATTTCATGTATGGATTCTGGCACAATCCCAGCTATGGAATGATCATGGGCACACACCACGATAAAACAACCCAACAACAAGCAAGAACAAAACCTTAATCAACTTCGAAACCCTAATTTGCTACTCTTGAACCATCAGCAACTTCAAACTAGCAGCCAAACTGCAGCAACAATAACTTGTGAAAAACTCGCGGAAAAAAAAAACTCCTCTCTCTCACGCAACACGTGTATGGCGTCATGCAAATTCAAGAACGCTAGATTGCTGGGACCATCTTCTTCTTCCCGCAAAAAAAAGAAAAATAAAAAAAGGAAAAACAGAAAAATAAAATTCACTTACTATTCTGCAACTTCGCTTCTTCTCTCTCAGGAATTTTGCTTCTCCAGCACCCCACGCATCGCCATTTCCATCGCATACGTCGCATTTCCACACGCAAATCCATCGCATGCAACACACACAGTCCCTAGTGAGAGTGCACTCTCGCTCGTAGGAAGAGATGATGTGGATGAAGAAATGATTTTCATCCATAATTGAATAGATGAATGCTAAGAAGGAAGGAGTATTTGTTTATCGTTTATCAACAAACCCCTCCTAACCTTCATTTACTATTTGCAATTTGAGTATTTCTTTTTCATCCATCTAAAATGGATGAATTTATATTTATCTATTTGAAATTGATTAATTTTGCAAAAAAATTATAGGTTTTTATTTTTATCCATTATCAATTGATCATTGATTTTCATCCATTATAGAATGCATGACTCTTGAGAAGGAAGAGAGGATTTGTCGCTTCAATTGAATTGGATTTCAATTAAATTCAGTTTTAATTTGTTTGATTCAATTCAACAATTGGATTAAGATTTAATCGAATTGAATTCAAATTCAATGAGATGCAAATTGGTTGAAATTTGGTGTTGAAAATCTACTTAAGTTGAAAAAAAACTAAAACTTGAAATGGATAATAAATTTGAAAAGATTTTTTTCCATGTCTTTTTCCTTGGGAATGGGTTAAACAAATTCCAATTTGGAATTGTACACGTGATGACTTACAACTTATGGAATCTAAAATTGTCCTACCCAAAATTGTCCTACCTAAATCAATTCCAATGAATCATTGTCATTGAAATTATTATCAAAACCTAACTTTTATTATATACCATTGTTGTTTAAATATTTTTTTCATCTACAAATTAGATGATTTTTATTCATCAATTTTAACATTCATTCGATCATTTTTTAAAAACCCCTCATTCAATCAATCATCCAATTTAAGTTTAAGTTTCAATTGAATTGCATTCAAAACATTGAATAGAATTCAAATTGAATTGAATTTAATTTAAATTTAATTGAAAAAGGAATGCAAATCGATGCAAAAAAGTGTTGAAATTTGCTTGTCATTTTCATCATTCATGGCTATGGTGTTGAAGAAAAAAAGTAGCTCTTGAAACACATAGAAGCTAAATCGTATTCAAAGCAAATCGTATTTGTGTGCATGTTTTCATGTGTGTGTGACTTAGTTTCAATAGCGTTGGGCACCAATCTAGTAGCCCATGACATGCCTGACAATTGGGTGACCCATTACAACTTCAAACCAAAAGGATCTATGTCAAAAAAAACCATGAAAGAAACTAAAGAGTTTGAAAACATGTGCAGGTCTGCAGCGCATGCGATTCAGTTTCCAAATTCAAAATTCATCATGTCAGTTGTGGATACACTATTTCACAGAGTTTGGTTGGATGATGGTGTTGATGACATAGTTTGAGCTGTGAGCACTAACATGATGAGCATTTCCAATAATAAGAATACATGCATAGATAGATAGCTCAAGAAAGTTCGAGAACAGTCCAAAAAGAGACTCTGTAACTAGCAATAAGTCAACAGAAACTGGCAATACAGAAACCTGATGTTATGATATAACAATTCTGACAGTCAATTTACAGTTTGTAAAGACAATTTTGCTCCAGGTTTTGGAAACAACAAAAACCCAAAAAATGGGGAAAAAAAGTAACAAAGGTTCTAAGCATGACAACAGCAACACAAAATTAGGATTCTCCTAATTTTATGACAAAATCACTGATTCTCTCACTGTGTGGTTCACTAAATTTTTATACCCTGCCAATGAGAGAAGAACCCACATACTAACCTTCAAAGATCCTGATGTACATGGCACCAGGAAAGAAGAACCAAGGAATAATCTCTCCCACAAGGAAGAGAGGAGAGAGTTTTAGTCAGAGCCACATTTGCATGTACTCTTACAGTTGCTGCAAAATTATTATAGATGGAAGATCAGAAACTGATGTTTCATGTGGAGCTTGACCACAGCACTGGCACCCGACGGTGGCCTAACATTGCCTCCTTCAGATGAGCCAGTTGGAAGGTAAGATGGCTTATTTTCTGCAGCAGAACAAACACACACACACACACACACACACAAAAAGAAAAACATCTTCAGCAGTTCTAAGGCAATGAAGAACTGGAGTATCTCCCATTTCTGATGTCTTTCTCAAAACTAGCAAATCAAAGAATGCAAATCCAGAACTGTAAGGTACCTCATCCTTGGAGCAGAGTTGCAACTGAAGCTGCTGATTTTGGTACCGTTCCTGCTGCCATTGGTGCCCTAAGATCACAAGACCCATCACTGCAGCAGCCAAGGCAAGGGACCAAAGAGTGGTAGCCTGCTGTGCTTGCACATACAATAGTATCCCCCGCCGTTTCCACCATGCTTCACATGTGTGCTCATAACATGATCCATCCCCTAGTAATGGTTCCAAACCCTTCCTCTCATCCAATTCCACCTTTTGTGTACCTGCTGCATCTGAGCCAGGAAACTTAGAGTCCAAATTCCTGTCTCTCTTCAAACACTGAACTTCTTCATCTTCTTTGTCTTTGACCAAACAATCCAGAGCATCATTCTGGTCCCCTTCAGCTACTTGGTTTTGACAAGGCTCTTCTCCTAGTATTAACCGCAGGGAGTTTGATCGGCTGACAATTGCTGGTGAGGATGGAGTTGACAGGCAAGATCCAAGCAGCGGTCCCATCTCTCCGAAATCTGGCTGTGATGCCACTTTTGATTCTGGAGTCAGCGCATAGAGAAAGCTTGTACTTCCAATCTCATGCTCACCATAATCAACTGTATGTCGCAGGAGCATCCCTGATACATAGATTCCAGTTTTTTCAGATGTGATACACATCAGCATACATGGCACCAAAGCAAAAACCATAAGCAAAAGCTGGAACAATCAGAGCAAAGGCTCTCTCTGGTGCTTGTGGCAAGAGAGGAAAGCACAATTCACTAACCTGAAGGCAAGGGCTCCTCATTCCAATTCATCTCCAGCAACTGCTGCATCTGAGAGGAGGTACAACTGCCAACAAGGGGTAAATGGTCCTCTTCTTTAGCATGCTCCTTCTTCTGCTCCTCCTGGCAGGTGTTCTCCACAGCCAACAATACTTCCTGGCTTGACCTTTGTGTGGGCACATCTGATGTTGATGTTGTTGCTGCTGCTGCTGCTGCTGCTACAGGAACCTTCTCTTCATCAACATCCAATTTGGTGATCAAGGAGGAGGGCCCATCACCATCATCATCATCACTACTGCCAATAGGTGGCTGAATATCTTCAGCTTCCGAGGAGGAGGATAGGCAGGGATACATGAAGTAGTTGGATTGAAGACCCACATCAACAGCCTCTTCTTCGTCTCCAATTCCTCCTCGTACTGGATCTGTGTCAAAGGAGGCCGATGCAGCCAAGGAGTGCGAGGATAAAGAGAGAGACACCACTTCCCATTCACTGCTGCTGCTGCCTCGACTGTTCTCATCAGCCCTATTAGTACTACTAGTATTACTACTACTACTGTGGGAAGAAGATTGATCCATGACCAAAAAGCTTCAGCCTGTTTCAGAATCTCCTCTGCAAACAAAACTTCTCTTTCAACAACAGACCCTTCTCGAAACCTGCTGCAGATCTCTGCTCTGAATCGTCACAACGCTCTTGCCCAATTCTTGTTTTCATGCAACAATCAATCTCATCAACCACCCAAAACGAAAACAAGGCAAAGGAGAGAGAGAGAGAGAGAGAGAAGAAGAAGAAAACCTCTTCTCCAGAAAACACAATTCTATTAGATTCTGGAACAGAAATGCAAAAGAGAAAACAAATCCAAACCCAAAATTGAAATTCCAATGCCGATAAGATCCGGATAGCCAGGGGAGAGAGAGAGAGAGAGAGATGGGGTTAGATCTGATATCAATTCTTCCTCGCCAAGGATTTCAAACCTCGCAAAAACACACACACACACACAACAAACCCCACTCTCCTCCTTCCCTCTTCCTTCTCCTCTCCTCTTCTTTTACTTTCATCGTCATCTTTTACTTTCCCTCACTTTTCGTTTCTCTTCGCTTCCCTGCCCCTTCGTTTCCTTTTCCCTCCCTTCCGTTCCTTTCTTTTCATGCACGGGATGGGAACAAGCTTGTCGATTGTTGGGAACTTGGGCACACCATGGTTCACCATTATGATTTATATAAATAAAATAATTTATAAATAATGATAATGAGGAAGTATTGAAAACCATATGAACTAATTTTTTCTCTCTTCTTATGTTGTCATATGGTTTTCAATACTTCCTCATTATTTATTTATATTAATCTCTAATTTAATTTAATATAAATATCATGAAGATGAAAAAACACATGTTAATTTATCTTTTCATATCCATGTTGATTGATAGATGAAAAAAGTGAAATAATTATTATAAAAAAAAAGAGTGAGATAGCTTGACTTGAAAATAAGATAAATATGAACTTTTTTGAAATTGTCTTTTGAATCTACATATGGACAACCATATAATAAATTTCAAAAAATCATCATCATCATCATTATCATATATATATATATATCAATTCCTTGTTCCTCTCATCACTAGAATATAAAATATTCACATTTAACAAAGGTTTGATATCATAATGTTATATGATATAATATTTGCAATTTAAAAGTATGATGGGTGAGGATGCTTCCCAATGAAACATTTTGTTGATAATTAAACTTTGTGCTCCACACTACCAATGAAAATCAAATTGATATGAAATCAAATTATTAATATATTTTGATTTATTTCTTGAATCTTACAATATCGAAATAAAGTTCCACAACATTAAAAAAAATTCTATGAAATCTTTTTCACTTCCATTAATTTTATAACTTAAATTCAATCTTCAACTATTCAAAACTTTTTTTTAAATGCATTAATTACACCAAGAAATTCATGAAAC
>Ga0116231_10013535_pt1 | contig 11405 bp, 6 predicted proteins | sample S1TSphgellanicum_2_FD_89695 | JGI IMG/M metagenome (GOLD analysis project Ga0116231, IMG submission 89695) | Host-associated microbial communities from peat moss isolated from Minnesota, USA - S1T2_Fd - Sphagnum magellanicum MG | ecosystem: Host-associated > Plants > Peat moss > Unclassified...
GCATGCGTTTGTTTCTTGAATCTTTTTGGGTGGTATGATGCCGAATATGCTTGGTGGTAAAGTGAGGATAGGCTGATTTGTCCATCCAGGATAGAAGTCTGATAATGTTTTAAAGTTGATCAACAATATAAAAGCTTGAAAAAGATTCATTCAGCATTTGCTAGAGAGTGAATTCATTGGTATCTGCTGTCCTACCGAATCTGCTTGATGGTAAAGTTAGGACAGGCTGATTTGTCCATCTAGGATATAAGCCTAATAATGTAAGCCTAACATGCCCACGAATGTTTACCGAATGTTCACCGGTTGATCTATAAAATTCGTTAAAATTTGTGCTTCTTTGGGCTTCCATAACATTCCCGCACCAAGAATTTCATAACTATGGTGTCTTTATGTTACAATTTGTTCAATGGTAGCAACTCAAATGAATTTTCCTCAATCATGGATAATCTTGTCGCCAACATTGTGAATTGTTTGAACTCAAAAGACTTAGAAAATAAGCTACAATATTCAAATTACAATTAATGTAGATGTTTTGAAGTTAATCAATTGTGTTACATGTGTAACAATGCAAAACTTAAATTCACATGGAGTTTCTTAAAAGTAAGTTTTTTGACAACCCTTCCATTAACACATGAAGTTTTGAGACACCCCTTTGAAAAATTCATAAACCTCTAAGCAATAAGCAAAACAAAGCTTACCTTTTGAGCATGATGTTTAGTATATACCCTATCACTCCATTGGAGCAAATTTTTTTTGGGACTATCAGTTAGGCCTCTTTTGAGATTTTTTGTTCTTTACATGTTGCATTTATTGTAAAGAAAAGACCAAAAATATGAAAAGTTGTATTTGTTCCTTTTTGGAATCCCATTTAAGGAAATTTTTTAGAAGATCTTTAAGTGGGTATAAAATGATTTTCATAAGACAACAATATTTTCATTCCTAACAAGATTTAAATGAGAGTTTGGAACCAATCCATGATGGTTTATGACAACTTTGTTATTTTCTCTAAGTTTTTTAGTCTTTCAAATATAAATGCTTAAATTAAGTGGAGGTGCTAAAATTTGGGTGGCAAATCAATGCCTTCATTATGAATTTATTACTATGATGTTTTTCATCAACACTTTTTTTCAATTAGTGAACTTGTTCATGGAGAAATTAACTTCCTTTTCTTGGCATCCTAAAATTTCACATAATCCCATCAACAAATTTATTTTCATTTTGCAAGGTCCATTAAGCTATGGTGCAATTGAAAATTTCCATTATTATTGTATATTCTCCATTTTTAGGCCAAAAAAATTATTGTCATCCCCCCTTGGCAAATTAAACTAATTATTTCAATGCAAAAAATCCAATACATCCACACTTATTACAAATTCAATTTTTTGAAGTCATATCCACAAAATCCAATATTTATTATATATCTTTAAATGTGAAGTGGAATTCAAAGGTTGGTTAGGGTTGGGAGCTACCTAGCTTGGAACATATCAAAATTGGGAGCAAGTTGTGTTTTTTTTATTCTCATTTTTTGTTAGTTGTTAGCTATTATTTTGGAATGATTTGGTAGGAAGAGAAAAAGATTGGGGTGTTGTTGGTGTTTTTGTCAACATAATGGGATTAAAGTTTTGATTTCAATTGTTTTTGTAATTCAGTTTTGGTTTCAATTTTAATTTTTTATGGTACCTAACCAATAAGTGAGACAACTTTGATGGGGAGCATGATGATTGATGTAAGGATGACATTGGATAAATCCATTGATAAAAGGACCACCAAAGAAGGTGTTTGCATTCTAGTTACAATTGACAAATAATTTATTGCTTTTTTTATACTAATGTGTAAGTATTTATAAACCAAATGTTGTTATTTTTTATGTGATACATATTGATCAGGGGATCATTTTTATAAAAATATGGAAGGGTTTTGTGGCATGATGCAAGACATACCACCAAGCTTTGTGCAATAATGTAAATCTAGAAAATGGAATATGAAAAAATGGATATTCTTGGAGGTCTTAAGATAGGTGTGATTTGGGAGGTTGCATGCAAATGCAAGGAATCTAAATTTCAATGCATTATCTTGATTAAAGAGAGGTTGAAATTTTTTGCTAAAACTAACTAGTTGGTGCCACGAGATAAACTCTTCTTCAACCTTGAGAGAAAAAAAAAATTCGTTGCTTAAGTTGTCCATCCCCATGAAAATAAAAAAGAAGTATCCACATCTTTAAGAGTTCAAACTTTATGAAAGACTTATGAAAACACTTAGTCTCATACACACATACAAATAGGATGTGGGTGCATGAGGAAAATGAAATGATTTTAGTCAATGCATAAGCATGTTAAAGAAAACACATATTAAACAAGAGTTTCACGCTAGGGATGTGTTGCCATGAAATCTATCATGGTTTTCACTTAATTTCAAATCAGCCTTGCCTTTTTTATATGGTATTTGCATGTGTTTGATATGAATGTGAATGGATTACTAATTGAAAATTGATCCTTGCCATTATCATGCAAAAAGTAAGGAGATATTAGTCCCATTCATAATGGAGTCCAAGTTGTCCATGCCCACAATAAGGTGCATATTTGTAATTTGGACAACATCAATAAGGTGTGGAAGGTGGGCGTCAAGCATAACCACGAGACAAATGGTCTTTTATTTAGCCTTCCAAGATGGCCGGCAAAGTTTTCTTTTAAATATGTCTTGGAAAAAGATGATGTGGTCATTTTCAAGTTTATATCTAACTCAAAGGATTCATGGTTTGAGATTAACAACTTAATTATGAAGACATCTATGTAATTAATTCTTAATAAAAGTACACCCATTTTTAACAATGGATTTCTCAAATATAAAAATATGGACTGGTGAATTAATTGGAATATTAAAATATTAAAAGGTTCATATTGAATTTCATTTCCATATTATCTATAGTGATTCAATGTGTGATGTTGTATGAAATCATAAACTTTGATGTGAAACTCTTCTCTCAAAAATTGTAACCAAATTTTAGATATGGAGTTTTGAATTGTGAAAATTGAACCATATTTTCATAAATCCCTAAAATTGTTGTTTTGCTTGTCAGAGGTGAATATTTTTGGAACCTCTACATGGGCTCATATTAATATGAGCTTCTTTTTTTGATATATAGATTTTATTACAATTTTGAGAATGATACCACAAAAAATTGTAAATTTAATGTTGTAGAATTCACTTGTAAAATTATTAGTTTTTCAAAAGTGAGCCATAGTTATAGTGCATTTACCCATCTACTTATGTTTGGTATTCTTGTCTTTGTAGTGTTGCCCATCATTGATGAGTTGTGGTTGATGGGTTTAGGGTTCAAAATTCATCATTGAAGTAAACAAATGTACAAGCATAGTCGGTTAGTTTTAATTTCTGTTTTAATTTTTATTAGTCAATTTCAGTTTAAGAGACAACCACTGTGGTACCTTGGGTGAATTTGGCACATGAATGTTAAATAATTAATTTAACTTTGGTTTCTTGGGTTTTTAATTCTGAAAATTTTGGTAATAAGATATAAATTTATTCTACAATACATTTGTTTCAAACAAATTGAATTGTTTTAGTGGTCATGTGGATCTCTATTTAGTATCCTCCCTTCAAGATGATTGAAAATCGAACTTTTTACATCTTAAGTAACTTTTTTGAAATTTTGACATATTAAAAATTAATTTAATTTATGTTGGAGCCACCAAGGTAGTACAATAATAACAACCCACTTTGATTAATGAAACCATTTAGCCAATCAACAAGCAATAGATTTAGACATTAAAATTTTTTTTTAAGCATAATAGCAAACCTAACCCACAATGTCTTTGGCACCCCCAAATCAAGCTCAGTGGTAGAGGGCCAACAAGGTTTTCACCTACACACTAATGGGTTTGAACTAGTGTTGTTTGGATATTCAATTTCCAGATATGAATAAAAAATATTCCCACTTCTAAAAAAAAGAGATAGATATGTATATTCTCACATATTTTCATATATACGATTATGTATTTTTCTTTTTTTCTTTTTTGTTCCTTTGTCGATTATGAATAAACAATTCTTGAATGTTAAAAAATCATGGATATGCATAGAAGATATGCATTACTAGTTTATCACTTCTCACTCAAAATGCTGATTAGGGCTTAAGGTTTTGAGTCTGAATGCATATCTTTCAAACTTAAAAAAATCACAAACCCTAAAACTTCTTGTTGGATATGTATAAAATTTTCAATCATGTATAGGTCCCATACATAGATAGTGTTTTCTTAAACTTTTTTTTTTTGCAACCTGACAAAAAAAAGGGGCTAACGAATGCAACAAAGGGTTTTTTTTTGTAAAATACACAAAATGTACCATATCTTGACGAAAAAAATCTAGAAGTCCCCAAATATAAACAATGTGTTCTTGCAAGTCGTCAGAACAAGGCAGGATTCCCAAAAAAAATAAATTAATGTCCCTCCAAGACAATCACCAGTTATTGCTAATTAATACTGGGATCCTAGCCATGGGATCCTAGCCATTGCATCTGCTTGAGGAATTTGAATGAAAAACATTATACACAACTAGACATATTCCTAAATAATCCTTGGATACAAATATGCACTTGGTTAATAGAAGTGTCTTCCATCCATGGATATGAATAATTCAAAGTCAGTAGTCACTTTGTATTCAGAGGATATGCCAATTCTTACATGGTCTTCTGGCGTTGATTATTATCATCTAGCACTCTTAAGCACATTATATTAATCAACTCACTTAGAGCATCTCCAGTGGTGCTCAGTATGTGACCCTGCTAAAATATATTTCACATCCAAGTTTAGTTATGTACTCGGGACAGCAAATACGTGCGGGGACTACTAGGTAATAGCAAACCAGCTGGACCAATCATTATGATAGGCCAATGAGAAACACTGAGCAGCAGTTAGATTTCATTCATTACACTCTTTTCTGCAGGTGCAGAGTGCTGCTGAGCCATTTACCAGCCATGGCAACATGCCAATGCCAAATGATGCGGAGCCAAAACTATTTTCCTGAGCTAAATCGGCGTACATTGGATTTTCTTCCTCCAATTTTACTGTGCAGAGGATCACATACCAAGCACTCTTGGAGATGCTCTTAGTACATGCTCTTGCTAAGTAAGTTGAGGAATCAAAATGCTAGAAAATGTTTTCGGACACTATCAATAGTTTCAGATTATATCCTATCGAATTTTGATCAAGATTTTTTCAATTTTCATCACCACTCATTGGTCACACACAAACTGGGGCTGAAAGTATGGGATATTTGCCAAAGGGTTGCATCAAACTATCCAATCTAAACTAACATTAGCCCTTGAGTTCACTTTGGGAAGGTGAGTCGGCCCTGGAACCTAGGGAATGGGATATACTCCTATGCATATACTAGTATATGCTAGTATATGCATCTCTCCCCCCCCCTCCCCCCAATTCATTCCCTTGGGTGAAGCTGAAGAGTATCTCCTTGTGAAGAAGCTTACTGAAGCTGCACATATGTGACCCCATTTTTCTAGTATATTATAAACTCCACACACAAGCAAAGGCTATACACACAAGCAAAACAAAATCTGCTTCCAACTTCCAAGTCTCTTTAGTAGGTACCTACTAACTACCTACTACCTACTAACTACCGTACATTGTGTACATACCATAAGTACATTATGTGGGGTATGGAAATCTGATAGTATAGTAACTTAATTGGATGCTCGGATCCAAGAGACCAACCATAGATCCAACTTTAGTGTCAAAGGTTTACAAAGGAAGGGAGGTTTCCTCCTCATTAGAGCAAGCTTTTTCTCTTTGTAGCAAGTGGCCATACGCATGTCCACATTAGGGAAAGGGGAGTGGAGAGTAGAAAAAGAATGAATGATTTTTTGGAGATTTTTTGGGTCACTTTTTCAAAAAATTAAAAATTAAAAAAAAAAAAACCAAATTTGGACCTAGGGTTTACTTAGGTCACCCACTATAGCAAGAATCCTGGAAAAAGTCTATAGTATGTTCAAGTGCCTTGTCCTCTATTGCTATATCTTTTTAGGGATCCTTGCTCTTGAGGCTACTTCATAAATTGGAAAAAAATAAGATCCTTAGCCCCATATGGAGAAATATAACCTTGTGGGGCCTAGAATTTTGGGTTCTAGTTTTTGGATTTTTGGTTCCCCTTCTTTCTCAAGAGTTGTAAACTAATTAAGTTAAGGACCCATAACAATCTATTTTTAAATTGATTCCTTCAATGCAAATACTTTTTATTCCATCAAACACATGGTCGGGGTGGTTGAGGTGAGGAGTGACATTTTTTTTCTTTGATTTTAAAAGTTACTCAAGGGGGCTACAATTCACATGAGGGGGTGTGTAATCTAGCTATTTGTGCCATTTTCCCCTTAAATAAATGGCTCCTAATTTTTTTATTGTCAATTATGTAACTACCATTTTTTTTCAAGTGCAAAACTTTGGTGACTTTGTAACTTTTTTGATACTTAATGTGGCTATTCAAGACATTTAAAAACTCTACACTTTGGCAACTAATGGACAAAAGGGGATGCACACTATAGATTGTACCGTTTAATGTTCATCTTTATTCTAAGCTTCAAACCCTCAAAGTTTAAAACAATCTCAATTCCATGCACAATTGAACAAGTTACTACTCGGGGAGTTGGACTTTAGTCTCAAAATGGACTTTGCCTATTGTAAAATAGCGAGGTGTTTGCAGCATAGAGTGTTCATTTTGAGATGTCATAATGTTATAGTGTCAATTTTTTACACCTTCATGGATTAAAATATGTTTCAAATTTAAAAAAATTAATTAAAATTTTATGAAAAAAGATTTGATGCAATGATTCTTTTATAATTTAGTGTGATACAAGAACAGAATACTTTGAAAAACCAAAGAAATTATATCAAATGGGGGACCATTCAGTCCGAGGGGTAAATATTGCGATTATCACCTATTGCAGGTGACTTGGAGTTACAATTTTTTGAACAATTAATTTGTCACCTATTACCTATTAGAGGTCATTTGGAATTACAATTTTTTGAACAATTAATTTCCCTTTCTCTAGAATTTTAATCAAATTTTTGGGCAAATGACTTGATTAGCATGTAAACTAATTGTTGAGTTTTTTCTAGAATTTTAATGAACTTTTTGGGTAAACAATTGGGTAGCATGTAAACTAACTATTTTTTTTCTCTAGAATTTTAATGAAGTTTTTGGGCAAACGACTTGGCTAGCATTTAAATTAATTGTTGGTTTTTCTCTAGAATTTGGGGAAACAATTGGGTAGCATGTAAACTAACTATTGATTTTTCTCTAGAGTTTTAATCAATGTTTTGGGCAAACGATTTGGCTAGTATGTAAACTAATTGTTGATTTTTCTCTAAAATTTTAATCAACTTTTTGGGCAAACGACTTGGCTAGCATGTAAACTAATTGTCAATTTTTCTCTAAAATTTTAATCAACATTTTGGGCAAATGACCTGGCTAACATGTAAATTAATTGTTGATTTTTCTCTAAAATTTTCAATCAACTTTTTGGGCAAACGACTTGACTAACATGTAAACTAATTGTTGATTTTTCTCTAAAATTTTTGGGCAAACAACTTGGCTAGCATGTAAACTAATTGTTGATTTTTCTCTAAAATTTTAATCAACTTTTTGGGTAAATGACTCGACTAGCATGTAAACTAACTATCGATTTTTCTCTAGAATTTTATTCAACTTTTTGAGCAAATGACTTGGCTGGCAAGTAAACAAACCGTACATTGGTACTACCCCTATGGAAGCCTGGTTCTCCAACCAAATAAAGGCTCACATGTGAAAGGGGAACCTCTATAGTCCATGTTGTACTATAACAACATGTCATGCCAACTCCACCAATCAATCCAACTCTTTGTGATCCAAACCTAAGAAGATGCAACGGCAAAGAAGAAGAACAATAACAAGTGGCTCGTTCCATAATGCTTTGACATTTAAATGAACATCCATAAAAATTGATAAATTTTCAACAATATACTTACATTTGAAAATGGAAATGTATGGTGGTTAGCATGATGGTGAAGAAGCCCAAGCCAGGCATCCTTGAGTGATGATGCCTGAAGTGTTTAGAATGGTGGACTCCACATGAGCCTAGAATGTAGGGATACCAAACTTTTGGTCCCTTTTTTATTCTCTTGTGGGTGCATCACAATGTCTCTACCCTGAAAGGCAGAGCCAACAACAACAACAACAAAGATGGCTGGACTCCACCACATGACCCTAGAATGTAGGGATACCAAAACTTTTGGCCTTTGCTTTTTATTTTTTGGGTGGGTGCATCACAATGTCTCTACCCAGAAAGGCAGAGCCAACAACAACAAAGACGGCTGCATGGTTACTACATAGTGTCAAAAATGTGTGTACCCAATGGGGGAGTCCCCACCCATCATGCTTCTTTTTCTGTATGTACTCCAAAACTTCAAAGTCTCAAGAGTCAAGGCTCAATCAAGGGTCATCTTCTATCACCTAAACCCTAAACCCTAAACCCTAGTACTAGTACTACTATTTCTTGTTCCATAAGTATAGCAAAAGTCAGATAGGTGTCTGTTGAAATTTGCGGGGGTTGAGTTTTAGGATCTCAATCGAATATGAAAATGTCAACTGGGAATCCCAAGATCCGTATCTATTGTGTAATTTTTGAATTGAATGTTGGCTTCAGCTCTTGAGAAAGGTTGCTTGAATTATTGGATAGTCACTTGTGATGATGATCCAGCTAAAAAGTTGTTTCCAAATTTCTTATTAGTTATTGAGCTGAAAAGATTTTTTTTTTCTTTCTTTTAAAAAATTCTTCTTCACCGTATTGAATTGAGGTGAAATGAAAAATTTCTTTCTTTTTAAAAAATTCTTCTTCACTTCATTGAGCTGAAAAGATTTTTTTTTTTCTTTCTTTTTAAAAATTATTCTTCTTCACTTCATTGAGCTGAAAAGATTTTTTTTCTTTTCTTTTTAAAATTCTTTTTCACCATATTGAGCTGAAAAAAAAAATATTTTTTCTTTCTTTTAAAAATTCTTCTTCATAGTATTGAGCTGAATTTTATTTTATTTTTCTTTTAAAAATTCTTCTTCACCGTATTGAGCTGAATTTTTATTTTTTATTTTGCTTTTTAAAAATTCTTCTTCACATATTGGAATTGGGGCTGTTTTTCTTCAATGCTAGAAAACTGGGCCCTGGAAATTCATTCATAGAAGCAGGATTCCATTTTAGAGGTTGATGAATATACATACGGAAAGTAAGTATCTCCAGGCTGCAAAAGTCGAGCTATGCATTGAAATGTGCTGTTTGCTGCAACATGACAAATTTTTACAAAGCATTGCCTGGAAATGCTCATCCTTTATGCTTTCTTTAGCATTCATTGCCAGTAGTAGTAGTACCACATGGGACCACAAAAGTTGGCCCAAAAAGCCTCAAAAACCAGCCTCAGAAAGCTACACAAGATATGCTTCTCAACCAGAATTCCAGGGTAAATGTAGTAGAATCTGAGGAGGCTCCTCAGTAAAGTAGGTAACATAGTATATACGAATGGATCAAGCAATATTTGGTAACCCCTCAACCCATATTTGATCACACGGATGTGAAACTATTGGCCCACTAATGGACACAAAGCCCAGGTTGGCCGTTGGCCACTACTATGGATTGATTTGGTGGGCCTCCTCCTTTCTTCTTTCCACATGTAAATTTACCATTTGTGTTGTTGTTGTTGTTGTTGTTGTTGGTAGGTTTCTTGAATTTAGGCAGAGTTGAGATTCCGTGTTTTAGGTCAGGTTCTAGGTTTAGGGTTTAGGGTTTAGGTTGTAGGATCTTTGGACCTGAGGGTTTAACATTTTGTTGGAATCACACCATTGGAACTGGATTCGACCATTTGGGTCTTGTTCAAAATTGAATTAAAAAACCTGATCCAAGTGGGTTTGTTCCTTTTTTTCCAAATTTTAAAAAATTTCTTTAGGTACATAAGTATTACTTTTCAAAAAGCAATACTAGCCTGACCCAACTTTTTTTTTTTTTCAAGTTGTTAATTTTAATTGGTCCAGAGATGGAATCAGACCCAAGTTTCAATTTCTAAGAAAAGATTAGAACTGAAGAAGGTTCTTAAAAATCCAAAGAGTCAATCTTCAGCGATACCACCAAACTAGAGAGGTTCCATCAAAAACTTAAAAGGGGTTCCTATTAAAAGCAAGAACTGAACAATACAAATGATGAACAATTAATTCATTACCCCTCAATTTTCCTTGCGATGATGTTTTACTCGTGTGCTTATTATCACCATTTGTCAAAATGAAAAAAGCCTGGCCATATGGCCGCCGAGTATCTCTATGACCCACTTTGAAACCTTGATGTTTTGAATCTCACAGAGATCCATGCCTGCCCAAGAGCAAACATTCGAAACCATCAAAAGGTAAACTTCTTCCCTTAAGGTAAGGGATATGCATGGCCGACTAAGAGCAAAGTTGATTTTGCATTTCCCCAAAAACTAGCATCTCAGAATGTGATGAATCAGGTGATGGGATATAAATGAAGTGCTCAAGAGATACGAGTGCCATCTTTTCACTTTGCCTTTTTTTTCCACCTACTTATCTGTTGTCATCTTTTGCATGAGAGTAAAACTTTGGAAGCGGTTGTCCTCCTTCCCTTTCTTCGATATAAGAAGAATCACATTAACATAACAAAACTTTGTGATTCTTTCTTTTGGAGATAAGTTTTTGAACATTGAAGACTTTACCAACATCATTTCTTTGAAAATATATAGAGTATTTTTTTAATTTTTTTTTTTCCCCTTTTGGAACACAAAGGTTGACCTGACCGACAAAACCACATTTGTCAAGCCATTGGCACCCCCAAGTCAAGCTCCGTGGCACAAGGCCGACATCAGAAAGCAATCCTTCAACTTGTTTTGAAGATGGGCACCACCAAGTTTGACAAGTGAGTTAGGTAAGTGTGAAGAAAATGAACCCATTGATTACAAATGAATGGGTTGTCAAATAGTGGTGCTTGGACTTACACAATGGCTCATAAATCTGGGCTAAGCATTATTCTCGTTGTTCCAAATTTGTAAAGACTAGTACTAGTCCATAACCAAGGAAACCCAAAGACAAAATACAGACCCCATGTAAACCCTACCCACCATATAATGGTATTAGTACCATAGGTATGTGATTGAAGAGAATGGGTGTCCTCATAATAATTTATGATAATTATGTAAATCTATTATAATTATTACCAACTTTTTTTCTGCTTGCAATGACTGAATTCTTCATTAAAAGCTGCCCCTCATTTTGCAATTATTTCGGTGTTATATGGGCCTTTTTATCTGGGGTTAGCATTTCTTTTGGCCTGGGGTGAACCAGCACCTACACTGGTGGTA
>Ga0116231_10013536_pt1 | contig 11403 bp, 10 predicted proteins | sample S1TSphgellanicum_2_FD_89695 | JGI IMG/M metagenome (GOLD analysis project Ga0116231, IMG submission 89695) | Host-associated microbial communities from peat moss isolated from Minnesota, USA - S1T2_Fd - Sphagnum magellanicum MG | ecosystem: Host-associated > Plants > Peat moss > Unclassified...
GGACCTCAAAAAAAAATTCTTTCAATTGGGGGGAAAAAAAGCCCTTTTTCCCCCCCCCCCCCCCCCCCCCCTCAAAAAAGCCTTCGTACTTGTCGCAAGCGCCTCTTTTTTGTGCGAAATTTCGCCAAAAAATCGAATCGCTCATTCGTGGTGTTGTCAATGGCAGGAAGTAGGCTGCTGGTGGGGACCAACTTCAGAATTCCCTGAATTCGTGGGTTGTAACTCGGCAAGGAACAAGCATAACTCTGTAGTGTTGTTGGATTCCACGAGATCAAGAGATTGCAGAAGAAATTTCCCCTAATTTGGTGGTGAGGAAAGCCATGGAGTGCTGCGTGGTTTGCTGTTGCAAGTTTGCTGGGGTTGTATTATTGTTAGGTTAGAAATATTGATTTGTGCATAGCTAGTTGGGTTGGTTGGCGCAGCAGCAGAGATGGCGAAGCCAAAAACCATTTATTTGAGGGGAGTTGGTAATACAGAGACGGTATTAGAGTTGAAAAGGAGGATTGTGAAGAAGTCAGGAATTGATTTGCATCAACAAAAGCTCAAGTTTCGGAATAGGGAGCTGGAGGATGCCAGCACACTTGCTTCCAATGGCATCCGTCCTGCAGACGTTGTAACCCTACAAGTATTGGGGAGAACTGGAGCCTGCACATGCGGCGAATGCAAGAGGTTCCGGGAGAAGCTTCAGGTGCTTGTCCAGACTGCAACGGGTAAAACCCTCACGCTGGAAGTGACGCGGGAAGACACGGTGTTGAGTCTCAAGAAACAGATCCAGAAGAGAGAGCGCATTCCTCCTTCAAGACAGAGGCTCCTGCTCAAACAACAGGTACTTGAGGACGACTTAATTCTCAACAGGTATAATCTCGTGGATGAGGAGGAGAAGGAGGAGGCCGCCACGGGGACCTCGACTCCAATTACAATGCAGTTGATAATCCGGCGCCCACAAGCTGCCAATGTGTTCCAGAGGCTCCTGCACTTGTGCAGTGCTGGGCGTCGGTAAGTAAGCAAATTCATTGCGTGAAAAACATCAAACCCTAGATTCAGAAACAAGCCTTACACACAAGCCCTATCTTCTCTCTTGCAGCTGTGAAATCAACCCCACCTACGTTTGTCTCACAGGTATGTAGATTCTCAAGCTTGGATATTAGAAATCTCGCTGTGGCTATTGAATTGAACATCATCAATAGAGATCTCATAAAAGCTTTTTCCATTGCCACAGACATCTTGAGTACAGAAGAAGGTCATAGGAAGATCACAGGATTCATCAATATGGATCTCATAAAAGCTTTCCATCACTACAGACATCTCAAGTACAGAAGGTCATAGGAATTGTCATTATGGAACTCATAAAAACTTTCCATCACTAAGACAGAAGGTTTCTTTACTTGCACAGAAAGTCATAGGATTCTATCACAGTCTATGGAAAGATGAGAGATAGAGAGAAGCCTGGCATCTATTACTGGATGCATGGGAAGACTGAATGTGAAGAAGAACCTCAGTTCCAATGCTAATAATACAGGAGCATGCTTTTCATAAAATCTTCTCACTCTGAAATTCCCAGAAACTTTTCTCTGTCAATTTCTTAGGGTTGGAATATTATATCATATGTGACCCATGGATTTCATAACCTTGCAAAAAGTGGGTTGAATTTTTTCATTGCTACCTTGTGACACCAAATTACCTTTAGGCAAGTGACTAATCTCAATTTTTCTTCAGCACAAATGTTGTTTTGTTTTTTGATTGATTACAGTTATCATGCACACACACATTCCTGGTCCATTTTGTGTTTGGAGCTCAGAATATTGAGGTTTTAGTGACCAAGGATTTGATCTGTGCAAAGAGTACTGGTTGGCATGTCTTTTCAATACTAAAGAATTGCAAACTCCGGCTTTGCAATTTCAATTTTGTGTCTTTCAAACTCAGAGAGAAGACCATCAACAAATGGTCACATTTTTCTGTAACTCGTAGTTAGTAAACTCTCTTGCCAACAAAGAAAATTTAAGTACACACAACATACCAAAACTTTATCAACTACATGCCAATTGTGTACCTTGTTCATAGTTCATAGCCTATTGCAAATTTGCACTCTTGGCTCTTAAGATTGTATTTTTTTCTTCTTGGTAGAGCCTTCAACTATGATCAAGAACTAAACTAAATATTAGAGAAGACTTGTTGGGCTTTACTAGAGGGAACTAAACTACGCACAAATTTGGTTGGAAAAATGTTAGAGTCCCTTCCCTTTTATTAGGATCATAATTGTACACATGAGACTTTCTTTCAATTACTGATGTTTGGTTTGAGTCACCCCATTTTTTTGAAAAGGGGTTTCCTTATTAAGATGAGTATACCACTTAACTTTGATCATTGTCCGTTCTTCACAACAAAATAGCGAGTGTTTGCAATTTTGGAAACAGTAACGTTCATGAGGCCTTAAACAAGAGCTTAGTGTTTTAGTGACAATCGCCATTTTGGTTGGCATTGCAAAATGAGAACATACTTAGGACCTAGAAAAAGTTACATTGGTTATGGAAACAAGAGTTTGTAGTTTAGAAATTCTTATACCCTTAAAAGTATGAATCAATAGTTGAACAAACATTTTGCCATGTGAAAGAGAAGCAAGTGACTGATCATGTTAAACTTCAAAAGTCTCAAGCCCATTGTGTCCCCATGTATAGCATCATGTAAAATGGCATGTACATAAAATCAAATATTCATATTAGGAAACAAACTTGAAGACTCGGAAGATGAATTGGGTGGCTTGTTTACAAATTTGTATCTCATTCTAGGGTCATTGAACTTGGTCAACTTAAAAAGGACAGAAAATTAAATTTCCGATCTGAAAAATAAATATTATTTATTTATATAATAAAGATGCAATCAAGATATACATTCAACTTTAGCTCAATAGAAATAGTAAAAGTGAAAATTAGGATTAATAGTCAATAAAGAAGCTTAATTTAATCAATTTTTCAATTTTTCATATTTCAATAAAAAAATTGAGGTAAAAAAAGAATATGTTTGCAAAAGCGCAAGCCTTGTTTATAATGCTTTAAGATTAGGGAAAGCAAAGAATCAGGCATTGTTCCCCTGAAGCTGCAGGGGGCTTACAGTGGATGTCCAAGCTCTGCAGTCACCCTTTGTTTTTTTAAAAAGCTTGCATGATTAAATGGCATTCCACCTTTTTCAGGCTTGGGGAGAAATTCATCAAGTTTTGCAATTAAAGACATGTTAAACAAATCGTGGCACATGTTGTGAATAGGTCAAGACAATATTCATGGCAGGTGACATGTTTCAAACATTGGTGGCGATGATTTTGAAAATAATATGAATGAGACACTCATTGTGTTCCACAATTTGGTGGAAACTTTAGTGGGAATTTTTTTGGCCCTTTTGGTGAGGATGGAGTTTTTTTGTAACCTTCAAAATGCAAATAGCTTGTGTAGAATAGGGTAGACAGGCCAGTAACCAAACATATAAGGACTAAATTAAGTGTTATGCATTGTTCAATGTTTTTTGGGTCATGAGGTCTGAAGACAAAATGTGCCCCATCTCTGGGCGCACCTATAGCGACTTAGATAAATGAATTTGGTGGAGATATGACAAAGATATGCCTCCCTAAAGGCCCATGGGTTACATTTGCTAGAAAAAAACATAACAAACACTTGTCAACCCCATTCACAAACATTTTGCACCTTGTAATTGTATGTTTAGTATTTGAAAAATAAATAAAGTTTCACTTATAGATGAACTGGATGAAACTGAAAACCAGTTTATTCTCTTTGTAAAAATGATTCCAATAATCCATTGGTTTAGATCTCCCAAAAAAATGGTTACAAAAATTTACAATTATGGGTAAAGGCATGTTTGAATAACTTTTAAAAACCAAGCAACACCACCTATTAGGGTTTTGGGTTCAAGCTAGGATCTTTTCTACAATTGGTTCAACTGAATATGTGTTCCAATTTCGCTTCTTGGCATGGTTGCTCAATGTTTGTAACAATTTTTGTCCCCTTTCTAAGATTACTGTTTTTTTCTTTGGGTGCATTGGACGAAAGTTCTTGTTCTTCTTGTGGTTTGTGTGCAAGTATGGTTACACGAGAGAATTGATCATTGGTGAGCTCTTGTACCTTTTCTAATTGTCTTCTTCTAGTAACGATATGTGGTAATTCTTGAGGTTCGGTGTTCTTCCTACAACAATTCGTCCCCTTTTTAATGGAGTTCATCTTCTTCCTGGTGATATAACTCCTTGAATTCTACCACCTTCCTTATGGTCTTGTTCGTCCATGTCCATGGTAATCATCTTCTTCTTGGTCTTGGTCGTCCCCATCCTTGTGATCATCCTCCTTGAGTTTTATCGTCTTCTTCCCCCCTTAATCGTCCCCTTTCGTGGTAATCATTTTCTTCCTAGTCTTGGTCGTCCCCTTCCTAGTGACCATCTCTTTGAATTTTGACACCCTTTTTTATTCTTGGTCCTCCCCTTTCTAGTGATCATTTCCTTGAGCTTTGATGCCCTCTTCCTAGTCTTGGTTGTCCCTTTCTTGGTGATCATCTCCTTGAGCTTTGCCACCCTCTTCCTAGTATTGGTTGTCCCCTTCTTGGTGATCATCTCTTTCAATTGCCTCCCTCTTCCTGGTCTTGGTTGTCCCCTTCTTAGTGATCCTCCTCCTTGAATTATGGTGCCCTTTTCCCCCCTTGGTCATCCTCCTTGAGATCTACCACCCCTTCCTAATGATCCTTCTCCTTGAGCTTTGTCACATTTTCCCTAGTCTTGGTTGCCCCTTTCTTGATGATCCAGCTTTTTGAAATTTGTTGCCTTCCTCTTAATCTCATTTGTCCCCTTCTGTTGGTAAGCATGTCATGATCCCTCTTCCATGGTGGTGATTTTTTTTCCCTTGGTGATTATCCTTAAGCTCAAGCTCCCCCTTCCTATTCAAGCTCCCCCCCACCCCCCCTCTTTAATGGCAGTTTAAATTATTGGGAGAGGGGTTGTTACACCCTTGCTGCAACATGCCCCTTAGTTCTCATTCAAGCTATTGGCCTTGCTCTTGCTTCCTTTTGAATTTTTATTCCATAGCCAAGGTTAACCCCTTTATATAGTAAAGGATGTGATTTTAACCTATCTGCAAAGTTCTTATGGAACCTATTTCAAGTTTTTTTTACAGCAGTTGTAGACCAATTTGCATTGAATGTTGCCTTTGTTTGCTTGTCTAGTAGCCTTTAAGCTACTCTTTCAACCATAGTAAAGGAGTCAGTAACTCGTTGGGCCCTTTTATCCTCCTTCTTTTCAGTTTTTGTTGTTTTATTGCTTATGTTGCTTCTTTGGCTAAGGCTTTTTATTGCAAAATGCTAGAATACTCACTTGATGTTACTACATATTATTAGCTATAGTCCACTAGGTTCTTTCCCTTTTGTTTTCTTTGTTGGCAAATATGGCAAAGAAAAAAAATTTGCAAAAGATACTAGCTCCTAGGCTGCTACTACGAGATGATGAACTTGTTGCACTTCAATTGTAGGTCCATTTGCATCAGTAGTAAAATCATAGATCATTTATGTCTACCCATTTGCATTTGTAGTAGTAAGGCTCCTAGGTTCTTCCATGTAATACTTCACATTTGATTGTTCATGTTCATCTGTTTCTAGAGTTTCAAGTTATTGTAATGTTGTTATGTTCATCAGTTGTGTAGTAACTCCATCTTCTGCCCATTGCCCTTGCCCATTAGTTGTATCATTAAAACCTTCACTATTTTCATTTGAGATGTTTGTAAGTGTTGTTGTGTAAATTCAGATAGCCTAGTCTTGTGATCCATTGCCTTTGGATTTAGAGGCCAAATTCTTGTAACCTTAAACCCATTCTTGATAATTTTTTGGATAGTGATTGGTCTAAGTTCTTGTCTACCCATCTAGCTAATGTGCACTTATCTAGCTCACAGTGATTATTCTTGACCATTGCACTGTTTTTTTCTTTCGTGAAAGTAGTTTTGAATGGCTTGAAACAATTTACATCTAGGGGTTGTAGAGCATGGGATGTGTGAGCTTGTAAGGTGACCATATTTAAACCAAATTCATGTGCTTATGCAATTGCTTCTAATGTAACATGTGATCCATGCCCATTTAAAATTAGGAGATGTCTTGGATTGAAAAATCTCACTAGGAACTGACTTTTTGAAAATTGGCAAAAAAAATTTGAAAAGGAAAAATGTCATCAATGCCTTGGTTTGCATTGCCATACATGTATTTGCCTTGCATAATATGATGTAGTCATCCCTGATCCGCCCACCTTTGAAAATGTAAAAACCTAATAAACAATCTCTTATTACATTAACAACACAATTAACCATTAGCCATTCCCTAGACCTTGAATGGTGTCATAAACTTGATTGGAACCTCTTCTTACCAATATTTTTTCCCTTGAATGTCACCTTGCTTGGATTCCTATCCAATTTAAATTCCAGATGTGATTAGGGCTATATTTGTGTTGAGTATATAATGTTTGTAAATTTTGTTAAAAAATGTTGCATGATTGACTTGTGAGACCTTATTCTCTGCAGACATCTAATACTTTAGCAAGTTGAATATTTAGTTCTAAATGTTAACGCTTGAACTAGTACCACCAAAAATTCCTTGGAATTTCATTCTTGAAAGGGGTGGGCCTAGTTTGTGTCAATTTTGCTACTTTCATTTTGAGTTGATGCAAGGTGATCGAAAGTTTACATTCTTGCATTCTCAAAATTTAAGCCACAAGTGCTTCATCTTCTTGGTTTGTGAGCACACCTTGTGGCCCTTACTTTTTTGATCTTATATTCCCATTCAAGTGATTTGAAAGTGATGTGATTAGCATCTACTAAAACTTGCTAGTTTTTTTCAAAGATAGTTGTTTTTTTTCCATTACATCCATTGTAACTTCTAGCGCATTGGATGTCCATCTTCCTCATTGTGTCAAGCTAGGAACCTTATTTACTCTTGCCGATTTTTTTGCTTGTGTTGGAACTATTGGTGGAATGTTCTACTTATTGGTGGATTGTTGGTCTTGTAGGTTATTTCTTCTCTTGCGAGGTACAATGGACATCATGGTGCTAATCCCTTGCCTCTTGGACTTAGCCTCCAACAAGTTGGGGGGTCCAATCTAGTCATACAAGGGGTATATATTTGAACCTCTTGTATGAATCCCAAGACTATTAAAAAATGGGTTAAATCTACATAATGTTTAAAAACATGACTTTCCAAAGATGGGTTATGTTAGAGGTAGAAATTTGTTTTAACATTATGGGTGTTAAGAAATGGTAGTACTATCACTAAATGGTAATTATCGTTAGATGACAAAACAATCTTAGGAGAAGTCTAAAGTGAAAGCAATTTTTGACAATAGTTAGTCAATATAGTGAACTACTTTCATGGGAGAAAATAATCAGAAGTTAATTTTGGGAATAATTATAATAAAAATAATTAGTAACTACAAATAATATCTTAATTTAGTTCATTTAGAAGGGCATCTTAGTAACTATTTAATTATTAGAGGTAAAAATCCTACTTACCATCTTCTATTTACTAATGAATCCATCTAAGTAATTAGTTTAAATGGATAAGGGATGGATGGATTTCCCTTAATTAGGATGTGTGGAAGGAATTAGGATAAGCAGAAATAGAAAGATAAAAAAATTTAGGAAGATAAGGACTCAACCCTTGTGTGGTGAATGTCCTTCTTGGGTTCCTTATTTATCCTTTGAGGAGGAGGATTGTGAACCATTCTTATGTATGATTCTAGATTGAATGTGATTAAGTGAATTTTTTGGGGGAAGAAATGTGTGTGTGAAGAGAAAAAAAAAACATGGAAATGTACCCAGTGTTATGTAATGGAGAATGGTTGAAGGTTGTCAAGTGCATTATCTCTTCTTGTTTGTATTAACCTATAGGAAAGTAGGGAAAATAGTTCCTTCTTAGTTGATGTCAACTATTAGTTTTTTAGTTTGGTTATTCTTTTCTTTTACAATGAAAGTACTTTTTATACTTGTTATTGGAATATGAAGTTAGACCTCTTGTAGGAAGGTAGTTACCACTAGAAGGTAGTAGTAAAAAAATAACTACTGTGTTTGAGGTTTGTAGAGGGTAAAAAACTACTATAAATAGTAGGTAGTAACTACAAAGGGTTTGCAGGTAGTTGGGGGTCTTCTTTCAAGTTCATCAATAATGATATGTGCATGACAATGGTTATTGCATGATGGTAATTGTTGTAGGACGATAGCTATAATAAACTGGTAATTAGATAAAAGATAGGTTCTATTTTCATGTTTTTATTCAGCAACATTTTTCCTTGATAGTAACTAGGTTGCCAAAATCCAATGTTTAACAGGTTAAAAGAAATTATTACATAGAATTTTTCAAAGTCACTGCACTTTAAATTGACATTTGTGGTTGTTGTGCAAGTTGTTGGTGTGTACTTGAAACTACAATGCCTTGCAACTTGCTAAAATTTGTGAAAACTAGAGCTATTTGATCTTCATACTACTATGGGAATTATAGATTGTTAGATCTAGTGATAATATAGATACTTGTTGAAATTTTCTTAGTAGAACCTATCTACAGCAAATGTTCTTATTCTTGCACCTATTCCTACAGATGATGCTTTTGTGAGTTGATCTTAGACACTTGTTTGTATGCAACAATCTTGTGAGCTATTTGCTTCTTTCACATGTCCTAGCCCTTGTTCTAATTCTAGAATAGTTTCACCTTCATCTCTACTTCCTCTAAACTCTTTACAACTAGGAAACATAAGCTCTATGAAACTATAAACTTCATCTTCTACAATCTTGGATAGTGAGGACATTCTTGCACAATGATGCTTAAGAAAAATTGAGAAGCTTTTTAATTTCTGAAGTGTATCCTTCTAATATGATTTACAAAGTTTGTAATTTCTAATTTTGGTGGGAATCTAATGCCCTTGCGCAAATGTACATGGTTTTTAGAATCATTTACTTGTTATCTTTTGGGATGCAAAAATTTTGTTTTGTATTAAGTGTTGAGACCTTGTTGAGGCACTTGAAAGATTATTTGTACTCTAAAACCTTAAATCTTTTAAACATTGCTTTAAATGACCCACCAGCAAACAATCGTTCCTTGTAAAGTAGGCTGAAATAACCTTGTTTGTTGAGTTGTTGTACACCCTAGACCAATTACTTGGTTCCATTAGTGGGACAATTTTTTTTAAAATGCACCCCTAAACCCCCATTACCAAACACTTATGTTTGATAAGTTGAATGTTTTTTTATCAGTGGTTTGCCACTCACATATGAGTGCATAGCTCATTTGTATAAGTGCAATGTTGGTATGTGATCACCACCCACATCTTTAATATAAATGGGGTGCAAAGAGTATAAAAATGGCTTTAATTTGACGCAATGCCAAAAACAATTTTTGTTTCATGTGTGGGGTAACAAAAACTACCGAATGTTGATTTTTTTCACTATATGTTCGACGATAGGGTGAAATCTGCATGAAGACATGTGTATTTTTATTGCCTTGATCGGCCTAGGCTAGAACAGTTTGCTTTATCAATTACCGACTTATGTTCGATGATGGGTGTTCTACCCTATAATGTTCGCAAACCATCATGTTGAATTGGGAATGAATGAGACACACTCCCCATTGTGTTAAAAAAATTGAGCTTTAGGTTCCTGCACACTACTAGGAATGATCAACTTTTTTTTTTTCCTTATGTTTTGATGCGGTTTTCAACAATTCATCATAATTTATGTCAATGTCAAATTTAATGAGACACAATCCCCATTGTGTTAAAAAATAAATCTAGAAAAGGGGGCACATTTCTTTTAGTTGAAAAATGTTTTTCCTTAGACAACACATAGTGATGAACCTTCATTCTGAATAGGAGCAAACCTTGTCCAAAGAAAGTTTTAGATGATGATTTTAATTTTGCAATGCATCATTATGCCAAAGTTGATTTTATACATATGTGGGCAATGATAATGCACAAATAACCTCAACCCCTTTTTCAAAGACGTATATGCACTAGAACCTTTTTCATTGTGAAAGTCACACAAGCTTTTCATCAATAACCCAAAGTAGTGCAACAAATTGTGTTTTTTAGTTAAGGCATATTATTATTATTATATATTTTTATCTTGTCCAACTATAATTTATTTATTCTAATTTGATGTAAATATATTATTGTTCTTTTGTAATTATTTTAATAATACAAACCTCATGGCCAAGGAAAAAAACTTTGGATTTATGGAATGTACTTTAATAGTTGAATAAAATTTTAAATTTTAATATTAAACATCACTTTTAGAATGTGAAAGGTAAAAGTAATGGTAAAGGAGGTGGAGATATATCAAATTAATAATATTTTTATAATATAAGTTTTATAATAAAATGTGAAATTTTATGGAATTTACTCTAATATATAAATTAATATTTTATTTAAAAATTTATCATCATTTTGCTTCACTTGTATAAGCAATAGGTAAGAATAATGGCAAAGAAGGTGGAGGTTTATAATCAATTTAGTAATCACCTTTATAAATATAAAATTTATAATCATTTAAAATTTTGTGGAATATACTCCAATAATTAAATAATTTTTTAATGTTATGCTCATTTCAAAGGGAAATTTTCAAAGTCTATCTAATGAAGAGGTAAAAATAATGATAAAAGAAGCGAAGATTTTGAATGGGTATGTGAAAAATTAATTGTAAAGGATTTGTTTTGTCGTGTAGGTGGGTAGGGGAGACGAATGAAATAGCTAGGCTTTGAAAAAGTAATTATTTTAGTTATATGGATGGCATTGATAAATTTAAAACCGAAGATTTGATATTTGAAATTGTCACAACAATTGTATAAGATTAAATAAAATAATTTTGAATTTTTAAAAATGTTTATATACATTTGTTTCATATCTATGTAGGTTGGTAGGGGAAAGGAGTGAGGTAGTTAGAGTTAATAACAATAATTGCATCAAATAACATAATTACACCACTTGGGTCTCATGTTGCTTTGCATTACCAGTGATGTTGGATTGATGAAAATGATGTGTTGATATTTAATATTGATTAAAGCAAATCAATAAGAAAATTTGAAAATTTGAATCAATTTTTGAAATAATAATTAAATGAAAATTTTGCAAGTTCAAATGCAATTTAAAGTTGAAGTGCACTAATGTCTCTATATCCCAAAACCTCACCTATAGAAAGAGGTTGGTAAAAAACAAAATGCAATTATTACCCAAGAATGACATAATACAATATAACAATAAATATGTGTGTTGTGGAGCTTATTTGAATAAAATTAAAAATACAATATTAATCTTATTAAGAAATAGAGTCATGCACAATGTGATTCACTGGAAATTGAATTGTTGATGGTTCAAGGGGGGGGGGGGGGGAAACTATA
>Ga0116231_10013537_pt1 | contig 11403 bp, 12 predicted proteins | sample S1TSphgellanicum_2_FD_89695 | JGI IMG/M metagenome (GOLD analysis project Ga0116231, IMG submission 89695) | Host-associated microbial communities from peat moss isolated from Minnesota, USA - S1T2_Fd - Sphagnum magellanicum MG | ecosystem: Host-associated > Plants > Peat moss > Unclassified...
AAAAAAAAAAAAAAAAAAAAAACCCTAATTTATTCTTGTTGGATTTTCCAAGAATTGAATCCTCCACTTATCAAGCAAATGGAGCAATCCGCTCCACTGGGTTACAATATATAAGCTCGACACATTACAGAAGCATATCAACAAATCCAGCAATAAGTTAAGAGATCATATTGCTTGGCTTATTTTCTTGTACAAGTGTTGCTCTCTTGGATACTCTTCTTGCTGTACACACAAGCTGAAATCCAAACCGTCATCAATTATGCATTGTTCAGGGAATAAGATGGCTTTAGGCCAAAAAACATTTCAAGTTTCAGACTACCCAATGTCTTCTTCAATGCAATCAACCACCTAAATTCTCGAAGGTTGAGAGTTGAGACATCAATAGCCAAGAAAATCAGCAATGTGCCAAGTCCGGGTCTCGACTGTATAAGCCTACTATACTTGCTTATAAAAGCAGGCAAAAATCAATACTGCGAATAATGAGAAACATAAGTGTAGTTGAATCACTGGAGTTCAAAATGTACTGCTACAAGTCATCAGCGCCCTACTTCTGTTTACTTCAACATCTCTGGATTTAGAAGCATCTGGATTTCTTCAAGTGAACGACCCTTTGTTTCAATTATAAAGCTATAAGCAAAAGCCACCGACAGTAATGAGACCACACCAAAGCTTGTGTAAACCGCTGGAAGACCAAACTGCTGTACCAGCTGCAGAAATAAAAGTCCAACTCCAAAGTTGCAAACCTGTAGTGAATACACTCAATGGGTAGTGAGGAAGGTGCCACTTAGAGATTCCAAGTATTGGTTGGTTGGGCACTAGACATGAACATGAACGACTTCAACAGCACAAATTTGGAAACCAATCATGCAGTGGAAGAGAGGAAAAGTGTCGACTTGCACTTCAAAGGAATCCTCCGCATTAAACAAACTTCTCAAGTCACTAAGTACTAGGTATCTGCAGGTAAGAAAGATGCATACCCAATGAGTACAAAGGCTAACAGCCATTGTTTTTGCCCTCAGCCTTGTAGTGCACAATTCAGGAATAATTAATGCTGTAGCTGGTCCTGCTCCTAATGCAAATGTGAAAACATAGCTGCAAAATCCAAGTCACATTCTCTTATAAGGACCAAAGGGACACGAAATCACTCGATATTGTCCCCCAGCCCACCTCCCCAACTACTGCTATCTCCTTTCTGTCACTTACTCCCTTTTCTCTCCTGTCTTTTCTTTCCTTACATACTCCTTTGCCTTGCACTACCAAAACCATGTGAGAAGGATAAAAGAGGAGCATACAATAGTGTGCCACCAACAGCAAGCAAGTGTGCCAATTGCTGGTCCCCTGGCATCTCCAAGGCAAGCACCAATACTCCCATTGAAAGTGCCTGCACCACAAACATGTGATAAGCTTGGCACTGAGAATATACCCACTCCTCAGAATTCAGTTGCTGGAAATGCACAACACTGAAAGACAGGCCCACTCTAATGATAGATATCCACCTCAGTTATCCTCAGGTTATATGCACAGACAAATACTTTGGGAACCCACTTGTTTGTTCAAAGGGTGGGTGACTGAGCCAACAAGAACACTTCTGTTTAAGTTGTTTGGGGTGGGTTCACAGATCATTACCATGCCTGTGTAGCTTCCCATCAGCAGTTTCCGTCGCCCTTGATTGTCCATGAGTGACAAGGCAACCAAGGCTCCTGCAGACAGTTTGCAGCAAATTAAGCTCTGGTGAAGTTGATCCTTCATTGCTACATCTACTTCTGCCTGCCTGTAGATGAGAATGCACCACATTGTGAAGACTGCACTTAGAGGTCACACACAATCATGTTGGAAATAAAGGGGACAAATCATATACATACCTGTGAGGTTGGCAACTCCTACAGCAGCACTTGCGGCCATCCCATTGGTTATCCCTGCATCTCGAAATGTGATTGATGAGAAATAAAGGACTCCATTGATGCCTGCAAACTGTTGGAGAGCAAACAGGGCACTTCCAGTTGCCGCCACTGCATACACCAATAAAACATAAGCTACAGCTGACTTGCCTTACTTTTTCTTCACATTGTGTCCAGCAAGCAACCACAGCTGGCTGGCCAGTGTAATGAAAGAAAATCAGGACCACCAAGGTACAGTCATGCTGACAATATGTAAGGCTGAGATAAAAATTTAGGAAGGACATAAAATTGACAGTTTGTCCAGCAGTGAAGGAGAATTGATCTTCACCTTTGAAGTAAGGTTTGGACAAAATTTCAGACCAAGAAACCTCATCATCCACACCTCGGCTGCCACTAACACTTCTAAGCTCCTTCATTGCTACATCTACTTGTGCCTTTCCCCATAATTTCTCAATAGTGGTTTCAGCATCGTCCCACCGTCCAACCTGGATCAAAACAATCCATGTCATGTCAGGTTACAGGAATGTGAACTACTCTCCAACAGAAGATCAACCCAACATCTATCACCACAGAGGCTACTACAACTGCTTCTTCAGAACAGCAGTACTTTGCCTAGCCAGCGAGGACTTTCCGCTGCCACTTGCATGCCTGCCATAAGTGCCACACCTGGAATTGTTGCCAGCCAAAACATAGTTCTCCACCTGCAACCCAAATCTGCCACTGGATCATGTGCACCAAGAACCCCAAATGCTCTGTCTACAACAGTTAGATCTCAGGTTCAATGGGTGTATACCTAAGTGTTCTAGCCATTGGAAGGTTCCATCTATCACTTGCCATTGAAACATCAATTTTGGGATTCAGTAACAAATCCCACACCATCTCCTAGCAGAACTACCTTACCCTAGCAAGCATTTGTTAGTGCTTGTATAGTATAGAAATCTCATCATCCTCACTAGACCAGGAACTACTTGTGACAGACTCGACAGACCACCAGAAGGTCAATCCATATTGGGTTTCTGGCACACCCATGAAGTTGGAAAAGAACTAAAGCCTGGGGTAGATATAAGAGCAATAAGCCCTCACCAATGTGGATCTGTCTCAGCAGGTATTCCAATTAAAAGAGCTGAAATTATGCCTATACATGTTCCAATCTGGCAAAAACTCCCGAGTGCACCTCTGTATGCAGTAGGTGCCACCTGCAAAAGAGAAAAGACATATCAGTTGTACCACCAGAACCCTAAATAATGTTATCAACCGTTAACTGGAGCCTGGTCCATGCAATTGTGGTTTTCTCAATCTTGTAGTATCTCTTAATCAAAGATTTCACATCTCCGAACACCCACTCATCATGCCAATTTGCATGATTCACAAAAAAATGACAAATAGTGGGACCTGTAGAGAAAGAGAAGGGAGGGAGCTCACCTCTGAGATGTACAATGGCACCAGGGAAGTGTTAACTCCAATGCCTATTCCAACCATAAACCGTCCCAAAACCATCATCTCCACGGACTGTGCATTGGCACTACACAAAGATCAAAGCACATTCAAAGGTGCTGAATGTCAGTAGAATACAGTTCAACATAAGAGGTACTGATTGTGCATTCATGCTAAAATTGCTGCTTCAGTGTCGGATCTATTTTTCAACCAACTGGAATCAGCCCTAACAAACTATCAGATGTGTTCACAAAATGTATCAGATCCAGCTGATGACCATAATAGGTGTAATTGCAGATACCTCAATGCAGCCCCAAGGATAAGAGGTATGGCATCAATCTGAAATGTCCTCCGCCGACCAACTTTGTCAGCAAGCACGCCGCCGCTTATGCTACCAATGAAAGCACCCACAATGAATATGCTAACCACAAACCCCTGCATGATGGTGTCGCCTTCAAACTTCAACTCCCTTGCAATCGATTCCAAGGGCCCATTCATCACCCTGCAAAAAAAATGCGCACATAGGTAACAGATCAGCATGGATCTTCCTCCTCCACCCATCAAATTCAAAACAAACCACCTTCAAGATTGATAGCATATCCCATGCAATTATTGCAATCAAGATTTAGCAAGCACATTGAGCCATGCAAAATTTGCAAATTGTTGTGCAGTAAGTAAGAATTGCAGACCCTATATGGTAGCCGAACATAAAATTGGCCATAGCTGCCGTCAAGACATGGGGGAGCACTGGTACCCATGAGATTTCTTCAGATTCTGGTGTCACAGAGATTGGGCCAGCATTATTATTATTGCTGCTGCCGAGAATTTCCTCGTGTACAGCAGCATCTGTCCCCACATCACACCTCAAACATGCCAGAAAACCCTCTCAGCAACAACCAAGCCTGTTCGCTCGCTCGGTTCTCTCTTCTCAACTAGTACAAACCCAGCAATTCCCGGACATGCAAAAAACCACAGAGTCTTTTTTTCTTACCAATAATGCTGGGGGCAGATGCGGAGTCCTTCTTCTCCACTTGCGCATGACGACGAGAAATCGAGGAGAGTCGCCGTGGAAGAAGAATTGTTGCCTGCTGCTGCTGCTGTCCCCTCCGCGAGGAGGAGAAGCTTGTTATCCCTTGTGTCACCACAGATAGGTTACGGATCTCGATTGCTGCAGCAGCAGCAGCAACCACCATGCGAGACGGCCGAATTGCCACACCAGGTACGGTTTGAGACGCCGCAGCAAGAAGCTTGCTTCTTGGGCCGCTGCTCACCACGGCCATGGCCATAGCCATAGCCGCCATGGCGATGCTGCTGCTGCTGCTCAAATTTGGGTGTAAAATCTCAAGCTCTCTCTCTCTCTCTCCTTGACTACAACTAACTCAAATTGAATTGAATTTGGCCAATTTTCAATCCACCTCTGACAAAACAAAATTTTGGCCAAATTCCATTGAATTTGAACACACCTTCAATCAAGTCTCTCAAGCAAAGATGGGAAATTCCAAAGGAGTAGCACACTTTGTATTGGGGGCATAAACACTTTCCTTTCAAGCACACGCACAAGTGTGTCATCACGTAGCCATTTATTATTTATTTATTTATTTATTTATTTTGCTGGCCATTGATAAAGCTATATTAAAAATGCTCAAATCATATGGTTTTTTTTTTTTTTTTTGGTGGATATTTTCTATAGTCATAATTCTACCATTTTTTAACATTAAAAAGATGCAAGATTTCTTTCTATATACATGGTTCAAGTAGGGTAGCCAAAAATATAGAAAGATATTTTAAAATTTAACTTCCATATTTAGATTGTAGCCAGATTTGTAAGGAATTTATTGGCAATTGGCAATAGGTGTGTCCTCCTTTTCTTCTTTTTTTTAATTTTTTTTTGGCGAGGTTGTGTTTTGTAGGAGATTCCTTTTTTGTGGACACGTGTTAAATGCTTCACTATTACCATCCCATATTCAATTGCCATGTGGACAAATCAAATTGCCATTTCTTCAATTGTAGAGTACTAGTCCTTCTTTTTTTCAAAGGGCCTCTTTTGATTGGCCCATAACAAAGAATTTTGATACATTAGGGGCCTCTTTGATTGGCCCTTTTGATTCTTTAGGGCCTCTTTGATTGGCCCCATCACAAAGAATTCCAAAACTCTTGGGACTCCTTGAGATAGAAATATGGACTCCACACAAAAAAACACACATAAATCCAAATATTCATGCACTTATATAGATAGGTTTTAAGAAGACAATATTGGGGCAAAGCTTATGGGACAATGTGATGAGTTTTTAAGAACATGTTGGGGAACACATTGAGAACTTGGGGAACGCATTGAGAACTTGGGGAACATGTTGGGGGAACGCATTGAGAACTTGGGGAACATGTTGGGGGAACGCATTGAGAACTTGGGGAACATGTTGTGAGTACATTGAGAATAAAACAATTCAAAAATCCCCATTACAAGAGAATGTGGTTTTTGCTCACACAAAAAGTTGTGGCTCGTGGCAAATGTGTGAGAAAAACTTTGTGGTTTCATTCATTACAATGTACAATATGTGATGTTTATTATGGCATATCTATCCATTAAGGTTTTTATTTTTTTTTTGGGTCTATTTTGTGATCTACCAAATTAAATAGGTGAGTTATAGAATATTGAACACATTTTTTCATAAAAATCATTTAAATAAAAATTAAAAATGATAAGAGAATTTGGGGCATGCTTTTCGTATTGTTGAAAAAGTCTTAAGTGAGTAGGATTTAATGAAGGTGATTTGGAAATTTTTAGATCTAAAGTGTGGGAGATATGACATTTTAAGAAATTAAATTAAATTAAAGAAAATTATTTTGGAAGGAAAAATGAATTGGCTAACTAGTTCACACTTGGGCCAATGGCACAAGTTACACAATATTACATTAAAATGACAATTTGAAATTAGGTAATGACACATATTGTAAATATGTGGGATTACTTAATGTCAAATTATTATTATAAAAATATTTGAGCTTCTCGAATGCATGTTCACCTCATTGGCTATTAAGAATTTTTATACCTAATCTTTGGTTTTTATTGCTTTTGGCCAGGCTAATGGAAGGGGCATGAATTATGAAACATAATAGTTAGCAACCTTTTTTTTTATGTGGCTAATTTTCATCAAATTTTGGTGAAATATTTTAAAATAATATTTTGTCAAGTAGTTAAAAAAAAGATTTTTTTGTCAAAAGCAACAAAAGTTTCTAAAAATTGCTATATTTTTTACACATTGTTCAAGCAAGTAGCCAAGATATAAAAGGATTTAAAATAAATTTCTACTTTCATAGGTGATCAATAGCCAAACATTGTTAAATCTCCTTGTGGATGATTGGTAATTTGGCAACATCACAAAATTGTGGAAAAAAAAAAAACCTGATAATTAGGTGGAATTACTTCTACATTGTTGTCAAGTGGAATAAAAGGAAACAAAATTAAATAACTTCAAGGAGACTTTTAGTGAAAGATTTGGTTTAATATATGATAGGGTAAAAATGATATGATAGGATATACAAAGACTAATGGTTCAAGGGGTGCAATATATTGGATAGAAGATATTGATGTTCAAACCTAATATTGCTATCTATCGATGGATCTTCTCATGTGGCATTGCTTTCACCATGCCGGACTCTTTGATGTTTACTATTGATTATTCTTAGTGCTAGCAAATTACATTGGGAGGAAAATTAGCTCAATCAATTTGTATATTGCTTAGCATACTTGTGAAACAAATGATAACACATGCATTAGAATTAGTTGTTGATGTGTTATTGTTTTTGTTCATTTTTGCACAAGTGTGAAGACAGATAATGAGAAGTTGATAAATAAATAGCTTGTCGAAAAGTTATGTATCATCAAATTTCTATGGGTATCATTGGGCTTGTATCACTAGAACTTTATCAATATGTTTGAACAAACTTCAAGATTTGAAAAAAATCAAAGGGATCAAGATGGAATTTAATAACATTAGTGTTTTATGGGTACATAAGGCACCAAGGATAAGGCATTCATGAAATAAAGGAATATTGCTTGAGGTGAGAGTTAAAGGCAAGTGTGAATTTTCGAGGTGCCTTTTATTAAAAACCTTTCTTGGTGTAAAGCCTAATGGTCCGATTCTCCACCATGGATGGCAATAATTCATTGATAATACATTGAGTTCTTAGTCCTTATGTTGATATAAAAGGAAATTACATTTCATGAAGGGAAATTGTCTTTTCATATGTAGGGTAAGGGATCCTTGGATGAACCCATCCTTGGGTGGTACCCCTAGCAACCACACCTCAAGGAATGGTTAAGGAACTAAAAACAACCAAATCATTTTTTTAGGTCTTTTCTTAGGTTTAATTTTTTTTTTTTCACACCTATAAATTATTCACACCTATCCAATTTGCATGTTTTAATAAATGGTTTAAAATTTATTTGGGAATATAAAAAATTAAATTTTTTATATTTTTAATTAAAATGGCCCCTTAAAAAATTGATAGTCTCAACTTTGAAAAATTCATAACTAAATTATATTTAATCAATTAATTATCAAATAAAAAAATAAAAATAAAATGAAAACCTTAGGAACAAAATTCATAAGAAAATTTTGAAATCATGTTTTAAATTTGTGTTCTTGACCAAATGGTTGAAGGAAAAAAACTAGCGTGATGTTTTTGAAACTTTTTCTAAATGCAATGATTAAAAACATCAAAATACACAATATTATTGATATTATTGAGATTTCAAAATCTATGGAATTTAATAATTGTATTAAATTTTTTTTATGAAAATATTTATTTAGATGCTTTTTATGATTTTTCAAAGTTTGATGGGTTCAAAAAAATCAAGGTGTGACATTCCTAATGGTATCACCCTAGGATGGACTTACCCTTCTTTGAGATTTTGTTATGTCATAAGCAAAAAAAGAAGTTTATATAAAAACCTTTGCTTAGAAACTTCTAGAAGTTTTTAGAAAGATCCTTAAAGAATTATATATCATATTTTTCTTTCTTGAACCCAAACATAGCAAAAAATATCCACAGTTGAAATAGGCAAAATAGATTATGCACCTTTTACTTATATATTAACTAACGATCAATTGGAAGTTGGCAAGACAGTGATAATTTGTGATTGGTCTAAACTTTCAACCTCGTTTAAGCACTAAGGCATGTCCATCATTTTGAAATATAAATGAAAACTTTGTTGATGAATTTTTGGCAGTGAGTAGTAACATAAATGCAATTTTATTATATCCAAAAAAATGCATTAGATGGATGCTTAAGCATTGGGAACCAAGGATGCTTTGAAAGGTAAAACACAATGGGGGGATAACATTTGCAATCTATGGATTTCCAATCCAAAAACCATATTTGAGAAAAGTAACACGTTAATGTGTTGCTTTTTGCTTTGGATTTTCAAAATTAAACATATTCCTTAAAGATATTTGAAAACCATGTTTAGAAATTTTTAATTTTTTTTGAAAAAGATCTATAGGGAATATGTAATTTAAAAACCAAATAGGATCATTGAATTTCCATTTGAGTCATAGAATTCAAAACATTGAGTGAAGAAGAGGTTGCTATGGTTCCCAAATAGGATGATGGTTGATTAGAACTAAGTAGGTGTCAACAATATTTTTCAATCCATAGTTGATAGGCTCTTGATGATTATCAACACCACAGTGAACAACATTCAAATGTCAATTTCTTGAGCTATTAAGGCAATACCTAAACCATGCAAAAAAAAAAAAAATTGAAAAAAAAACCAATAATTTGATAATTGAATATAATTTTGAAACAAGAGATATTTCAAAACATGATAGGTTGCCAAAACAACAAGAATAGTTTTTTTATCAACATTTTGAAATTTAGTTGTTGTCCAAATGAAAAAGTTTTATGTGTAGAAATATGTGAAATGCATGTTAACACCTAAAGGTGAATTTTCTTGACACAAAGTTTGATTAAACATCAATTTCTCTTCATTAGAAGTGAATACATGTGATTTTTTGATGTCCTTCCCTAGCCCAACCTTTGAAGACCTAATAATTGATTTGTCTTTAGTAAACTTCACCTTTTTATAACAAAGATTCATTAAGATATTGAACGGAGTCACAACAATTCTAGTTTTGTTGATGTGCTGTTCTTGACAAGCACAAATGAAGCGACCAAGTGCATGTAGAAGGCTTTGAACACTACAAAACAAATAAACAAATTGTTTATATGATATCAACTTGAAACCTCATTGGTGAATAAAGATTGCCATCTTTCTTTTGTCACTTGCAATATGAAAAGTGCCAACATACACATGAATATCATTTTCTTTTGAAAGATCTTCAATGGTTTTGGAAATGCATATCCCACAAAAGATTCACAAGTCACCAAATGTATTGCAAGCCCACATTTATGTATGTGTTGTGGCATTTGTCACCAACATTCACATTGGAAAGCTCAACATTGTCCACATCATGGAACCGATTGTTCTCTGATTGTAATGGTGATGCACATCTAAAAGCCAAAATCTATGGTGGATCAATTTCATGTTCAACAATGAAATGACCATAATCATAATCACAATTGCTTCCAATGTCTTCAGCGACATCATGAAATGGAATCATATCAGCTGAATCAACATTAATAGTAGAAACAATAACCAAGTGAGCATCTATGACAAGATCAAAAAGATTGGAACTCAAACAAGCACTTCTTGTAACACTATTGGATGCATTGTTAATGCTAGCAACTTGTTTTTTTTTTCAAACTTGTTGAATAATTGAGAAAGATGCAAATCATCGAATGAATCTTCTACTGAGCGGATTCGCTTTGCATAATCATCACCATCTTCATTGGAATTTTTTTGCACTTAAACATGCAAACATATAAACAACAAGAACAACATTGTCGTGCATGCAATGCTTTGAGAACAAAGTTTTGAAAATGGAAAGAGATGATCTTGAAATAGTGGCTACAAAAAAATGAGCACCCATGACAATACAAAACAAAAGTGGAAAGAAGAATTGCTTTATGTAAGAGAAGGGTAGCCATTTCGGCCCTTCCATGTTTTTCAGTGCTTGTCACTCGAGCTATCGCCCTCTTGCTTAGGCACCTCAAAACATGGAAGGGCCAAGAGTGCTACCCTTCTCCTATACGGAATCAAAAGAACCTCTGGTTCTGGGAATCTCTTTGAAAGACTTGGTGGTTTTCATGAAAGAACTGGGAGCTTGGAGTAAGTCCTTGGATTTTTTAAGAAACCTGGTTATGGGTGAAACCCATTCAACGAATTTTAGAAGCTCTGATCAAGGGGTTAGAAACAGTTCTCTGATTTTGTAAACTGTCAAAACCTTCAGCTGAAGGTGTACATATACCCTACCTTTACCTGTCAATTCCAGGTTGCCAAAATTGAGAACACACAGGTATGGAGTTAATATCACCAAATGTAAGTTCATGTGCAATTCTTTTTATGGAGTTAATATCACCGAATTTAAGTTCATGTGCAATTCTCTTAATAACAAGGGGTGTGTCACACAAGGGGTGGTTTGTAATTTACATTAAAAACTTAAAGCAGACACAAAAGATTAGTACTGTAAAACTATGGTCAGAAACATTCAAACATACAAAATTTATTTGATTCAGTGAGAAACACACATCAGGTGGAATAAAACCTAATTAGCTTTTAATCGCAAACTAATCTAATCAGATAGCACAACACCTAACCAGGTTTAATCAGACACTACCTAATTAGGTAGGGTAAATTTCCCAGCTAATCAAGTTGAATCACACCCTAATCAGCTACCAGAACCACAAATTTTCCCAATAAAATCATACTATATAATCTATAATCCCTTCAATCTTTTATTCCCCCAAAGGAAAAAAAATAGCACTCCCAAAATAGAAAAGCATAATTCAATCAACTTGCATGATACTATCAGAGCTGAATATGGCACTAGAGGAAACTGAGAAATATGTGAAGAATTTGGGAAGAATTTGGGAATGGTTTGTGAAGAATCTGGGAAGAATTTGTGAAGAATTTGCTGAAAGCAGCAATGGGTGATGATGCTCTAGG
>Ga0116231_10013539_pt1 | contig 11402 bp, 8 predicted proteins | sample S1TSphgellanicum_2_FD_89695 | JGI IMG/M metagenome (GOLD analysis project Ga0116231, IMG submission 89695) | Host-associated microbial communities from peat moss isolated from Minnesota, USA - S1T2_Fd - Sphagnum magellanicum MG | ecosystem: Host-associated > Plants > Peat moss > Unclassified...
TATTATTATTTTTTATTGTTTTTATTTTTTTTTTTTTTTGTATGTGGGGGGGGGGGGGGGGGGTGAGAGGGAAAATGTGTGTTTTGGTCTGGTTAGTAAGGGCAAAGTGGGTCCCCTCCTCTCCACCCTTTTACCCTTTTCCCCCCTCCTTTTTGTTTTCCCTCACAATTGGGCCTTTTTGTGGGGTCCTTTTGCCAACGAGTAGGGCAACAGTAAGTATAAGCAAAAGGTGGAAGACGTTCTTGAACAGATTTTTCCTTTTGCTTTGTTTGTTTGTTTTCTAGTGGTGGGGGGTGGGGGAAGAGGAAATGCAGCTAATGCTCATCCACACTTGTCTAAACCTGACATTCCTGTCCCCACCATCACAACCTTTTCTTTACAACCTTTTGTATCCATCAATAACCCCACTTATGAAATAAAATAAGCCTAGTAATATCCAGAAAATGTTAAATTTGGACTCAGAGACCATGGTTTATTCTAAGGGTGGGATCTTTACCATGGTTAGAGTCAAACCATTTTTTTTAATTCAGAAAATTTACCATTGTGAGGGGGGGAATTTTGAAAAAATCCTAACTGAGTGTAGGTGAGTATAGGTATGGGTTCACCCAAGGCAACAGGTAGTCACCCACACTCATGGAATGAGGTAGTCAGGCAAAAATGGGGACCAAAAAAACCCTCTTGGAATTTTGAAATGCAACCCAAGGACATGTATTGTGCACAATTATTCCTCTCTTGTTGAGAACTGGTTTTCTGCTTTTGTTGCGTGACACATGAAGCCTGACTCTCTGAAAGTTGCATCAATTTTTTATCTTGTCTAAAGGCCCGCAGTGCAAGTCCCGCATGCAAGAGCATTACATAAAATTTGGCTTGTGGCCCAACTCTCGCATCAAGCACTTCATTTCGGTAATGCCCTTGCGCTTGGCCCCTTGGGCTTTACCCTGCACTTTTACCTCAATAGTAAAACTGGTAAGTTTTACCACATTGGTAAAGTGTGTTTTTTTTCTTACTTTCACGCAGACCGAGACATTGCGGTAGTGCGTGCCGCACTAATCTAACGTCTTCTATACACCAGCCAATCCAGTGTTCGAAAAGTGCCAGGTGGCAGAAAAAGAGGGCATCAACTGGACCGGTACTCCCAGAAAGCGTGTCCAAGGTGCTCGTGCACGGATGCTGCTGCACGTGGGTCGACGGTTACCCACTTTGGGTTCAGTTCGAACCTGTGATCTTCTATGAAGTCAGTGTTTGCAAACTGCTGCTGCTGCTGTTATTTTGGGATGAATGGAAGATGGATGATCTTGGGATGATGGATGATCTTGGGATATCCCAGTTAGCCAAAAAAATTTAGCATTGGGTGGTGTTTAATATCTGAGAGGAGTTCGAAAGGGATCAAAATTTAAAGGAGGATTAAATATCCCTTACAGACTAAGCCACACTAATCACTTAATTTTTATGCATAGATACTTTAACAAACATTAATTATTTTTTTATATTCTTTTTAAATAGCATATTATACAATACTAATTTTTTCTATAAAATTCCACAAGAAGTCGACTACTTTTTAATGTTGGAAAACATGATTTCTTTTTCTTTGGGTATAAGAGATGGAAGGCTCAATACCTTTATACCTTCCCCAAGATTTTTTTCTTTTTTTCCCCCCTCCTTTCATGTTCAAAGTCCTCTAATTAGCATTAATAAACCGAATTCCAATGGCTTGGATATGTAGCCATAAACAAATTTGATTGGGATTATTGATACAAATTTTCTGGTTAGTGGCTGCCAAATCTGAGTTTTTGGGAGAAGGCCAAATATGAGATACACACCACGTTTTACACACAAGCATGAGAACATAACTTAGGCCCACCTTAGGCAAGGGTCCAGGGTCCAATTTCCTAGGAACCAATTTGGACTGCTTTGAAGCAAATTGAATCCTTGAGTTGGATTGTACCTTGGTCCCTAGCCTGATTTTTGGTTCTCCAAATCAGGAGGTCTCATTTTAGCAATGTTTTTTGGTCGGAACCAATTGATTTTCCCCTCCAAAACAGGTGCCATGTAGGTTTAGCCTCAATTTGCCACTTTTTGGTCTTGGACCCTCATCTAAAGGCCTTGGGACCGATTTAAAGATTTAGACCAATAAGATTGCTTGAATTCATTGGTCCCTGGACCTTAGACCCTCGTCTAAAGTCACCCATAGTGATAGTTTTGTCATCCCTAAATGATAGGGATTGGGAGTAAATGAGAAGAGAGAGAGAAAGAGCATAATGCTAAGTGGAGTGTTGGGGAATGGAGAATGAGAACTTATTAGAAGTGGAGAGCTGCAGCTGCAGCAGCCGCCATCTCTGGCAGGATCTTATTCTTATCATTTGTGTGACTCTTGTAAGGCGCATGATGGTGCGGAATTCTGGATCAAGAAGCAACAGTTTTGTAACACAAATAATAGCACAATGTGGGTGGGTTAAAATACTGTAGTACCTTTTCAGGTTCCGGCATTAACAAAATTCTTTTTGGAAACGCCAAAATTTTAAGAAATTATTATATGTTTTAAATGCCAAATTTAAGGAAATTACTGTCCTTGGATGTCAAATTTTAGATTAGTTCTCACTCTTTTAGAGAACATCAAACTTTAGTGGTTTATAGAGTCTAGAGAAGCTGCCTATATATATATTGCCAAAATCCTATAAATTAATAATTTTATTGCTAAAATGGATTTGGAAAAATAAAGTAATTATTCGGCACCAAGGTGCCAAACCTGAAAAGGTACTACCCTAGTCAAGGGGAAAAGACTTAAGCTGTAATATACGAACAAGTATTCATTTTCTCATCTGTGGAAAATCGAAAAAATTTCCCATCATCACTTAAATTTTTTAATTTGATGAAACTGTGGCTGAAGTACTTCCCATTGTTTAGTGAAATGAGATCATGGAATGTGCTCGTGTTTTATCGCAGTGATTATCCAAAACTAGAGAAATAAAAATAAAATTGTAAGAGTAGATGCGGTTTTGAAGTGTGCAAATGTTTGTGAAAGTTATTTGCAAATGGCTAAAGCTTTCCATTATGTAAACTTAATCCAAAAGGTTGACAAAATTTCCTTTAAAAAAAACCATGGAATTTGGGAACAAAATATTCTTCCCATTTTACTTTTTTTTGGTCATCTGGTTGGGAAAGTTTCCTATTAGAGAGGTAAAACACTAAAACACTGGTGCTGTTGCCACACAGAGAAACTTCAACTATTTCCTTCTCATGAGTCCATGAGTGGGGTGAGAGAGAGAGAGAGAGAGAAGATGCTTGCCTGCCCCTTGCAGAGTCCATGGTATCACTCACTTGTAGGCTAACAGTTCACAGGTCTGAAAACACTATAATATTAATAATAATAATTTAAAAAATCGTGGTACGTACATAGAAAAGCTTTTCTGATGAGGAAGAAAGTATATGAGTGATTGATCAAGCAATAAGTGAACAACGGAAGCAAGCGCCGACACTGGTTGTATGTAATTGTTGTCATCTTCCACAACTAAAGAGCCTTCATATTCTATCATTTCCATTTGTTTCTCACATTCTATTCATTGACACCATACCTCTGGTTGTTCACCCATCGGGTGCCTAAGCTCCCCTATTGAGTGGAATCAACAGAGAAGAATTTCCAAATGCTTCATCAACTAGGGTTGTAACCCTAGAGTACAACTCTAGTTTGTTGGTTCAAGCCATCAGTTTTGGGAATTTAAGTAGAAAGAAGGTCTTCTTACTTATAACTAACCAACCATGGGGAAGGCCAGAAGGGTCAAACTCTAGTAAATATCAGGTCACCACTTGATAACTATTAGAATAGTTTGAAAAACAAAAACAAATGAATTAATTCCAAGAAAATCAGATGGACAAAAATGTTAAGAGGGAGATTTTGTTGGTAAGAGTACACATGAACGTGATTTATTTTATGCTTGTAGGATATCATGTTTTACTCATTGTTCATTGGGTGCCTTTTACACAATATGCATGTCATTATTATTCACCCTCATCTACTCTATTACCATGCTAAATGGGTGCATTCAAAGTTCAATTTTTTTCTTTCAGCTATGGGTCACTTTGATTGACTCATTCACTACAAATTTCCAAACTTTGGACATTTCCATGACAAATTATTATTTTAACCTAACCTTTCATTTTGTAGAAAACTGTCCAAACCATAACAAGTTGGCCAAAATGTGCCCCAAACTAAAAACCCAGTCCACATGTGATGAAATTTAGTTTAAGAAAAATACAAATTTCTCAAATTTCTTCTTTGATTTTTTAAATGTAAAATAGAATTTTTTTTTTACTGTTTGAGGTAATTGGGATGCAAAAATTCAGAAATAATAATAATAATAATTCTAAGCAACAATTAATACCCTGATTAGCTAGTGGGCTCATCATCATCATTAAACACTTGGGCTTTTGGTAACATGGTGATAAGTCAACAGGTGCTTTGCAAGGAATTGATGCAAATGCTTGCAGCTGCAAGAGTTTGGAGAATCCAATCACTGGCGGGAGCTGACCTTACTCTCTCATCAGTGATCACAATCAGAATGAATAATACACAAACACACACAGACACTCTTTCATACATTCTTTCTGGCACTGAGGAAGTGAAAGCATGAAAAAAATTATGGAGTTCTAGTGATGAGTGATTCTGAAGCATCCGACACTTTCTTTGCCTTTTCATTTGTTGCAGCCTACTACAACTCTCCTCCTCTTACTCAATTGTATGATTTGAGCTTGCTACAGATAATGAGTACCTCATAGCTCTGACTCTAGGTATGGATGGACCCCCGAATCATTCGGGGGGTCTATGAACCGGATCAGAGTAAATACACAATTTCAGAAAATATGTCACCCAGTTGAAGGTAGATGAATGAAGCCACAGAAAGGTCATCGAGATGAATATATGTGTCGGTTATCAGCTGGACGGGTAACTAAAAGGGTAAATAAAACATACACCAGGTCGTTGAGATGATTATATCTGTCAGTTATCAGCTGGACGGGTAACTAAAAGGGCATCTGAAACATACAGCCAGCTGCATCATGTATGTTTTTACTGGCGTTGTGCAATTATTTGAGTTTGTCAAGAATTGCCAGTTTTGGTTTTTTTGATCATTTCAGAGTCAGAGAACCATTGGTTTGAGTTCTTTCAGGAAAAAAAAATCAGAATCCCGTTGGTCCCAGTTATTTCAAAACCTTTAAAGAACTGGCGGTTTTCATGAAGGAACCAACCAGCAATGAACTGATGGTTCTATGGTTGGTGATTTGAATATTTTTTCCAACATTTTGAGAACCACGATTCTATACCAGAAGCAGAGTCCTGGAAATTTGGGGAATCGTGATTACAAATCTAAGAACCGCCCTGGTAACCATCAGGGTGTGTTCCTGTTTGTGATGACTGCCCAACATTGGTATTTTGTGCAGTAGCTTGCTACCCATAGTATCTTATTAGGGTAAAAGATTTACCTACACAACACTGGTTATGGAGTATGGAGGGGGAGGGAACGTGTAAAAAGTACGTAAATCCATACATGATGACTGACAAAGCAAAGGGTGAGTACAGAATTGAGCTCTTATGATAATTTGCACCTTCCTTTGCCCATCTAGAGTCCTGGAAGCGTTAAATTGCATGCAAAATGAGAAGGGAAAATTGTACCACAATTGTGTCAGGGTAGCCATGTGATAAGTGATACATCCATTTTGGATCTGGCGTCTTCTTGTAGGAGGTGCAGATAGGTTATTCCCTCACAAGGGCATGAAATTTTACTGACATTTTCTCATCACCACCTCCTCCTCCTCCTTGTTAATTTAGTGTAAGGTAAAGCCCTAGGGTAAGGACATTCCCAAAATAAAGGGCCGAACACAAGGCGCTAACTTGCTGATTCTGGCCCTGCATTTTGGGAATGTCCGACACCCTGGGGCTTTATCTATTGCAAAGTACGAGGTGAACATATGATCAATGAAAAGTTTAATGCATGGGGGGCACGTCAAGAATCTAGTGTAATTTACCTCCACAACTGGGACAGTGTATCTTTGTAAAGTTCCCACTACTTACAACACAGGTCCATCTCCATAAAGATTTGTCTCAACCACTAATTTGACCTCATTTGTTTGGTCTCTGTTTTTACAATTGAATAAGGCCCTTGGATGACAGCATTAACAAAATCTGGTTAAAACTTAGCTATTGCTTCATGCAGGCTCTTATTCTAATAATGTTATCATCCTAAGGCCCTACACTTCAACATACATAGATCACAAGGTAAGAGGAAGAAGGTTCTTCTATGTCCTTCTTAAGAGTGAGAGGAATCTTACGTCTATAACTAAGCATAATTTTCCTCTCACTTTTATGGAAGATAGGGGAGAACATATGAACATGCCTTCTCTTTTCTACCCTATGAGGTTGGTTGGTTGGTTGGTTATGGTTGATTGCTAAGTTATTTATTTATTCATTTCGCATTGCACATTCTATTTTTATCTCAACATTGCATTTTTGTTTTGGTTTGATTCAACCCTCGGCACCTAGTCTTCGCACATGTGAATGTGAATAAAAATTGAACGCATTTAGCACGCACCTAATTTGTTGCCTGTTTGGAGGTTAGCAAATATCCACACATGACACCATTTGAAACGTCATGTATTTCCTCGTTCAAGAGAGTGGGCATGCTATATGGAAAAAACGATAGTATACTTGTATGTTAAGAGTTTTATTACGAACTGATCTTTACATGACCCAAGAAAACTAGATCTTTGTTGCTGATGTGTTGGTTATAACGCGAGAGACAGTGGCTTCGAATGTCATTAGTTAACCAAAAGGTGCAGTTGTGGAACTTAACGTAGTTGCTAAAATGTGCAAGTATAAAAGGCTTCATGAGGGGCACCATTTTATTCCAATGGCCATGAAGGTGCATGGCGCACCTAGGCATGATATGGATCATTTCATCAAGGAATGTGCCCGTCTTTTTCATGATAGACAACTAAGAGGTCATTTATCCTTATATTTTTGCATTCAATTTTTCAGGCAATGTGTTAGTATTGTTTTTTAACATGCTTTAACCTTTGCCATAGAAAGGAAGATTGCGTTGGCAAGTGATGTTAATTTTAGACCTCCCATTATTATTAGATCTCACAATTTGCATGTAGGCGACATTTGAAAGGCCGTGGGTGAAATAACTTCCTACCAGAAAAAGGACTAACTCTTTCCCTATTTTTGGTTCTTGCGAGTTGTTCGTCTTTTGGCATTTTTTTGGCCTTCCCTTTTTGTCTCCCCTATGATGGTTCCAGCCATTGATCTTTTATTGGATTTTTGTGGAAAAAGTCTTTAGGAGACATATCCATGGATAGAAGGTGCCATCCAACTACATTAAGAAAATTGATTAAGAAAATTCTTTGAGTCCCTTACATGACTAAAAACAAATTACGTCGTACAAGAACAAATATTCTACAAGCCATATCCAAATGTAAGAATCTTTTTTTGATAGGACATGGAAATGGGTGACAATGGCAAAGGCCTAGAGCTTATAACTATGTAAAAAAACAAAAATGGGCGAGAGTGGCATTAGCTTAAAGCTTGGAGTTATGTTTAAACTTAAAACACTTAGAGAAATTTCCTAATGTATTTAGGATAACACCTTATACACATGAATAATGTTTCCTAGGCATTCTTGAAATCAGCTAAATTTTTTTTAATGAAAATTTGTCAAAGGCAACTCTATATTAGGGTTTATGACATTATCATTTGATAATGAGGGTCATAATCCAACCTAGATTGCCTAATCTTATTGCCACCAAATGGCAACATCATCACCATCATTAAACCCTCAACCTTCACATCATCACCTTGTCTCCCATGTCTAACTACTAGTTTGCCAAGATCACAAGCTTCATTCTTCGCCATAATTGTTTCTAAATTTAAAAACTAGTTAGTAACAATATGTGATTTACATAAACCTAATATTCACCAATAGCAAGTGATATTTGTACCCTTAGAATTCATCAACATTTTATGTGCATAGGGATAAATTCTTTATATACAAAATGACTATTGAGGTAATTACTTCCATTGTGCAAATTTGTTTTTGGTAGTTGAATAAATTTTGAAAGCTTATAATTTAGAACTTACAATTCAGGACCTATGGATTATGTGGCAATGGGCATCGGGGAGTATTGGAATTCAAATATGGCACACAAGATCTTACAATGCAGATTAATGAAAGGATTCAATTTCAAAATCCAAAGTCTAGATTATTGTCTATAGCTAAGTTCTAGTTTCATTGTTTTGTTTAAGTTTTCAAAGATAAGAGTTCATAAAGCTAAAAAGTTAAGATTTAAGAATTTTTGGTTGGGTGTCAAAAAAATTTCAACATTGCAACAAAATGAGAGGTTGATCTTGGACTTTGGTGTGGGAATTGCAACTAGGTGACTAGGGGCCGAGGGATGATTTTGTGATAGTGCACCTCAAGAATTAAATGTTTTTTACACATAAGTTCCAACTTTTGTGACCTTTACCATTTTTTTTACAACTTTGTATGATTTAGGGTTTATATTCCTCAACCACCAATTTCCCCTTTCAAGATTCAAAATCTATCTCTTTGTTTTCTTTATTATGGCATTATGTTCTCTTAATTTGCATTGGTTTATTCTACAACCTAAAAGTTTGATTTAGGGTTTTTGTTATCCAATCACTAGTGTCCTTTTTCAAAACTTAGACCGTTGATCATGACCACCTATTTGTCCTAGACCATCTTTTGGCTAATGTCCTCACTAACCACAAGTAAAAAAAATGTGCAATTTGTTACTATTTACCACCTTCTTGGATAGTCTTTCTAAAAAGCATTGGTATGATTCCTCAAGTTGAAGCATGGTAGAAATCATGCATTATGTGTTGTTGGATGCTACAAAAAGTTGCATTTGCAACTATTACTTTCAAAACAATCAGTGCAAATGAAGTTACTGCATAAATTGACAATATCCAATGGCTTTCAATCCACCTTTATGTGGTCCAAAGTTGGAAGAGGATCCCCATCATCCTTTGTGTTGACCAAGTGGATGTTTTTATCACGTATCACAATATTTTTGTTCTAATGCTTAAATTTTGTTAGAATTTGGTGGGTTAGGGATGGGGGAATTAAGGGGAAGTTGGTCAATATGAATTCTAATGGTTCAAGTGTGTTCCAAGGCCATCAAACTAGCATGACATTACAACTCAAAGAAAAGGTAGCCTCTTTTTGAGTGGGGTTCATTGTTAGACTAATCCTAGAATGGTCACCTTATTAGACCTAGACTATGTGTTGGTTAGAAGGCATCTTGTAGAATTTGTATGCATTTTTTGGACATAGCCCCAAGAAATTTGCAAAATTTTAGAAGCTTGTTGACCTAATTGACATGAAAGGAAGCAAGTTTCTTCAAAATGTGAAGACAAGGTGAATCTCCATGTTATTTTCGACAAAACCAGTATACACAAAATTCTACCCTTTGATTATGAAGATGCATTATGATAATGCAAAAAATGAGGTTGCTTTGAAAAGCTTGAATATGTTGTGTAACATTGAATTCATTCTTGGGATCCCTTGCATCTTTCCTTTGTTTGAGATAATGCATATGTTGATCAAAATTGCACAAGGAAAAAATGTCTTTGTTTATGACTTTATGGATTTTAAAAAGCTAGTTCAACAAAAGTTATATAAGTTTTATTGTGATCCTTATGCCAAGTTTGAATATCTAGTTGTCGATGATTTTAACTCTATTGAATCTCTAACCAGTTAGGCCCTTTCCATGAATTGGTTTTCTAAACTAAATGACAAGGAAGATGTTGAACATCTTGTGTTTTTTTTGCTAGAGGTAAATACCCTATTTGCTAGTGTTGATGGTGTTGGAAATTTCACCAAAGATGATTTCAAAAAGGTTGTGATTAAGGTGAAAGATGAATGTGAGAGGGTAGCTTGCAACCTTATTTTTTTTAACTAAAATGACATTTATTAGAACATTAAGTTATGATTACCTTTGGTGTTGTTTATCCCAATTCTGGCCTAAGATTCCTACTAAAGCAAAAAAAACCTTTTACACTCACCTGAATGTGTTGAAAAAAAATTTGTCCCCTTTGCAAAGTCGGTGATTATGCCTACCTTATTATTAGCTCACAATCTAAACTTATCTAATCAATAGGCTTTGGCGCAAGGTTTTTAGTTTTTCCATCCTTAACCATAAGCATTCTGAATTTATTAAGTTGGTCGAGATTGCTAATGTCCAAATTCTTGGCTTTGTCAAAGATGAACAGACTTTCAACACTATTAAATTTATGAAAAACAAGTTGTAAAACCACCTAAACACACATTTCAATTTGTGCGCCAAATCTTATAACGTTTTGTTATGTTGCAAAATTTCCCTTATGAGCAAGCCTTTGCCATAAAAGGAAATTTGTTGCATAACAATAACTATGCATTTTTTTTGGGTGAAAATGCATAGCTAAAACTTAATACCAAGCTTGCAAGTATTTTTAACAACAAATAAAGAATATGCCACAATTTTGATGTGGCTTCAGGTTTGGTATCATTTATTGGATTTTTTTTACTTCTTTTTGTTTTCAACATTTTTAGACTTAGTATGCATGGAAGAGGGTTTAAATTCATAGGAGTTTTGTAATATGAATTTTACATGGAAGAAGTGAATGTTGAAATACATAAGAAAAAAATGACAATGTTTCAGGTCAATTCCTAACCTTTAAGTTCTTATATAATTTCTAAACCTTGTTTGTATTTTCTATGCATGTTTTCAAAGTTTTTTTAAAAGCTTTGTTATGTTTTGTGCAAAATTATTTCACATTTGAAGCAAATCACATGACTTGGAATTTGGATTCTAATGTTTAACTCGAAGTACACCCCTGATTTTGTTACATTTTCAATTGAAACCAAAGGTGAATTTCTCCAACTAATTTTTGTGTGCTTATATTCTAATTGGTTTGGGTGCAAGTCAAGCATTGAATTGCAATGGGCAACACCCTCATAGGGTTGGGATTCAAATCCCCTTCAAGGTGATTAAGGTTTAAATAATTTTAATTTCATTAGTTTTTACCCGCAATTTTGAATTTCATTTTTATTTTATTGATGGTTTTAAAGTTGCATTAAAATTTAAATAATTGAATGCATTAATTAATTTTTTAATGAAAGGTATAATTAACCTTATAACCAAATATATGCACTTCATAATAACCTTATAGCCGAAAATACTCCTTTGTCGATCCACATTTTGCCCAATACATCCCCTTAAAAACTTGTGTGTCACCAAATGCAATCCTTTAAAACCTGCATATTGCCAAATGTAATCCCTTGTAAACCCACATGTTGCCATTTCTTTTGATCATGATTATTTTGGTTGTAGCCATTCTATAGACATTTGGA
>Ga0116231_10013540_pt1 | contig 11401 bp, 12 predicted proteins | sample S1TSphgellanicum_2_FD_89695 | JGI IMG/M metagenome (GOLD analysis project Ga0116231, IMG submission 89695) | Host-associated microbial communities from peat moss isolated from Minnesota, USA - S1T2_Fd - Sphagnum magellanicum MG | ecosystem: Host-associated > Plants > Peat moss > Unclassified...
GAGGTGTTTTGCCCCTTGCTGTCGAGCTCTGAACATTCGGGAGTCCCGGAAGACTCCCAACCTCCAACTTTTCCAAGTGTTGGGCTTCACCCCCACACTTGGCCAAAGTGGGGTTGCGACACAGACGCACGAAGTGCGTGCACTGCGAGCTCTTCGTCGACTGGGCCACGAATAGTGGACGTGCAAGGAATAGGGCCTGGCCGTGTCGTTGGTGCTCGAAAACAGGTTCGATCTGTTGGTGGTCATGCCCATCGGACACGGTAAGTCGGCCGTGTTCATGATCCTGCCGATGGTGACCGCTTGCACTGTCATCGTGGTGGTGCCTCTGACGATCCTCGTCGTGGACACGAAGCGGACGCGACCCGAGCCGGGTTACGACACATGACCTACGGCGCAGACACGATCGCATTCGACGATCCTCCGTCCATCGTGTTCGTATCAGTGGAACGCGCGGCCACTCCGAGGTTCGTGGAACTTGCGCACACGTTGAACCATTTCCGAAAGTTACATTGCATGGTCGTGAATGAAGCCCATTTGCTGTTGTCAGATTTCAGACCGGTCATGAAGCGCCTCTTGCCGTTGTGGGCCGTGGGATGTCAGCTCGTGGCGTTAACGGCCTCCCTGTCCCTTTCCGAAGAGATGGACCTCAAGATCGTGATGTCCGCGCGATTCGCCGTCATCCGGATGTCCACCATGCGCCCATTGATCCAGTACGTCGTCGACGAAGTGGCTGATATGGACGAGGAAATCGTTCAACAGGTCATCGAATGGGATTACAAAGTCACTTCCGAGACGAACAGGGCCATGGTGTATTGCTTGACGCGACAGTCGGTCGAGCAAGTGGCGTCCATGGCCAACAACGTGGCGGGCGTGAGGACCGCTCACCTTCACGCCCATCTCGACGGCGACGCTAAGAAGGCTCAGTTGCAGTCGTGGCTCTCCGGCGAAGCCCGCGTCATGGTGGCGACCGGGGTCATCGGTTGCGGGTACAACTATCCGTCGGTCCGCCTCGTCATTCATCGCGGATCTTTCAGATCTTTTGCTGCTCTGCACCAAGAGTCTAGCCGGCTCGCTCGTGACGGTAGGCCGGATATTAGCAGAGTGATCTCCAGCACTGAATCCAGGGTTGAAGCTCTGCACCTCGATTCCTCTTTCGCCGAACCCAACGTTTGGATCACGGACACGGAGAATTGTCGACGCCACCATCTTCATCTGGCCGTCGACGGCCAACCCCAACGGTGGAGCTTGATTCCCGTCGCACAACCTTGTGACAACTATGTGCGATAATCGCGAGCGGTGTCGCAGTAACCCCCCTCGCCGTTGCCGATGCTCAGTGCGCGTGGCACGGCGCTCACCTCTTTTGCGAACGAAGATCGCGCAGCCCTGACGAATTTTCGTCGATTCGCTGCTCCCGAAGAACCCGATTGTCTCCTGTGCTGTGTTTACGGCGGGGACGGAAACGTGCGTCAGCCCAGTCAAAATTGTCCATTGTTGCTGGACGGTCGTCGATGCTTCAAATGTCTGGGACTGCATCCCAGGTCGGATTGCCGTAATGCCATTCCCCAATCACCCGACGTTTGTCCCAAGTGCCACCTTTCGCACAACGAACAAGCGTTGGGCAACGTCCCCTTGCACAAAGGAAGGTACGGGGTCGATTGCCCGGGCCAGATCTAGGGCGAACGATACCGGATTCTCCTTTGGGGCATTTGGCGTCACAACCCGTCGGACGTGCGCAAGGCCATGCCGGAATTGACGAACATCACCCGCGACGAAGAGTTGGCTCGATGGATGGGACTGAAGGCCTTCGGCCGATCCGTTACCAACTTCGCACGATTGGCGGATGCCTGCATCCGAATGCTGGAGCGCGACTGCAGATGTAGGGGACGATTTTAGGATTGCAATCGTCAGTCCGACGACTGGTAGCCTACTTCGAGTTCGACAACTGGTAGCCTACTTCGAGTTCGACGACTGGTAGCCTACTTCGAGTTCGACGACTGGTAGCCTACTTCGAGCGTATTGTTCGTGCCTCTCCTTCGGTCGTTGCCGACATCTTTCTTCGCACGCACCAGCGCGAAATCGACGAACGTTCCGCCATTGGAGGCCGTAAATTAGGTGGGGTTGCGACAACATCAAGAGCTCCTCCGAATGCCGAATTGAAAATCGAGGGGAATTGCAACACGGTACGTGGATTACAACCTGTTGGTTCTGCACTAACGATGAGATCGTCGTTGATATCGCAGCTAGCATCCCTAGAAGGACTCGGTGCTGCGGCTATAAGACCAAGAGTAGAAGCACCCGGTACTGCGGTCATATTTGACGTTCAGTTGTTGTACATGCCTAATGTTTCAGACTTTGATGAGTAAAAAGCTGACGACCTTAAGAGGCTTCCGATTGATAGAGGAATGGGCTCACCGCTCAAGTAGTGCATTCAAAGATCATCTTTTTCTTAACAATGATGTTATACAAATCGTGTGGATTCTCTCCCAAGATAGGTTCTTTTGGTCATTTTTCAAAAGGGATTTGAAAACATTCACTAGAAGTAGGGAAGGTGGCCTCCCTAAAATCTACAATTTGTACAGTTGTCACCAATGGATGTTAGATTCTTTTGGGAATGGTCACCGACGATGCTGCAGTAGCAAGACCAAGAAATAGTGGATTGCACTTGAATTATAGACAAGTTTATTTCGCCGCAGAGCATGCACCCCCCTACTTTGCTTTCGTGTACCAGGAAATGCAAACTACACAATTGTATCAGCTTCTTTGTCCACTTCGTTATAATCGTACTTTCCCAACATCCTATTTGTATTGTTTGTGTGTTATTGAAGGTAGGTGATGTAATGTTGCAACAACACAGTTGCAAATTGGATATTCAACAGTGAATAAATATTGTATTCATGTTTATTATGATGTTGTAAATATGTTATGGTCTCACACTTTCTTTCATCTTTTCGAGTTTTTTTGTGAGGAGCCCACATTGATTGAGCAACGCATCACCACTTGTTTTAGAACATTGAACAACTCCCCAAAAGGAGCAACCCCATTGCAAAACCAAAACAAGTATGCTCCCCTAGACCCACCTTCAGGAGTTGAACTTTGGCAAACCATATATGGGCTAGAGCTGAGAAGCTATTGGGGACACCTGAGGAACAGCATAACACGGTTTAGCATAAGAAATAACAACCTGGTACATATAATAGCATTTGTTTATAAAATCGCAAAAGAATGTCAGTTAATTTACCCACTGCAGTCAGTGTAACAAAGAGGCAATGGACATTGGCTCATTGTGAATAGCAGCACTTGAGTAATAGACATTGCGCTTTGCTACTGCCTTACAGAAAAAAAAACTATCCATTCGGATAGTTGCATGTAGGAATCTATCTGTAGTTAAATAAAATCAGTTAACGTGATGAGTGTTAGATTAGACACATCCTCCAACTCCTGCGTGGACATGGAAAGGGAAATGGAACCAGATTCTAGTTGCAACCACCACCCCATCTATCTAGTTTGACCAATAATACTACTGAATCTGCGCTTGTCAAAGGAGTGCATTGGGGTTGTATTCTCAGAACCTTGCAAGCGAGGACGAGGGCGGCTGGTGGGAGGAGATGGGCCAGTCATTGACCTTTTCGCGAAACTTGAAGCCTAGTTATTGTTGCTTACTTGTAATCGGTTTCCTGAATCTTCCACATAAATTTGCTGTTGTGTTACAGACGTGACAATTGGGGACAGAGGCTGCCGAATGGGCTGGTGCCTGCACTACCTTTTGCTGCTGCTCCCCGCGCCCAACAGCAACAGCAGCTGCACTTCTCCCACCTATTTCAATTGCGCGCACGCACACACACGCCAGTCACACCACATTACTAACACCAATATCCAAGAATTGTCATTCATACTCTGGATACCCAGGAGATGCACAGGAATGCACCATTCATACTCAGGTTGGCATAACAGGATGTGGTGGCATTCATACTCAGGCTGGCCATCAATTATGAGCTTATAATTTGCAGTTCACACAAGCAAGGTATCCAGATATAGGATAAGAATGTTTACCTGTAGAGGCGAGTTGGGCCAACTCATCCTTGTTGAGGGCCACATAGTTTGAGGGCAGCTGCAGGTCGTGAACGTTCGCGCTTCATGTCCTTGCCCATTGACGCACCCAAACGTGAATTTGTCATTACTCCATTTGGTCGTGAGAATTCAGGAGTCGCTGGCTGCATTGAGGCAATGCCCAATGAGAGCCGCCGATTAGGTTGTGATGCTGACGTTGTTCCCCCAAGACTTGGACAAGATCCACCGTAGGCCTTTTTGGAGCTGAGAGCTGTCTTGATGGGACTGGGCTTTGACCCAAACAGTGTCTCCTGCTCTGTTATCAGTTGCTCCTGGATCATACCTTAAGGTCCTGCAGTAAGTTTTGAGAAAACTTGCAAAAAATCAACTTGTTGCCCAATTCCGCATTGCAAGCAACAAGCTCCTTCTTGTAGTAGAATTAATTGGCTATAAACACTCTTGCAATGCAGTGTGGAATGTGGCATAGCTCCCACTGACTGACAATGTTAAGTAAGTGGTGAAAAACATGTGTTTCTTACCCTGAGTTTACGCTTCTCCTCATCTTCCTCTTGCCGGAGGTAGTTGTACTCATCCAGCATAGACAGCGATCTCACCCGCATACGGATGCTCAAATGTAAGAGACAAGAAAGCTACCAGGATGCATGTAAGCAAGCTGTTATGCTAAGCAGTAGCTGGCTTCCAGAAATAAATTAAGGCAGTAGAAAAGGAAGTGAGTACAAGGGAAGAGATGCACCCCATCGAACATGAATGGAACACCCCTGTCATCCTCCCAAGCCTATGTCTTCAAGATTAACATTTCCACCATGGCTGCGTCCAGCACAACCAGTGACAGCACCCAAATTCAGTGACCATGGCAGGATTCCAACATCTTCTTTGGCATGTCTTGACAAATGACAAGTCCTCCGTTGACCTGTGGGAAGCTAATTGCCTAAAATGTCACTTTTATCAACCTACCCAACTCAGGGACAGAGTGTCAACCTGGGCACAAACATACTCCCAAAACTCCAGAGACAATTTTTCTCCTTAATTACTATTGTCGATGACAGATAGTGGCATGTGAAATATACGAGGAAGTTTGTTGATTGCTGCCCATGCACGTTCTGCACGTGTTAGGTTTAGATGAGCACCTTTACTGGCAAACCCTGTTTTCATCCACCATATAAAATTCATGGGAAGCCAGAGGATTAAACACTGAGCAATTTTTCTTTCTCCTACTGCTTCCTGGTGCTTGGGATGATGAGGACTATGCATTTACTTCGGGATGACAAGATGCAATCCCAGAGAACAACCAACCTCTTTGAACAAAGTATGAAGCCGATAGATTCCATTTGTCTTGGGAGAAAGACAAATTTGAGCACTTTTGTAACAAACCTTATTATAATCTTCAGGCCATCCCTCCTCTTCACAAGCTGACATCCACTTTTCCATTTTCTCAATAATCTCTTTCCTGGTCAAAGCTTCCTGTTTTGCTCGCATGATCTGCTTCTCCATACCTTAAGGCTCAGAAGTTGTGTAGGGTCTGCAATGCCTACAGCCAAGTAGATTCCTTAGGACCTCATTAGAGTGCCATTGAAAGCCAAGAGAACATCTTAAAACAGGTTATTGCTGATCCAAACAAATACCTTGGGCTAGTCCATCAAGGCAATGAGCTTCTCTTCTGTTGTGTTGGCATCAGGCTCAATGTGTGCATATGTCCTCCAGTTCCAATCTCCTTTTCACCACAAGTTCCTTCAGTCTGCTGGCTTTCAGTGTGTCAAGTCTGTCGACTTCCACTTGAGCCTGCAATTCATCAAGAACAAAATGCATAACCAAATGGCTTTATTTTAGTGGACAAGGTCGAGATCAACACACTGCTGAGTAAAGGAAACAAAATTCATGCAAACTGAATTGCACAACAAAGAAAAAGTCAGGTAGCAAAATCAGGTGTTATTTACCTGTGCAATGGTGTCTGATGAAAGGGTTCCAGGTACGGTAATCTCATGTTGAGTTGCTGCAAGATGGCTAGTGATGTGCTGAAGCAACTGTTGTTCTTCAATTGGTGTATCCATCAAGTTCCACGATTCTAAAAGCTTCGCACGAAGTTCTTGTGGCTGTCATGGCATAAGAGCACATCAGTAATCACCTACTCCCTACCTCTCGATTACCCACCAAGTACTTAAATGATGCACGGGACATGGCAGTGGGCTCAGTATTATTTGTAACTGCAACATAAAGTTCGGTATGTTGTGCAGCAGCAAAACACGGGATTCACTCTTACCTTTTGCAGCCGAACCCTTTTTTCCTGGGCTTCGAGAGAGTGGATGGTCTGGGTGAGTCCCTCGATTGTTACATTGCTTATGTTCTTGGTCCGCCCTGGCGTAGAAGAAACTAAACTGGGATGAACATCTGCAAGAATCTGAATGGAATCCATTCCCAGAACTGTAGAGAACCCAGGCACCATTAAAAGAACGCAGGGACATCTCTTCTTTCTACTAAAAGATCCTTCCCCACCTCAACAAACAAAGATTCCAGAGCTCCAGCCTCTGGTGACTGACTACTGACTACTTACCTGTTGGTGGGTTTCCTTCTCTGTGGCTTCTGTGAAACTCTCAGCTCTCAGGGCCTCCACTCTCAAATGTGGCTGCTTTTAAGGACTGCTCGAGGTGTTCAATTCTTTGCTTTTGCTTCATCAACATCATTCTCTTTGGAAGTTTCAACCACCTGGATACAACCCCTTTGTTATGTCGTCCTTGTTGTTGTTCCTCTTCCTCCCTGTCATTTTCCCACTCCATCAATCAGCACCTAAACCTGAAGTGTAATAATAGAACATAAAGATCTGTGTTCTCTTATAAAAATCTCTCTCTCTCTCTCTCTCTCTCTCAGAGAGTACCTTAGAGTCCTGTAGTAGTGCGGTGAGAAATTTGACCTTCGTTTGCAACACTTCGACATTCTCCGATGCCGCTTCTGCAAGCCAACCAAACGTGGTTTTCAGGATCTTCAGAAGTCTTCTCATGCTCTTATACTATGAAGGTCGTACCTGGAAACCGAAAAGGAAAGAAAAGAAAAAGAAAAAGAGACATATATATTCTGGATCATAAACCTACCTAGTTTGAGCTTCATAACAAACTCTTGTTGCTGTTGCAAACCGCGAGAGACTTTCAGCTTCGCCTTCTCATATGTCTGTGCAGAAGCTTTCCTCTTATGCACCTGCATCGCCTGTTGCAAATTCACCCCAAAAATTTCCTCGATGTGTGCGGTCCCCTCAGCTGCCATACCGGCAAGGACTAGAGCAGCTCTTGCTCCCAAATCTGCGGCCAATAGTAATGCTCCATACAGTGAACCGCACCTAGTGAGATGCAATAAACTCGCCGAGTGGAGTGTCCTTTGGAATTTGTTACATCCTCCCAGGACCTGGTAAAAGAATGCTCACTCTGGCAACATTAACAATATTCTGAAGACAACTCAGAGGTGTCGGATGCTAACAGGCGGGTGCACCATGAAGAGAATAAATTCAGGTTCGTACCTTAAGTCTTTGGAACCTCCGATCTTTATTGGAATGTCAATCAGTTGTGGACGTGAATTCCACCGGATCGATCGAGGGCTACCCGCGGAATACACTTTGATTTCCATTAACCAAGTGGCATTAAGTATGCAAAGAGCCTAATTCGAGAATCTTGAGGAAAATCAAGGTGAGTTCCCTCGGGTCAAAGACCGGTGGTGTCAGTGAGAACTATTTCCGTGCACCCAAAATACACAAGGGAGAGTGCCCACGCGCTGCCAACAAATGAACCTTCCGCACCAATTTATTTTGTCAAACCCACCTCTACTGTCACGTTCACCGTCCCAGGACAAGGCAATTCAGGCTTGAATGTTAAGACTTATCGTCGCTGGCAATTCCCATCTCCCTTGACACCCTCTTGCTTCTCCATCCATCGCTCTTTCCTCCCGACAAGGTGTTACTTGCACCCTCTTCTTGAGTAGAACAACATCATGTGTAGTTCAGTCTAGTGGTATTATATAACTCATGCATACCCTGCAAGCAACTAAATTGGCCTTGTGAATGGCTTTAAAAAAGACCTCTTTTCAAAGAGACTGTAGCTCCTTTGGAGTCAAGAGACACCGAAACTTACAATCTGTCGGTAGACACAACGTCGTGATCTAGATTCTTCCGCAACAATCTTATCTTGGGTATACATCCACCGAACTTGTGCCGCTGTGCATGTTTGATGCTGCAAGAAGTCCGTAGCAATCGGAAACTCTGTGTTAGACCAACTTAAAATTAATGACTTGGCATGCGATAGTAGTTTTCTTTCCGGTGTCTCGCCCTGGTCGGAATGTGGGTGGTTTGAAACCGGTGTGCACAAAAGATATGTCGGAGCAAGAGAAAGACGGATGGAAAAAAGAGGCAAGTATCATACCATCCCAAAGACGAGGCTATCTTGGATCCAATCTTTGCAGAAGCAACTGATAACCCCGATCGAAACCCAAGTCAGAACTTCAACGGATCAGATTATTTTGAAGCCTCGGTGAGAGATGTTCCTTTGCATACTACGTTCATGGTACCTGCTTTCTCGATCGGGTCCGGACACCGGGGTTAACTCATCCTTCCATCGACGCATAGTCTTCGTGCCGTCGGACTTATTTCTTTTGTTCATACTGCAATACTTGCACCGTATACGCTGTTACGTTTCTCTTAAACATGCGTATGAATATGGGCTGAAGAATCTTCATTTGACGCATGCATGGGCTATCCTGTGCACGGACTTAGTTTTGACAATGGTTTAGTAGGCTCTCTCTTCCCGATTCCCCGATCAATTTCCCGGTACTTCGCCAAACGTATGATTCATCTAGGTTGTTATGCCATCAAGGTGTAAACACGAAACGATCCGCTTCTGGAAGGGCTCATGGCCAACTTGGGAGCAGTCGGTGGTTCGAGGCGGATGTTACTTGAGGATCGCTCGATCGACTTGTTGCCGCTCATGGTCCGTCGGACTCGACCCGGTGTCTCTGTGGGGTCCATCACGTCGGAGGCAGGATCTGTGCTCTTTGTTTCGAGTTTGTTAACGGGGTGGTGCTTCCCCTTCTTGTTTGTCCTCCCTTCCCCTTCTTCTGGGCTCCTCGGGTCCCGTTGATTCTCTTTCTATTCTACTTCGGATTCGTAGAAATGGGGAACTCAAGGATGCTCCCCGTGGTTTTTGCTCCCAAATTTCTCTCGCTGGGCTTTCTGTGGGCTTCCTCCCGTAAACCTGGATTTGTCTCCATTTTTTCTGCTTCTCTCTCTATTTGTATTTATCCTCTTTCTTCTCGGGCTTTTTGGTCTTCTAATTCCCTCCTTCCTATATATAGGGTGTTGTTCATCTGGCTTGCACCATTCCCGAATTTTCCGATCGTTGCCTGTCTCGGGACGCGAACTCCAAACGAGGACCCGGTGCGATGATCGATGCCGACGGATGACCTTCGCTCGTTCTCAGGGACCCAAAAAAATTGTAGGCTGCCATAAAAAGAAACAAGAAATGGAGATAAACCCTAAGAAGTTCACGATCGAACCAGTTTATCCCCTTTAAAATTTTACCCTTCCTGGTTTTTTCACAGTCTGTGTTTTTGTTTATAAAACAAGACAGTTTAGGAGCCCCCCCACTTTCCCCTCCCCTTTGACAAACTTGGGGTCCTTCCCTCCTTCCGGTCGGTCCATTGGCCTCTTTGCAATTCAACGCCTCTCTCAACTGCAGGCTCTGTGGTCGCGGAGGCTGTTTGTAAACCTGGGCCGATGCAGTTCTAATCGCATCCCGCTCTATTGTTTGTTGGGCCTCCAGAGTCTTCCATTCATCTCTCTCGTTCTCCATGCCCCGTACTCCGCGGGTAAGTGTGCAGGCTTCAGCCTCTTTCGTTAGATTTGTGTTCAATACTTCCTCCGAGTTGCATTTCATTTCGAGCATCGCCCTAAACCCTTCCTCTTCTGTTGGCTTATAAGGTCTGAGAACAGATGCTTTTGTAGCAATGCTGCCTCCCTCTCCTTCTGACTGAGGCAAAGTTCACCCTCCGATATCTCACTTGCCAGTCGTTGCACGGTCCACTCCGGAGCAATCAATTTTTTCCTCCATCTCTTGGACATTAGGTTCAGCTTTGCTAAGCTTCTCCTTCAGTTTTTGAATAGCCTCCTCGTTGATCCGTAGCCGGGCACATGGCTTCTCTGCATGTCGGAACCTGGGCTGTGGAGATCGTTGAGTTCCGCATGTGCAGATGTAAGACTTTCTTCAGGTGCTACCGGAAGACTCGTTCCTTAAGTTTTTGCACAGCAGGGTGTCCAGTTCTTTTGCATGGACATCCCGCACAAACATGTCTCTTCCAGCAACCACGTCCTCCAATCGTAGATCAACCTGTAAGTCCCCAACGATCAACCAATCGGGGAGCTTCATCAGAAACACAAACGAAGCATCCACAAGGGAAAATTTACGAGTGTTCCGTTCTCCTTCGGAATTTGCTTCTCATGTGCCAACCACATTTGCAAGACCTGCAGGTAGTTGAAGGTGGAGAGAAGAATTTTGGCCACCAATGAATTACTTTGTTTAGTTCTTTCTTCCAAACAGCAACCGTTTTCTCCGAAGCCTCAAGGCGCTTCACAGATTCTCCTTTTGATGACTCTGCTCCTTCTTGCGCGTTTCGCAGCTCAGCGTGTAGACAGTTGATGCTAGTTGTTGCTTCCCCCACGATCTCTGCAGTCTCGTTGAGTTCTCTTGTTACAGCGCGCAATTCCAAGCGCTCCTCCACCCTAAACCTGTGATTCCTGTTGATCTTGCAATCTCCAGTCTTCCATTGAGGCTGGGCTTCGAGGTTTGAACGTTTGCTGCTTCAGTAACTCCTCCGTAAAGAGCCTTTTAGCTCATGCGGATCCCCTCTATGCTATGCTATGCTGCTCAGTGGAAACATCCCTGGTTGCAACTTTAGTAATCAAGGTGAGCTCTTGTATAGAAGATGAGCTATTTTCTTTAGCAGCTTCTCAATATCCAGTCTTTCTGCCACCAGTTTCTTGCTGGCTTCCTGTGCCCTTGGAGACTGCACGAGTAGAGGTGTCCTACAAGACGATGAACTAGAATCTAGATTGAATATGAGATTCCGATGTTTTTTCAAGATTATGTACGTGCCTTCTCCAGAATCCTTAAACCTCAAGTCGTTACGATAGTTTCTCCTACATCGGTGTGTGCCACGATGGTTTCCCACCTGGGCTTTCCTGACCCAAGAAGATCGTTGTGGGCCTAAACCCTTAGCTCCGTCTTCTCTAATTTGTTGCTGTGTGTGGGCTGCTGCAAACCCTCCGACTTGAATGAACTTCTGTCTGCCTTCGCATCTCTTACAA
>Ga0116231_10013541_pt1 | contig 11400 bp, 7 predicted proteins | sample S1TSphgellanicum_2_FD_89695 | JGI IMG/M metagenome (GOLD analysis project Ga0116231, IMG submission 89695) | Host-associated microbial communities from peat moss isolated from Minnesota, USA - S1T2_Fd - Sphagnum magellanicum MG | ecosystem: Host-associated > Plants > Peat moss > Unclassified...
ACCTCGCGCACCAGCGCCTTTTTGGCGCCGCGCTCCACGGTTTTAAAGCCGAAATCGATGGTCTCGCCGGGGTTGTCGTTGCTCATGGACCCGTTATAGCCATGATTTCAGATATGCCGGAACTCCCCGAAGTTGAAACCGTGATGCGCGGCCTGGCCGCCAGGCTTACCGGCCGCGTGATTACCCGTGCGGCGCTGCACCGGCCGGATCTGCGCTGGCCCATCCCCGCGGGCTTTGCGGCCGCCCTTACCGGCGCGCGCGTGCTGGGATTTCGCCGCCGCGCCAAATACATCCTCATGCGGCTGGACCATGGCCAGAGCGTGCTGATCCATTTGGGGATGTCCGGCCGCATGCTGATCGACGCTGCACCCGCCTTGCACGAGCACCTCACGATCGAGACGGAGGATAACGCCCGCATCGGCTTCGTGGACCCCCGCCGCTTCGGCGCGCTGGACCTGATTGCGACGGATGTTGAGGACAGCCACAAGCTGCTGGCCAATCTGGGCCCGGAGCCGTTGAGCAATGAATTCTCCGCACCCGTGCTGCTCGCGTCCCTCGCCGGCAAAGCCACGCCGATCAAATCGGCGCTGCTGGACCAGCGCATCGTCGCTGGCATCGGCAATATCTATGCGAGCGAGGCGTTGTTCCGCGCCGGCATCAGCCCCAAGCGGCTAGCCGGCAATCTTGGACCCCGGCGGATCGACCGGCTGGTACCGGCGATCAAGGACACGCTGTTGGCCGCAATTGCCGCCGGCGGCTCAAGCCTGCGGGATTATGTCCAGCCCAGCGGCGAGCTCGGCTATTTTCAGCACGCCTGGAAAGTCTATGGCCGCGCCGGCGAACCCTGCGAGCATTGCCCCGGGCCGCCCGCCTGCGCCGGGATCAGCAATCTGGTGCAAACCGGCCGCACGAGTTTTTACTGCCCGAGGACGCAGAAATAGGACGTAATACCAACCGCCCTTGAAGATGACTTAATCTTCAAGGGCGGTTGGTATCGCGCGTGGGGTTGGTGGGGCGGCCACGCGCCAAAACAAGTAAGCGCGTGGGGCTGGTGGGGCGGCCACGCGCCAAAAGAGAGGCTTATACCAACGGTCATTATTTATGACCGTCGGTATAAGCGGTCGCTTTTTTGAAAAAAAGCGACGCCAAAAAACGTTTGATTCTGCTCGGCCGGTGCAACTTTGAACACCAACTCCAAAATCTTGGATCAATCGGGCGCCATTGAAAACTTGCAAAATACCCAACCGAATCCGAAACAACCCTTCGCAAAAGAACTTTGCGCCGTCGTGGAAACCCTAATCCTCCAGCGTCCGGTCCAGCCTGCCGACCATCACCTTGTTCCGGCCCGTTGCTTTCGCGCGGTACAGCCCGTTATCGGCGCTTTGCACCATCGCCTTCAAATCGCTGTCATGGTCGAGCTTCGCAACCCCGATGCTCACTGTGAATTTGCGGTGCGGGAACTCCGAATTCGCCACCAGCCCTCGCACCCGCTCCGCCACCACAATCGCGTCCGACAAATCCGTGGAGGGCAGAATGATCGCAAATTCCTCCCCGCCATAACGCGCCAGAAAATCATAGGCCCGCAAACTCGATAACAGCACCCGCGCCACAGATTGCAGCGCCGCATCGCCCGCCGGATGCCCGAACGTGTCATTATATTGCTTGAACAAATCGATATCGATCAGCAGCAGCGAGAGCGCGCTGCGCGTCCGCCTGGCCCGCGCATGCTCCTCCTGCAATTTCTGGTCATAGGCCCGCCGGTTCGGAATGCCGGTTAGCGCGTCGGTTAAATTCTGCTGCCCCAGCCGCGCATTGGCGTGTGACAGGCCAATCACCGTGCGCCGCATCTCCAGCAGCTCCATCACCTGGCGCCCGAGCGTTTCCAGCGCGCTGGTCTGGTCCGAATTTAAATGCCGGGCCCGGCGGTCCATCACGCTCAAAAACCCCAGCATGGCACCAGAAGGCGTCACCAGCGGCATCGCCGCGCAAAACCGCAACCGCGCCGGGCTGGTCAATAACGGGTCCTTCACGAACCGCGCATCATGCGCGAGGTCGGGTATCAGAATCAGCCGGTCCGGCTGCTCCAGCGCGATCTCGCACAGCATCGTATCGCGCGGCAACGTCAACGCCTTTTCGGCGAACACCCCGCTCGAAAACCGTGATTTGATCCATTGGCGGTCACGGTCGATGAACGAGATCACCGAAATCGGCGTGCCGCAGATGAAGGCCGCCAGCCGGGCCACGTCATCATACGCCTTCTCGGCGGTGCTATCGAGAATTTCATAGGCCTCCAGGGCCTGCAGCCGGGAAAATTCAGGCTCCTGAACCTCCCGCTCAGCCGCCAACAGGTCAGACGCGAGGACAGCCGAGGCTTGGGCACGGCGACGGGTTAATACTTCGCTCACGATACAAAACCTTTCATAAAGGGTGTACCCAGTGAACGATAGTTCCGTTAAAAAAAGGTTAAAATTGCCGGGGGAGCTGAATAATTTTATCCAGCTTTCAGTTTTGCTCCAAAACCACCGCCCAAACCATCAGCAAAAACCAAACAACACCGCAGCGTTCTACCCTAGCCGCAGTCACCAGCTTACAAAACCACCACAGCAGATAAGGCGATTTCCGAAACCAACTGAGGCTAGCCGGCAGCGCGCTGGCGCCGCGCGCCGCGGCTGTAGGAAATCGCAAGCCGCAACCTGCGAATAACCGGCCGCCAAGCGGCCGGCCCGTAACACGCTCAGCCCAGCGCCTTCACCGCCGCCAAAACCTCTTCGGCATGGCCAGCAACCTTCACCTTCGGCCAAATTTTGGCGATCTTGCCGGCAGCATCCACCAGCACCGTCGAACGCTCGATTCCCATATAGCTCTTGCCATACATGGATTTTTCCTGCCACGCGCCATAGGCCGCGATCACCGCATTCTCCGGATCGGAGGCCAGCGGGAACGTCAGCATATATTTTTCAGCAAATTTCTCCAACGCTTTCAAACTATCCTTGGAGACGCCGATCACCGTCACGTCACTGGTGGCAAAATCCGGCAGCGTCTCCTCAAACGCGCAAGCCTCCTTGGTGCAGCCCGGCGTGTCCGCCTTCGGGTAGAAATACAGCACGAACGGTTTACCTTTCAGCCCGTCCAAACTCACCTTACGCCCGCCCGTCGCCGCCATCTCAAAACCCGGCGCCGCCTGTCCAACCGCAATGCTCACATCGATCTCCGTTGCTGATACCTTATGAAGACAAAGGGGGTGAAAATTAAGAAAAGCAAGAGGTTCTTTTTTGAAAAAAAGCACCAAAAAACGTTTGATTCCTTTGGGCAATAGCCGCTCCACCGGCACCGCCCCGGAACAAATAAAAGTTTTTTTGCTGCTTTTTTTTCAAAAAAGAGCAGCGCGTTCCTACCCAACCCACCGCCTAAAACAGGCTTGCACCGCCATGCCTGATGCCGCCATGCGGTCCAGCAGCGCCTCCATCCCCGTCGCCTTGGTGGCGCGCAGCAGCGGGGCCAGTGTTGCCGGCGGCAGCACCGCGGCGGTGACCGGCAGACCGGTGATCCGGTCGATGCCCTGGATCGTGCGCCAGAGCAGGTCCGCGTCCTGCAAAGCCTGTGCGTCCTGTGCCGGCAGAATCCCGGCCGCCGCGAGCGCGCGCAGAGCCTCCCCGGTATTGGCGCGGAACAGGGTTGGGTTGGCGGGCCCGTGGATCAGCTGCAGCGCCTCGGGGATGAAGGCGAGTTCCAGCATACCGCCTGGCATATGCTTTACGTCGAATTTGCCGCGCGGGGGGCGTTCGGCCGCCAGCCGGTCGCGCATTGCCGCGGTATCGCGCCGGATTGTCGCGGCCGGCGCCGGCCGCGCCAAAGCCGCCAAAATCGCCTGGCGCACCACCGGGGCGAAGCCGGGTGTGGCCGCCATCACCCGCGCCCGCGTCAATGCCAGGCGCTCCCAGGTCCAGGATTCTTCCGCGTGGTAGCGCGCAAAGGCGGCGAGCGAGACCGCGACCGGCCCTTGGTTGCCGGATGGCCGCAGCCGCATATCCACCTGGTAGAGCGCCCCTTCCGGCCCGCGCGCGGTCAGCGCGCCGGTCAGCGCGTGGCTGAGGCGCACGAAATACGGCGTCGGCGCCACCGCCATCTTCGCGTGGTCATAGATCATCATCAAATCCAGATCCGAGCCCGCGAGCATCTCGCCGCTGCCGGCCTTGCCGAGTGCTACCAGCGCGAATCTCGCCCCCCGCACGCGGCCATAGCGCTTTGCGTGCTGCGCCAGCACGCGCGGCAGCAGCAGGCTTAAGGATGCCGCCGCCAGATCGCTGCGCAGCCGGCCGGCCGCATCCGCGTCCAGCCGCGCCTCCAAGGTCGCGACCGAGAGGTGAAATTCCTCCCGCCGCACGAAGCGGCGGGTGATGGCCACCGCCTGTTCCAAATCCTCCGCGTCGCGCAGCAGGCGCTGCAATGTGGGTTTTGGGGCGGCGAAACGGGCGCTGGGGCTCAGCAGCGCGTCCAGCGCGTGCGCATCTTCCGCCAGATGCGCCGCCAAAGCCGGTGCCGCGCCCAGCACCGCCGCCAGGCGCTCCAGCAGCGCCGGGTTATGCTGGAACAGCGCCAGCAACTGCACCCCGGCGCGCTGGCGCGAGAGCAAATTGTCAAAATGCGCAAACGCCTTATCCGGCTCGGCTTGCCCGCCCAGCGCTTTCAGCAGGCTGGGCAGCAGGCCCGCCAGCAGCCCGCGCGCCCGGTCGGACCGCAAGGCGGGCATCCGCCCGCTCTCCCATTCGCGCAGCCGGCCGGTAAGGTGCTTGATGTCCTGAAACCCCAATGCCGCCACCTGCGCCGCGAACGCCGCCGGCGGCGGCCCCTCGGCACCGGGGTCAAAGCCGCGCCCGGCGCGGGGATCGTGACCGGCGTCGAAAAAATCCAGAAAATGCCGGTGCACCCGCGCCAGCAAAGCTGGAAACGTACGGCCAAAGTCCGGCGCGTCCAGGAATACCGCGAACGCCGCCAGCCCTGCCTCGCTGTTCGGCAGCGCATGGGTCTGCCGGTCCGCCACCATTTGCAGCCTGTGCTCCACCTGGCGCAAAATGGTGTAATCCGCCGCCAATTGCCGCGCCGCCCCGGCCGGCAGATGCCCGGCTTTGGCCAAGGCCGGCAATGCCGCCAGCGTGGCGGGGATGCGCAGCAGCACATCCTGCCCGCCCCAGACCAAGCTCAGAGTCTGCACGATGAACTCGATCTCGCGGATCCCGCCCTGGCCGAGTTTCACGTCGAACCCCAGCAGGCTGCCCGCCGCCTGGCCCTGGTCGATCTTGCGCTTCATCTCATGAATATCGCCGATCGCCGCGAAATCCAGGTTTTTACGCCAGATGAAGGGGCGGATCGCCGCCAGGAACTGCGTCCCCAGCGCGATATCCCCCGCCACCGGCCGCGCCTTGGAGAACGCCGCGCGCTCCCAGGTCCGCCCCTGCGATTCGTAATAGGCGAGGGCTGAGGGCAGCGAGACCACCGGCGGGCTTGCCGCCGGGTCCGGCCGCAGCCGCAAATCCACCCGGAACACATAGCCTTCCTCGTCCCGGTTGCTGAGCAAAGCCACCAAATCGCGCGCCAGCTGGGCCATCAGGGGTTGCGCTTGCGGCGGATAGGCGGAAGCCTGCGGGTCGAAGATCAGCACGAGGTCGATATCGGACGAATAATTCAGCTCCCGCGCGCCGAGCTTGCCCATGGCGAGCGCCACGAACCCGCAATCGCGCTCAGGCGCCTCCGGGTAGGGCAGGGTGATCTTGCCGGCCCGGTGCAGCGCGCCCATCAAATGCCTTATGGCGACGCGGGTGGCGCATTCCGCGAGGTCGGAGAGCCCGCCGGTGATCTCCGGCAGCGACCAGGCGCCGGAGAGATCGGCAATCGCGATCGCCAAGCCTGCGTGCCGCTTGGCCTGGCGCAGCCTGGCCGCAAGCTGTGCGCGGGTGGTTGCCGCCGGCAGTGCTGCCAGCCCGGCCAGCACGCGCGCCAGCATTGCGGCCGGGCCGTTTTGCATGATCTCCAGCAGCACGCCCGAGTCGCGGCAGGCCAGGGCCGCCAGATAGGGCGCGTTGCCGCCCAGGCAGTCGAGCAGCATGGCCCCTGCCGCGCTGGCCGCAAATTTGCGCTGCGCCTTGCCCAGCCCGGCAAAATCCGCCCGCAGCCGGGCCGCCGCCGCCGCATCCGCCGCCATGGGAAATTTACCGGGGGTATGGCTCGGGCGCGTCATCTGCCAAGCAGGTCACGATGAACCGCAGCACAGGTCAAGCCGGACTGATCATCGCCGAGGCGATCCACCAGCTCGCGCGCATCGCGATGCTGCTGCTGATCCTGTTCCTGGCCGGCATTTGTCTGCTCGGCTTCCGGCTCTCCGCCGGGCCGCTGGCTCTGCCGTATCTCGCGGGCTGCCTTGCCACCTCTGCCTCCGGCGGCGGCATATTGGTGCGGATGGACGAGGCCGACCTCGCCTGGGCCGGCTACCACCAGGGCGGCGGCGTGCCGCTCTATTTGAAGCTTGGCGGCATCACGGTCGATAACGCCGCCGGCGACATTTTGGTCACCATCCCGCGTGCCCGGCTGCAACTGCTCCCCACCGCGCTTTTCGGCGGCAATAAAGCCCCCATCCTGGTCAGCGGCAGTAACGCGCATTTTCCGGGTTCGGACGTCCCGGTCTCGCTCACCGCGCAAATCCAGCTCGGCCATCATTTCAGCCTCGCCGCGGCCGATATGCGCATCACGCTCGGCCCCGGCCGCATCGGCGCCGGGCAGATGAGTGTGCCGATCACCGCCGGTGCCTTCTCCTTGCACCTCACCCCGCGCGCCGCCTCACTGGCCGGCGGCGTGTTGCGCCTCGCCCCCAGCGGCGCCAGCGCGCCCACCATCACCCTCTCCGGCCGCGCGGTGCTGAACGGCGCCTGGCAGGCCAGCCTGCTCGTCACCGCGGACCGGGTGCAGGCGCCTGATCTGCCGGCTTACTGGCCGCCGCCTCTGTTGCCGCTCACCCGCGCCTGGGTGGTCCACAACATCACCGCCGGCAGCGCCGCAGCGGGGCGGTTCACCTTCACCCTGAGCAGCCCCGCCAGCCTGGCCAGCCTTAGCCTCATTGGCGTCTCCGGCCGGTTCGACGGGCATGGCATCACCCTGTCCTGGCTGGACGGTGCCCCGCCGATCACCGGGCTTGAGGGCGATTTCGTCATGCCCGATCGCGGTGAGGCGATCATCACCGGCAATACCGCGTCGCTGGTCGGCCTCAGCCTGCAAGGCGGCAGCTTTACCATCACCGGCATGGACATGCCGCGCCAGACCGGCCATTTGCAGGCCGCGATCTCCGGCACCATCCCGGCCGTGCTCGCATTGCTGGGCGGGCCGCCGATCTTCCTGCTGCGCGCGGTGCCGCCGCAGCTCGACCAGGCGACCGGCAGCCTCACCGGCGATATCACGGCCACGCTGCCGCTGATCCAGCGCGTACGGATGGCGGACGTCGATCTGCGTGTCGCCGCCACGCTGCGCGACGCGGCGGTGCCCGCACCTTTGCCCGGCATCGAGATCACCAATGGCACGGCGCAAATCACCGCCACCGGCCAGGGCATGAGCCTTACGGGCACCGCGTTGCTGGCTGGCAGCCCGGCGCAATTATCCGTGCAGGCCAAATTCGGCGCGGGCGGCGGGTTGCTGGGCGGGCAGATCGCCGCCACTGCCGGCCCGGCGCTGCTGCACGCCGCCGGACTCACCGGCGCGCTCGGCTTCCTCAACCTCGCCGGCGCGCCCTTGCCCTTCACGCTCACGCTCGGCCCGGATGTCGCCGGCAGCCAGAGCGCCACCATCAACGCCGACCTCACGCCGGCTTCGCTCGCCATTCCCCATCTCGGCTGGACCAAGCCCGCGGGCGCGCCCGCCAGCCTGGCGCTCACGGGCACGCTGCATAACGGCGTGCCGAGCGCCATCACCAGCCTTAACGCCACCGCCCCCGGCCTCGATCTCGCCGCCAGTGCCGCGGGCGACCGCATGTTGGTCTCGCACCTCGCCATCGGCCGCACCCGCGCCACCGGCAGCATCACCCCGCCCGCCACCCCGTCCGGCGCCTGGGACATCGCGTTCACCGGCCCGAGGCTGGATTTCCGCTTCATCCCCAAAGCACCGCCAGGCCACGAAGCCGCGCAACCGGCCGCACAAGCCGCGCCGGCGCCACCATCCGGCCCGCATTGGCGGCTGCATTTTGCCTTCTCCCAGCTCAACCTCGCCGCCGCACCCGCCCCGCCGCTCCAAGACTTTATGTTCAACGGCGCCGGCCAGGGCACCGCTTTGGAGAGCGGCACCGGCACCGCCGGCGGGCTCAACCTCGCCATCGCCCCCGCCTGGGGCGGCGGCACGGCCATCAGCCTGTTCTCCGACAACGCCGGCACCTTGCTCACGGCACTCGGCCTGTTCAACGGGCTGCAAGGCGGCTCACTCAGCCTCGGCGCGCGCTATGGCACCGAAGCCCCGGCCACCGGTAGCCTCACTTTGCACAATTTCCGCCTCTCCCACGCCCCGGCCTTCACCAAGGTCATGCAGGCGCTCACCATCTACGGCGTCGGCGCCGCCACCTCCGGCCCAGGTCTCGCCTTCGATACCGCGATCATCCCCTTCACCCTCGGCAGCAACAACATCCAACTCCAAGGTGCGCGCGCCTTCTCAGCCTCGCTCGGCTTCACCGCCTCCGGCACCATCCCGTTCAACGGCAACAACACCGATCTGAATTGCACCATCATCCCCGCCTACGCGCTGAACGCGCTGCCCGGGGAAATCCCGGTCATCGGCCATCTGTTCACCGCCGAAAAAGGCGGCGGCCTGTTCGCCATCCGCGCCAGGCTGAGCGGCAACATCACCGACCCGCAGGTGAGCATCAACCCGCTCTCGGCACTCACACCGGGGGCGCTGAGGGGGTTGTTTGGGATGACGGAGAAGTAATACCAACCGGCCTTGAAGATGACTCATCTTCAAGGCCGGTTGGTATCGCGCGTGGGGCTGGTGGGGCGGCCACGCGCCAAAAAACAAGCTTATACCGACGGTTATGCTTTATGACCGTCGGTATAAGCGCTTCTTTTTTGAAAAAAAAGAAGCAAAAAAACTTTTATTTACGCTGGGCGGTGCTGGCGTCGCGCTGGAAGCCACGTATGATAAAATTTTTTGCGGAGCTTTTTTTTAAAAAAGCGACCGCTTACTCAAGCCATCTTATCAATTGTCTCGGCCGGCGCCGCCGCTTTGCTCACCACCACCATGCCGGGCCGCAGCAGGCGGTTGTTCAGCAGCCAGGTCTGCGTCCAGGCTTGCAGCACGGTGCCGGGCGGGTGGTCGGTGCTTTCCTGCTCGGCCATTGCCTGGTGCAGGTTGGCGTCGAACAGCGCGCCGGTCGGGTCGCTGCGGGTGATGCCGTTGCGCTCCAGCAGAGAGACGAAAGAGCGTTCGATGCCCTCGAACCCGTCGCGCAGTTTGGTCACGATGTCGGGCTCGCCTTCGGCGCGCTTCGGCAGGCTATCGATGCCGCGCTTTAAATTCTCGGCGGCCTCCACCACGTCGCGGGCGAATTTCTGCACGGCATAGAGCCGCGCCTCCTCCACCTCGCGCTTGGTGCGGGCGCGCAGATTGGCCATTTCGGCCTCGGAGCGCAGCCATTTATCCTTCATCTCCTGCACCGCGGCCTCGAGTTTCTCGATCCGCGCGGCGGGATCCTCAAAAAGCGGTTCCGGCGCCGCGGCCGGCTCCGGGTGTTCGTGCTGGTTGTTATCCTGATGTTCGGTCATGGCCTGGAATTAGGCGATGGACGGGCCCGAAACAAGATCACGCGGCAACGCTCAATCCCGTTGCCAGACCCGCCACGCCCCGGCCACCGGCGCCTCGGCACCGCGCCCGGCCGCCATATCGGCCAGCCGCAGCGCCACGGCGGCCCGCTCGGTCACCAAATTCGCGTCATCCCCGCTGCCGGCCCAGCGCGGCGCCACCCCCACCATCACCGGCGTGCGCCCCGGCAGCACCGCCGGCAATTGCGCGCAAAACTTTGCCGCCCGCTCGCCGCCGGTCAGATGGTCCATCCCGTCGCACCATAGCGCGATCGTGGTGGCGTCGATCCGTCCCAGCAAATCGGTCGGCCGCACCACGTCGCGCAGCTCCTCCGCCAGCCGCATCGCGACCGAGCTGTGCAACTCCACCCCCGCCCGGGCGAACCCCAAATAGAGCAGCGTGCCCGGCAGCTCCTCCACATCCAGCCGGTCGAACCGCCGGCCGATCTCCTCCACAAAGGTCCGGCCGGACCATAGCCCGGTCTCCGCGTCCAGCATCGTGTTGTGCCGCAATGCCGGGTCGTCCGCGCGGCCGGCATGGCTGTCCGGCAGGGTCAGCTCCGGCGTGTCGAGGTCAAACAATATCCCATAGGTCCCGGTCACCGTCCCGCCCGCGATCCGCGGCGCGAGTGACAGCCGGTACACCCCCGTGCTGCCATCGGCCTGCGCCAGCCGCACCTTGCCGTGCCAGGCCACGCACTCCATGCATATCGTGGTGATCACCGAGCGGAATTGCGCGGCGCTCAGCGCCTCCTCCTCAGTTGTTCCCGCCAGCAGGCTCGCCGCCTCCACCCCCAGCAGCCGCGCCGCCGGCTGGCCCAGCACGCGGCCTGGCCCGAACGCGGTAAACCGTCCCATCGGGTCGGTCTCAAACGCCAGATCGGTCAGCATCGCCGCCACGGCGAGCCAGCCCGTCCCCGGCGCAGGACTTAACGAGGGCGCCGATTCTGGAGATTTTTGCATCGATGTCATGGCGCGGCACTTAAACCGTAAATGGTTAAGACATGCCGAAGGCAAGGTAAGTTTAAGCAAGGCAAGCAAGCGGTCGCTTTTCTGCACAAAAGCGACCGCTTGCTTCCCTTGCCTTGCGCTCTCACTCCCCCCATGGTCCGCCGCATGAGCACCGAATCTCTTGCCCTCGCCATTGCCGACGCCTGGGAGCGCCGCGCCACACTCTCCCCCGCCACCCAGGGCGCGGACCGGGAGGCGGTGGAAACCGCCCTCAACCTGCTGGATTCCGGCGCCGCGCGGGTTGCGGCGCCTGCGCCCGAGGGCTGGGTGGTGCATCAATGGCTGAAGCAGGCCGTGCTGCTCTCCTTCCGGCTCAACCCCAATACCGCGCTGGATGGCGCCGGCGGCGCGCCGGTGTTTGACAAGGTGGCGATGAAATTCGCCGGCTGGGGGGAGGACCGTTTCGCCGAATCCGGCATTCGCGCCGTCCCCGGCGCGGTGGTCCGCCACTCGGCCTATATCGCGCCAGGGGCGGTGTTGATGCCGTGTTTCGTGAATGTCGGCGCGCGGGTGGGGGAGGGGACCATGATCGACACCTGGTCCACCGTCGGCTCCTGCGCGCAGG
>Ga0116231_10013543_pt1 | contig 11398 bp, 8 predicted proteins | sample S1TSphgellanicum_2_FD_89695 | JGI IMG/M metagenome (GOLD analysis project Ga0116231, IMG submission 89695) | Host-associated microbial communities from peat moss isolated from Minnesota, USA - S1T2_Fd - Sphagnum magellanicum MG | ecosystem: Host-associated > Plants > Peat moss > Unclassified...
TAAGGAAAAAGATAGGGTGTCAACTACCATGGCTCAAATATTACCAAGTAAAAAAAAAGGGTTTGGGGGGAGAAAAAAAAAAAAAAAAAGGAAAAAAAGAAAAGAATGGAGAAGCTAAACTACGAGTGGAGATTTAGTGTAATAAAAAAAAAATTTATCCGTAAATTTATTTGTGTTATTTATTAATTTAGTTTTCCTACGACAGAACCGAGGCAAGCTTCAGGGCCGAAGTATCGGCCCAAACGGAATGTTTGGACATTACGGAATGGAACTTCATGGGCCGGGTGATTACAGCAAGGGGGGTGGGGTTCATTCCTGCTGGAATGTCCAGGAACCTTGTCGAATCTGTGCATGGAACTTGCTTCTTCTACCCTCCAAGCGGCAAGCTCTCGACGGCTTTCTTGCGTTCCTTCTTCGCTTGTTTGCATCGATCTCTCGTCTTCCTCGTGGTCAGTCTTTTATAGGGCCGGTGGTGTCGGGAAGGGAAGGGAGACGATAAGAACGACGTGCTTGTGAAGAAGAAGAAGGTGCAAGAAAAGCCTTGCCAAAATAACCATGGGATTGAAGGAAGATTTTGACCAGGCGGCCAAGGATGCGCTCACACTACCTGCTTCCACCACCAATGACGACAAGCTCGTCCTCTACGGCCTGTTCAAGACGGCCACCGTCGGCAAACCCGAAACGAGCCGTCCTGGAATCTTCGACCAAAAGGGACGGGCCAAGTGGGACGCGTGGAAGAAGGTAGAGGACAAATCCAAGGATGAGGCCATGCAGGATTACATTCTGAAAGTGACGCAGCTTAAGGAGGCGTGACCAGATGTATGCAGGTTTGCGTCCCCGTATGTCGTCTGTATGTGTATCTGTGTGTGTGCCTATGTTCTTCGCCGACGGCGGCTCATTTGGTACTATGTTTTCTGTTAGCAATTTCTGAAGAAGTGAAGAAAGGGGTCGTCGTATTGCGTAAGTACCTGGATCAGGAGGCACAGATGGATTTGCAGGGAATAGTGCTTTGATTCAATAAGCCTGACTTGTAAAGATGCAGAATAAATGATCATGAGATTGACACCACTGGCTATGGCTGTTTTGGTTCTCGTTTTTGCTGCTGTGGTCACAGAGAGATCCTCCATTCAGCATTCTTAACAAGAAATCCATTTCTGACGTTTGTATGTACTCTCCTCACATGGATATGTCCAAATCAATTCATCCTGGTCATGTGAACTTCTAGCCAAATGGTCTGGTCTCATGCATCTTGAGACATGTAACCAGATACTTTCCAGCAGCCTGTAAACATTTGTAGGCTGCTGCCGCTGGTGGCTCAGTCACAATTCCATGTTGTTCCTGATCATATCAGCTGGTTGCTTCATCTTAGTTTCCATTGTCAACAATTTTCGGTTGTTTTCACAGACAGCTTATATCTTGCAGTTTTTGTGAGCAATGATGATTCTTAGTTTCCCAGCTGGTGTGGTCAAGTTAAATACTCCATCCCGGACGGAGAGATTGTTTCAAAAAGAGGAAACAAGGGTCATAAGCATCATCCCCCCCATCTATGGAGCTGCCAGCATCATATGATCTAGAGTATGGTTTTGGGCCATGTACAGTGCTGCTTGTGGATGCAGCTCCAAGAAAAAACCCCAACATATTTGACAGGTACTTACATGATTCTATGGACTAGTTTGTATCTGCATTCAGCAGCTCCATATGCAACTTTTTTGTTCCCTTCCTTTTTTTTCTTTTTTTTTCTTCCTGTTCTTCAATCCTTATTCTAGGAGTTTTTCTTTGACTTGAAAAGGAAAAATTGTTCTCCACCTTGTCCAGTTTCCTGAATGGTGGGTGTTGAAGATTTCTGAGATTTCTCAGTACTCATGAGAGAGTTATTCCCTTCCTGCACATGAATTTGGTCCTGTTGTTAGCTCTTCTTGGATGGGTTGTAGGCCTTCTTTTGAATATGTTACTCATTAATTTTTGAGAGATGGTTTGTTGGCTCTCTCTATAAGGGAGGGACTATGATCTGTTGTTTTCATTTGGTCCCACATTTTGATGGATGTTCACCAACTGTCACTGTGGACCTGCCCGTCCATTTTCCAAGAACTTCATGGAACATTTCTTTGTTTTAACTGCTGCTGGTTTGAACTTGTCATAAGGGGCAGAATCAAATGTTACAAGCAGCTTGTTTACATAAGCAGCCACACAGGTGACAGAGTAATTAGTAATTACTTAGATCCCTCGTATCCTGAAAGGTTTGTGAAGTGCATAATTGTCAGATGTTTTCTGTGTAGGTGAAGTTTCAATCTGCACTGGAGGTTTTAATTTTCCCCTCTCTCAAACGACTTGATCTAAAATAAATCTGTCCTATTCTTTCTTTGATATAATGTATAGAACTTATTACTGCATCTTTTGGCAAGTTAGAGATTGCTCTCTCAGCTTCTATGATGCCCATAACTTTTATTGCAGGGCTCCAATGCAAGTACAGCTTTCTACACCACCATCTTTCCATATTTTGGTTTCCAACAGGCAAACTGGATCTGAGCATAGATGAACACTAATTTGGGTGAACCCGCACCTACACTGGTACCATGGAAAAACTCAAATTTGTTTTTGGGTTTCTTCTAAACATTATCAATGTTGCATCTGCCTAAACTAAACTAGGGTGTTCAAGTCCAATTTTGACATTCCCCCAGTTAAATATCACCACTAAAGATATAAAGATTCAAAATGACAGGAGGTTAGCTTTTGATTAATAGCGTTCAAATTGACATTTCCAAGAGGATGTCAGTTGAACAAAAGTAACAAGCCTTGAAGGCATTTTTTAGAGGCATATATTATGAATCGGATATATTTGACGAAGTACTTTTACTGTCAGTTTATTACACTATCATGGGCATTAAAAAACAATCTCCAATTTTCAAGAATGAATAAATTTTTTGGGTTATTTTTCTGAAAGGTTGACATTTTAAAAAAATTAGCACGTTTCATCTTTTCACACTTCCATTAGAATTCAGAAATAATAAAACGAGTAGAAATCATTTCAGATGGATTGGCTTTTGGCCCCTATCCACACAACTTGAAAATTGACAATTGTCAGTTTTCAAGAAAGGAAAAAAACAAACTCCCTTGATGGGAATTCGGAAGGCTGGAGTCTGGATAATCTCAAATTGTAGAAACCTATTTTGTCCGTTGGATCTTAGATATTGAGACCATTGAACTCAACATGTGTCATCCCTTAAGAGTGAATCGCATACGGAGAGGGGGAAAGCAGACCCCTTTTACTCAGTACATTGCACGAAATAGCTTGTGGGGAGGGGGGGGAGGAGGATGGAGGGTCCACAGAATGGGTTCCCCATTCCTCTCAGAAATGTCATTTCAAAGGCATGTTCCAGCTTGAACTGAGTTCTGGGAACTTTTAGAGTTTAGACTCCTTGGCTAAGTGGGTGGCACGCCAATGGGCCGTTCCCACTTGAACCCTAGATATCCAGGCTGACCATAAGACCATGTCTCTAGAATAATGTCCCTCAAATTTAAGTGAACATCTTTCAGACTATAAAAGTAGAAAAGAAAACTGTGAAGTAAGTTTGTGAGCTGATGATCGAAAACAAAGCTATTACTAGTGCTGGCAATATCAATTTCATGGAGTGCTTGGCTAAGTAGGAGTTGTGCCCACCACCTATTCCTAGAAGTCCTAAAGCCACTCTAAGTCGAGGTCAGCTGTTGTAAGGTGCAGCAAGCAAACTGAATGCCATGATAGTTCATCAAACAGTGTGATGGGGTCTCTGTAACAACTCATTGCAATCAGTTAGTCTAGTCAGCTAGCATCACATGATATGTAGAAACATGTCTCTTCATTATCTTAAGGATATAGACATACCTCTTTGGGTAACCACCTATGTGCTTCTTTCTTGGATGTAAAATGTCATATCACCTTGGTGGCTTCAGCATTCAATTGTCGAATAATTAATTTAATTTGGAAATATTGATTTGGCAATTTTATTTTATTTTTAAATGGCGTTTTTATATGGTTGATACATTAAAATTTGACAATAAAATGAAATGGATGTGGATGGAAGGTAAATTATAAGTAGTTATAATTTTGTTCATGGATTTTAGAATCCAACTGTTGTTTCTTGAAAATATTAAGTACAAACCAACTGCTTGCAACAAACAAGATGGAAAAACCTATAATCTTTTTATGTGAGAAGCTTTCAATAGGTTCCAACATTGATGAGAGGTTCTTTATTTTTTAGTATAGGTTTGATACTCAAAAGAAATTTAGTCTAGTGTGCATTTCAATAGAGATGAAGTATAAAAAGTTTCACCAAAACACCTTCACTTTTATTTTCAAGAAAGTCACAAATGAAGAAAGGGAAGTAACATTACAAGATGAGATAGAGTTGCTTGATGCATGTGTTTTACCAAATCAAGTCTAGTTTGAAGCAAGTGGAGAAGCGTGTTGTGGGCAAGCCACGAAAACACATTTTATAATTATCGCCAAACCAAGAGATTAAGCAAGAGGAAGGTGGAGGACATCGCAAGAAACATCAAAAAACAAGAAGGGAATTCACCAACTAGTTCCAACCACATCTTTGGTCACCCATCACGGTTGTTGTGAAAAAATATGGTAACAACTCCCAAGCTTTACACTTCCTCAAATTTGCTCACAAGAAACCTAGAATCCCAAGTCCATACGAGAAATTAGAGAAGGCCAGTTTGCGGGATTGGTTTACACCAAATGGTGACCTAAAACCAAACTACATTCATGCAACAAGGCTTGGAACAACAGTAAAACCAAATAAAAGAAACTTACTAGTACTTGAAGAGCATTTAGAACTTTGAGATGTTTTGGTGAACTTGTTACAAAAATTGCGAGTAGGCCAATCCCTTGCTACTTCCACCATACAACCCATAGTGAAAAACATTATATAATCTCTTGCTCCCAAAATCATAAGTGATACACTTGGGGTTTCCAAAGTCCCAAGAGAATGGGCTTGTTAAAACTTCATAATTGCAACATCTATAACAAGTAAGCTTCCAATTGATTGGAATATGCAAGGGTAAAACATGAGTTACAAGGTTATTTACCTTGTAAAAACTTACAACATTCCTTTAACCCTAGTGGTCAACAGTGACCAAACAAGAATACATCTTGTGCCAACACCAGGAAAGAGAACATGGGAGAGTAAGGGTACAAAACACATTCAAAGTTTTAGGGATAGAGGATAAGAGACAAGTTACTCTTGTTGTTTCATCAACTACAGATGGGTTGCTTCTTTGTTAAGTTGTATTTGCAAGTACCACCAACAAAACACTACCACCAAACAATGATGGTAAAACCATGTACATCAATGATGGATGGGATCTCACCTTGAAAAAGAATCATCGGTCAACTTTGGAAACCATGAAAATATTTGTGCACAAAATTTTGCTACCATTTTTACAATCTTAGGTTGAGTAATTGACCTTGACAAAACATCCAAAAATGATTTGGTTAGTGGACTATTGGTCAGTTCACAAAAGTAAAGAATTCTTAGATTGGATTTTATTCTTGTAAACTATGTAAATGTCATTTTGAGTCCTATAAACTAACTATATCAAGTGTCTATGTCAAGTGTCTAAAGTGCATAATGCTGCCATTCTCTGCGAAACTCGCATCGAAATCCCAGGGTTCCAGAATGAAGCCCCTCCACGAAATTCAGTTAGAGCTCTTGGATCGTCGACATCCAGTCCGTTAAAATTAGGGCATCGTAGCGCTGTGGGGGACGAACAAGACGCCGATGAAGAAGAAGCAGCGGCAGTGATAGATGCAATCTGGTTTTATGCCTGGTTGCCGTTCATGAGTGTATTGTCTTTCTCCAAGAATCAACTGCTCGGGAATATCGTAAGCTTTTTGTGAATGATAAGCAAAAGTCATGTTGTGAAAAGCTGCTTACGGACGTCGCAAATTTGCGTATGTGAAAAACATTGCTTGGAGATTAGGGTTTAGGGACAGGATGCAACCACCACCAAGATGCAATGTCGTTACCAGAAGAAGACAAACTAGATGGAGAAATAACGAGAGGAAGGGTTAGTTGTGAATAAGAGGACGAGATGGAGAAACAACATTGAGAGGAAGGGTTGTACATATAATGACTTCATCTTCTTCTGAATTCAAGGGACTGACCTTGAATTCAGAAGAAGATGAAGTTATAATATTTGCTTCATGAACTTGCAAGGGATTTGGGAATCTGTTACAGCAATTCATGATTGGGACAAACTACAACTTTGAATGAAGAACTGCAGAGAGCTGTCAATCTCAATGCCAATTCAACCCTGCTGTCAGCATTTTGACAGAAGAGGTAACTGATGCAAAACTCCAAGTGTCCACCAGGCTATGAAAGAATTTGCTCTGCATTGCAGCAAGGAGTAGGATGTGCGGTCTAAGCAGAGAGCTTTGCATTTGTATGTGATATTTCCTACTTTTTTGACAGTCTAGCCAAGCATATTATGAGGTACAATGCTTACACTAGTTGGACATGGATGATAAGCTAAGACGGAACTAATAGAATTTAATAGTTGTGTGGACGTAGACTCCACCGGAAAACAAGACACGGTACACAACAATGGGCATTCAACAAAGCAAAACTGTTTCTGCATCCTTCAAAGTCTTTGTTGCTAACTTGGGTTTTTCTAGCTCTTTGGCCTAATGCCTGTTTCTTCATCTAAAGCTTAAATTCCTTTCACTAATTCTTGGCATCTGGAGGGGCTAGAAACTGCCATTTAATACTCAATTAGCACAATAACATATTCACGTGGATTATCACCATTCCCCCATATATTTTACTATTGAAATATTGATATTACTTCCTTCAAGCTATAGAATGTCCTCAATTAGCTTTAATTAAAAGAACTATATGCTACTTCTACTGACTAAGGATTCTCATGAGTCACACATTATCCCTTTTTTTCCATGTTCTTTGAAGTCTCAAAAAGAGAGGGAGGGGAAATCTATCTAACTAGGTTTGAATATTTGTTTTTCTCACCTAACTAATTATTCTCATGCCATTATGGTGATTTGGAATTAATATATTATTATGTTGCAATGTTACTGTTTGTGAAATATATGTTTGCAATAATGGAATCATAATGTTACACATGTTAAGTCAGAATTCAACTATTCTAAATTTATCTCAAATGAATCTTAACTCCATCTGTGATTACTTGATCTTAACATTATTCCATGCCTTAAGTATGCATAGCAAAATGTGGCTCTCTTGCAATGTATTATCAATAATTTTTAAGTGTAACTTTTGTGCTAATTTTAGTTTGAACTTACATGGTAACAATTAATACAAATTAGATGGTTTAAAAATTCTTAATGTTGATGCAATCATACTGACATGCATGCCATTGGGGAAATGTTGAAGATTATTTGTATTCATATTATTCCGTATGGATTCTCCCTTAACCCTAAGACCCTGAACTCTATACCTTAAAACACATAAATTATGTTGTTTTGAGCTTGTTATGTTCAACATTACACACATTCAACCAACAGTTTTTGTGAAAGAACCAGCAAAGAATCTGCAGTTCAATGGAAGGTTGTATGATCAGTTCTTTAATTGTTTTTAAGAGAATTGACTGCATGCTGAATTGGTTCTTTTATTTTTTCAGTACCACCAGTTCAAAATAGGTCCCGACTCCTTTGGTGTTTTTAGATCCACTGATTGAGGGGTTCATATATCCTGTGCTTACCTGCCAGTTCTTTCTTTGAAAAAGAGAGAACTCCACAACAATGGCATAGTCCAACCTTGCTCATTGATCAAATTCCCTTTCAGGGATGAACAGGTCAAGCCTTACTCTTTTACAATCTCCTCAGCCTAACAAGAACTTGCCACTCCCATGCACAACCCTCTAATGCACCTATATTTGATATTGATAGAAACCCTTTCTACCTTATCACTGTTTTATTCAGCCAATGACCATTTCAAGTTCCCATCACAAGACTAATTCCTTTCTGACTGCACCGCATCCACTCTATTGCTAACCGTGATCATGCTCCAACCTACCTCATACTTCACACTCTCCCCTACCCTTCTCCAGAACATCCACCCCCCCCCCATCACCCACACACATACATTTGCTTGCATCCATAAACAAACATCATCTTACCCACCCCCTGAGTTCAAGAGAAATTGGGGCTAAGTGCTTACACTCTCCCTTGTTTGTATTTGCCTCAATATGTAGCTCTAGTTTTGTCACATGCATTCTAGTAACTTTGGAAGATCACTAGATCTGTGTACCTCAGAGAAATACTCAACACATTCACAAAGTTGTACATCATGCCTCATTTGCAAGGACCAAAGCTTCTTTACAGACATTAATTAGCCAAGGTAATGGTTGTTGAAGCAAGGAAAACAAGAAGGTAACCGGGGATAAATGTAGAAATAAGGTAACATGAAAAAACATACACCAAACAAGCAAGAATAGTAGCAATCATACTAGTTTCAGGATGCATGAAAAAATGCCCTAATTCTCAAACCACCACTTTCCAATTGGTGTCACCCTTCCAGTAACCTGAAACCCTAATTTCCAAATCTGCCTACTGCTTGATGTTGCCTTACACAATTTAGAACCATAAACCCTGAATCCCCTTGATAACTCTAATTCTTGGGTAGCAGCTGGAGTAGTGGTTCAATATTCAATCACTCTCCATGGGAAAACATATCACATGGATCAACAGAATAAATGGGATTTCATACCCAGAAAAAGCAAGGAAGAAGCTTCCAAGCAAAGAACAGTCTCTTTTGTGGTTGCTGCTTTTCTAATGTCTTTAGATATTGTTACACTATGGGCTTCTTTGAGAGAAAAACAAGCCTATACATAAGAGACAACACACGTGGGTTGACTTGCACTTCATATGGTGAAATCCACAAAGTTGAGGTATGGAATGAAATGGATGCAGTATGCCAGCAACATAAAAATCGGTGTTGTGAAGCCCTGGTCATCTTCTATTTTAGGGGTGTGATGCCAAAACCATAGAACAGTCATAGCATGACTAATAGAATAATGCACCTCTTAACCTGCCCAAACACAGATGGGCAGACTGACTAGATCATCTCTTTAGGAAAATCCCCAGATTCATGGATTCTGATTACTAACCTTCTTAATTGCATTGCTGCCAGAATGACTCTTCCACACACCCCCCTGTCAGTTTTGCAAGCATCAATCAAGCAAGATTAGTTCTGTACCCCTTCCAATTCCCAGTATGTGCTCCAAGAGAACCCTAGATCTTGAGATTAGACCTGCTTGAATTACCCAAAGATCTTAAACTATGAGAATGCTATGGATTCTTAAGCTTGCTGGAAAAAAAATCTCTTGCCTGAATACTTGTGAAGATTATCTCTCTACAAAGTCACAGCAGCATCTGCCCGGCGTTTCAGCTCCTCAGTCCTCTTGGTCTTTCTCATGGCCTCCACAAGCCAGAACACTCCTTCCTGAATGCCTGAACCATCATAAGCAGACATGGCCTGTACGAGGGAAGGCCGATCATTAAGCTCCTTGAGATCAAGGTAGTGAGAAAGGTCCTGGGCAATCACAGCTGCTGGCAAGTCCTGCTTGTTGGCAAAGATGAGTATTGGAGCTCCTTGCAGATCTGGATGTCTGAGAACCTTCTCTAGAGCTGATTTTGCATCATCAAATCGCGACTGATTTGCAGCATCCACGACATAGAGAACGGCATGCGCTTCTTCAAAATACTTCTCCCAGATGGTTCGCAACCCTAACTGCCCCCCGAGATCCCAGAAGATCAGCTTCGACTTGTGAGCTTCCACACGGCCGATGTTGAGTCCCACGGTGGGAACAATTCTATCTGGAGGAAGACCTTCCAAATCTGAGTAGAGCGTCTTTAGCTTCTCCAGCACCGTCGTCTTGCCTGCCTTGTCAATCCCCAGAATGAGAACATGGAACTCGGCTTTACTAAACAGGTATTTCCAAAGCCCATACAGCAATGAAAACATGATCCCTTCCAAGTTCTCTCTTACAATCAATCCCCAAATCCTCGGTCTCCTCCTCTCCCCACCAATGAGCTTCAACAAGACGTCTTCATAGTCGTCGTCTTCGCATCATGAAGCAGCTCCTCCTCGTGAATCATAAACCTTACGGAAAGCAAGAGCAAAGAAAAAAACACATCTCCCTCTCAGAAAGCATCATCATCATCACTGCCTACTAGAGAACTCGTTGCTCCGCCATTCATTATGAGAAAACATACATTGGGGAAAAAAACAGACAAAAAAACATAGACATAAGCTCGAGAGTGCATCTCCACAACAAAACCAAAAAAAATTCAAATAATAGCTACAGCAATAACAACCAAAAAAAACGATTTAGAGTCAGATCTGAAAGCAGAAGAGTACAGAAAGAAAAGCGTACAAGGAATTGCACACACACACAAAATCTTTTCGACCTTTTCTCTCTCTCTCTTCTGCTGGACACTCCTCACCTCGGCTCAGTCCACTAGTAGAAGATGACAATTCCGCAAGAGAGCAAAACGATTCCATCTTCGATTGGTACTTTACACTGGTAGATTACACTCTTCCAGGAAAAAAAAATCTGGGTTTTCCGCAAAACCCAAGACTCAATATAATATCCTGCCCATTCCTCAAAAAAATTTGAACACCTCCAAAGTGTTCAAAGGTGAATTCCACACAATAATGCATCATCGATTCCACATTAAAAATGCAAATACTAACTCCTCACCTCACTCACCTCAGTCCACTAGTAGTAGAAGATGACAATTCCACAAGAGAGCAAAACAATTCCATCTTATTGGTACTTACATTCTTTCCAGAAAAATAAAATAAAATCCAGGATTTCCAAAGAACCCAAGACTCATAATATGTCTTGCCCATTCCCAATGCTCCCATTCCTCAAAAGTTTTAAACACCTCCGAAGTTAGAGGTGAATTCCACACAATAATGCATCATCGATTCCACACTAAATATGCAAATACTAACCAACTAACTAACTGGTAGTAACTAACTAACTAACTAACTAACTAACTAACTAACTAACGAACTTCCTACTACTACTATGGGATTGTCACCAAGGATTATGTAACATAGGTAAAAGTACTAGACTAATGTACATGGTTACTATGTATCTAGTTAAGTAGAACATGGACTTGATGATTACTAAGTAGGTAGATATTACATACATGTGGATGGTTAGTACATAACTAACCACAATGGGACAGGAATACAACAAAATGGTGGTAACAATCCCTCCACATAACATCCATCCTGCGTTGTGTGGGCCAGAGTGAACCAGCCCCCATGACTGCACCAGTTGGCCGTTCTGTCCATAGGATGGGCTGGATGATTCGCCTCTTTTTCATTCACCTCTTTACCTTACGTTAACCAACATTCTACCA
>Ga0116231_10013545_pt1 | contig 11397 bp, 8 predicted proteins | sample S1TSphgellanicum_2_FD_89695 | JGI IMG/M metagenome (GOLD analysis project Ga0116231, IMG submission 89695) | Host-associated microbial communities from peat moss isolated from Minnesota, USA - S1T2_Fd - Sphagnum magellanicum MG | ecosystem: Host-associated > Plants > Peat moss > Unclassified...
CGGTATCACTCAGTGTAATGGGTATCACTTAGTGTCAGGGTGTCACTAAGTGTAATGGGTATCCTCTTGGGTGTGTCCGTAATGGGTATCACTCAGTGTAATGGGTATCCCTCAGTGTAATGGGTCTTGGGTGTGTCTGGGTTTAGGGTTTTCCTTTTTCCGGGAGATTTTCCTTTTTTCTTTCGTTCGTTTTCTTTCTACCTCCTGATAAAACTTTTCCCCTGATCATTTTGCTTGCAAAATGGGTTTACCAACTAGTATAAATATAAAATTATAGTTTATGCATATTTGGTGCAAATACCAAAATAAATAAAAAACATATTATGTTTATGTGACCATGCACATTATTGATATAAATTGTTTCATTTAAATGTAATCACAATGCAAAACATATCATGTGTTTTTTATTCAAACAATCATATCCTCACTTTGTCATGTATTGCTTCACTTAATCAATCACATTGTTAATTGAGTTATTAATTATCTAATCTTTCATAAAGTCCAATCATTTATTATTTCATTTAAGCCATGGCATCTTCATTTTGTCACGTATTGTTTCATTCAATTGAACACATCATGACATGTATTACTTCTCATTCAATCAATCACATTGTCACTTGGGTTACCAATTTTATAATTTTAAATCCAATCTTGTTAAGTATTGTTTCAACCACATTCCTAATTGCAACTATATTAGTGAGGTAATCTTCTATGCAATGTTGTTTCTTTTAATCAACCACATGGTCACTCGTGGTACTAAATTTTTAATGTTATATTCAATTGAAGGAAACAATCCTATGACATTGGAGTTTTGAAATATGAAAATTGGGAAAACATTTAATCTTAAAATGGTGACAACCTTTTTGACGATTTTTAATAAAACCAACATTTCCCATGACAACTAAAAAGAGAGAAAAACTAACATGAAAAAATTAAATTATAGCAATGGAAAGGATATATGTATGCAATCTTATATCTGAAAAAATAACAATAACATGTTTCATAATTTTATCATTTTTATAGATAAGACTTTTGTGAATATCCACCAAAGGTGTGGGGGCACTAATAAATGACCATCACCAAGACATGATGGAATTGAATGAAAAATAATAATCAAATGAACATATATTAACATGAAACCTAATGAATGACATGTCAAAATTATAAATTATAAATAAATTAATATGAAATTCCATTGTAATTATAACTTCAAAATATTTTTAATAAAATTTATTCTATAAATTTAATAATGGTTGTAATCAAAAAATTTAAATAACATAATAAATATTCATTACAATCATATTTTATTGATTAATTATGATATATAAATTTTATTTACATACTTATATAGATTTAAGCTTCCTTTTTAGAAATACTAAAATATATTTATTAATTATGTCAAAATAGGATAAACTTTGTGTAATCTTATTAGCATCCACAATTGATAGAACAATGTCATGCCTTGCCAATATTTTTGCCCCATTAGAGTTTTTGAAACTTGTGTTTCATTGTGGTAAGATTAGTGGATTCTAACAAGGCTTTGGATTCTTGACAATATATCATGTGTGCCATTATTGACTTTTAGTGAAGTGTTCAAAATGATGACCAATGGCTTGTAGATGGACTTCGTTCCTTGAATGGATTTTTGAGGTGAAACCCATGTCACATAACACCACCTCCCAAACAAAAACACCATAACATGATTGCCTAAACAAATCCCATGGAAGATTTGTGGGATTTTGTAAGAATTGAATAAAATCATATGATATGATATTTGGAGGATGATAATACCAAAACATAAAACTTCAAAAAATAAACTCCAAAAATTGTGATAAGCCCCTTTTTCTTAATAGTATTTGAAAAATAGTCATGAAAAAACTTTGGATACTACTTGTGCAAAAAGCTAAAATTTTGAAATAACATCTATTTCATACAATTGTTGGGAAAGTTTCATGTTATTTCTTTCTTTAAATGCTTGTGATTCTAGAAGATATGTCCAAGTGCAAATAGTTCACATAAATTCACATAGATTGGATTTTCAAGCTCCATTTTACTTGCTTGCATGTACATTCAAATGGACATATGCATTCAAACAAGAAATCTCATATCGTTAGATTTTATGCCAATTTATGTCATTTAGTGTGGTGAATACTTGTGTTGATAATTTTCATTCTATGTTATTTTGGTAATATTTGCATTTGGATGCAAAAACCTTGAAGAATCAATCATCACAAAACAATTTCAATACTTGTCCTTTCTTGATATGAGTTGAATTAAATTCATCAATCAATCAAAGAATAAAATTCAAAGCCCTTAAAATATTGGGAAAGTTCCAATCCATGTAATGTAATTCATTTCAATTCTTTAAATAATAAGGGAAAATAGTTTATGATTTATATTTGTCAAAAAGTTAAACATTACTCAAATATAAAGTCTGATCAATAATCACCTCTAGATTCCAAAAGTAATCCATTGTCCCTTTTAAGTATAATCCAATAAATTGCTTTAACAGTAATAGACATGGTTTTTTTAATGTAATCTTGTGTTTTTTATTTAAGTTCAATAGTGTTCTAAAACCCCCAAAATGGACTTGGCACAAACAATGTAATATTGTTATAATTCTTTTTGGACATAAAATATATATTCCAATTTTCACCATTTTATGTTAAGTTGACAAGGGGTGGAAAGGGCATTTATTCTAAAGGCAAGATTATTATCAAATAATTATAAAAGCATCAAGACAATAAAGTTTAGTGGCCTTTAGGACATGTGACCGCTATTCTTTATTTAACTTGCTTAAATGGGGGCACAAATGGCTTTTATGGTAAAATGGAAGGAATGGATATCAAACATTAAATTAGGTACTAGCATTCTTATAGAAATATAATGCCTTATTGCTTTGTTCAATGTCCAAAGTATCAACATTTTTTCAAACATAAAATCCAAAAAAAAAAACTTCCCTAAATTACTTTCCCTAAACAAAAAAGAAAAGTCATATGGTCCTTAGCTGCAAAACTTCAGATGATTAAATACCTCTCCAAGAGTAAGACTCTTTGCAAGATCCTTCAAGCCTTTCTAGAAAGCAAGCGCAACTCTATTCACTTGTGCCACTATATCTCTCTCCTTACATCTTAAACATGTAATAGAAATTCAATTACATGTTGAGTTTCTACAATTGTTTCTGCAATCCATGTTCACACAATTGCAAAAACTCAATAGGTATTTCCAAACCATCCATAGCTCTTCCATACCATTAAATTATCAAGGCATACATGGCAATGGCTATTCCATCCAATTTTCTTCCACTATTTCATTATCATAATTTGGCATCCTTGAATCACCATATCATGGATATCATAAACTAATCAACTCAATAAAAACACTAGCAAACTACTAGGACATGCATGGTATACTTGTACATACACAAAGCTTCCAAACCCACACACAAGCCACAATTCATAACCAAGATCCTATTTGTTGTTATTGCCATAATGTTAGTTTTAGACTCAATTCCATTTTTTGGTGAATATTACGTTGAACAACAAATCTTCGTTTCATTTTTGTCTCTTTTATGTTATGGCAAGTTATAATCGGGTTTGGTGTTTTTGGATTAAACAAGATAGAAATATCTAGTATTTTGAAAGACTCAACACAATGGAAAATCAAGTAGGTTTTCTTCTTTGACCTTGATGGTATGTCTCAAAACACATTAGGAAATGGTCTAATCCATAACATCATAAACAAGTTTTTTTGTTGGAGTCATTTTATTACATTCCTCCAAGTTCTCAATTAAAATTCAATTAAACTCAATCTCAACATTGATCCATCATTACAAGTTAGTGTGATACATCTACTTAGAATTTGCCACTTGCTTAATGCAGTTGTTGTTCTTTGCACAATTTGCAATGTTTCCAACATGTTTAAAGAACCAAAGAATGTTTCAATGGTTAATTTATTTTGTGTCATTGGATGAGGATGGTGGGAAACGGTGAGAAAGGTTGATAGTTGTTCCTTGGATAAATTTGAGTTGATGGGTGTGGTGTGTCATATGGATGGGGATTGATTGAATGTCATTCTCCTAAAGTTTTTGTGGAAATTAAGTTGTAATCCATGTCATCAATGTATTACAAGGAATAGTTTGGAGATAGGAAATTGGCATGTTCCTTTTTAAATGCTACAAGAGCTATGGACTACATCTAAGCAAAAAAGGTTGTTGACATTTTCAAAAATGTTAGTGAACAAACTTTTAAGTATGCATGAGAAAACAAAGTTTTGCAAAATTATTTGTTAAGCTTGTTTGACGATGCATCAAAAATGGCAATCAACAAGTTTGAATTTGCATTATGGTAGAGTTTTGCAAGGTCTAAATTGGTAGTAATACCTTTGATTCTATTGGATTTGGTATTTCAATTTTGGATTTTTGGATTATCTTCCTCCATTGCAGCATATATGTATTGTGGTGATGACATTCAAGCATTTTTAAAATGTTTTTGTTGCACATGATGTTAATTTATATCTATGAGATCACAAAAACATGCTAGACAACAACAGAACACTTTGAAGGTAGCTCATTGTGTCAATATTCTAGAAGACCTAGGATTAACATAGTAAAAAAATGGGTGCAACCATAATGTTATGAGTGTTTCTTTCTCGGTGTTAAACCATCCTTCATCATGAATAATTTTGTCAAATTGCAATGATTTTTCACTGATTTTATCAACTCAAAAAGAAGAGGAATCTTATGATCTATCATACACCAATAATGAATCACATGAGAGTAGTGATATCTCAATAAAATAAAATAAAAATTGTGTTTTTTTATATGTTTCTAAAGATCATTTATATATGTTGGAAGAAATATTTTTTAATTTTTATAATATGTATGCCATAATGATGTGATTATATATATTAAATGATTGTAACTTGTGATAGCATGAGAAGTTTAGAAATTATATGGCTAATAAAGTCATGGTCAGTGGGTAAAATAAAGTAAACATGGTTCCTATCATGAACCTTTGGAAATTAATTAAGTTTTAGGAAAGATATGTAATGTGAGTATCCCTATGAAACAATTGTGTAATTTGACACAAATTTCCATCAATTAAATACGTATTGGTTATGTTTTTGAAATGAACATGTACATATATGAATAAGATGGTAATTGCATTTTTTCAAGTGTCATTCATAGTTATTATGTATGGATAATTATGCAATGATATAACGAATAATTGTGACATTTAATCATATGAAAGATTCAAAAATCACATGTCGATACTAGAGTGATCATCGATGGGTAAACTAATTTTTATAAGGTGTTTTAAAACTAACCATAGGTTTTGGGAACTATTATAGGTGAAATGAATTTCTACCTTCCTGTGAACATATTTTGACGAAAATATATTCAAACATGATAAATGAATATTTAATATGTGAGTTATTTTGGGTCACTCTTAAATCCTATGGTAAACTCTTGGGCATGTGTTGCCAAAGGAAAAATATATAATAATAATTTTGTTCCATGTTACTATTTCAATGCCAATTCAATTACATTTAATTATTTTTAATTTGAGCATATTTGAAATAATTCAATGAAGGTTTCTTGAATTTGATTATCAAGTGTTTTATATTGAATATTGGTAACATTAGTGAATTATTGCAAAAACAATTCTTGATATTTTTGGGTGATACAATGTTGCATTAATTTAAAACATGAACTTTTTGAAAATATTTTGAAAACAACTCATTTGGGGACAATAAATAATTTTTTTTGTTAATTTGATAATTGTTAGCATGTTTTGCAAATGAAAACTTCTTTTAACATGATTATTTAAATTTCCTATGTGTAAACTACTAAATGGTTGTGTTAATAAATCATAACATAAAATGTGATATATGCCAATATACTTACAAAATATAAACAAATCAAATGTTTAGATCCTATACAACATATTAAAGTTCACATCAAACATGTGAAAGTATGGTTAGATGGTTCACTTTTGACCACTTGAAATTACATTTTTTAACCTTAGATATAATTTTTGGTAATTAGTTATTTATGCATCCAATGTACATTTCCTTATGCTTCCACTTAAAAATATGGATAACCCTAAGTGTGCATATGGCTAAATGTATACAAGTGATAAAAAAATTCATATAATTTAAACATTAATTTTTCAATGAGAATAATGGACTAATAAGATTCTATAATGCAATATTAATTTTTTTAAAAATATTCTTTTGTATTGTGAGAGTTTGAATGCATTTTATTCTTAGACACTTCATTTGATGTTATACTTTTAAAAATATTTAAATCAATCCTATGTTAAGGCATATTTTTGAATTCACACGTGAATTTTTATTTTGTGATCAAGCAACTATCATTATTTCAAAAATACACTAAAAATCCATTATTTTCTTTGAACTTGTCCATAGTTTTTAATACAATTCCCAATAAAGTTTATTACAACGTGGATAACTGAAAAATGGACAATGTTAATGTGGAATATAATATAATTTTTAATTCATTTACAATCCCAAAAAATATAATTGTGACAATTCAAATTTCCCCTTTAATCATGTTTTCACCTAGAGAAAACATCATATTTTCAATATCCATAAGATTATTTGATTATTACATGAAAAAAATTAATTGATTTTTTTTCTTATCCATTTATTTAAATGTAGTTATGGGTTTGTAAAAGGATGGAGTCTCCCATAACAAGGTAGTGTTTTAAAAGTAGAAGGTACAATATGTGAAGAAGATCTAGGCCATTGAACATGCAATTACATTCACATAATTAAGACTAAAAATGGTTAAAATTAAAAACAATGGGACTAGGGTAGAATCATCTATCATCAAACATATACTTATTGTCAAACACTTTCCAATATTTTCCTTGTTCCTTGTCTAAATTGAGCAATTTTTGTATCATTGGACACAAATTAGAGGGCTACAAATGTTCATTGAATCTCAAAAGTAAAGGAGCAACATAGAAGAGAATGAATGATAGATTGCTTCAATTTTTTTGAAAAAATAGCTCTAGACCCTCTTTAATTCTAGGCCCATATCTTCATCATTTTTAGTTTGTTTTGAATGATTTAAAACCTAATGGGTGCATCAACTAGGGCTTTCCAAAACTTCTTTGTATTCTAGAAACAAAGATGCAATGATCAAAGATTTTAAGCTTGAATCCTAATCCGTTTTAATTCATCCATCATCAAACATTGAACTCCCTTACACCAAACACCCCATATCTTCTCCATTCCTTCATTGAATTTAGGATTTTTTGTGACATTGGAAAAACAAGCTAGAAGGCTACAAATGTTCTTTTAGCTTCAAAAGCAAATTGATTTATCATTGAGGATTGCCTAGGGTCTAAAGGTTTTTTGTGTGAAAGGTTTATGCTTAACAAATTTAAAGTTGTTCTACACAAATCTAGCAAAAATGTATACTTTACACAAATACCCACCAAACAAATATGGAATTGTGATAAATTAGGTGTGCAAGCTAAGTGAAATGGGGCCATGGGCAAGGGCTTTTATTTTAGATAAAATTGGTTTTAGGCTTATGCATTCCATAACACCAAATAAATAAGGAATGATTGTCCATGTTGTCCTACATCAATGTAGTAGGAAAGTCATTTCAAAAAAATTACATTTTTAAAGGTTGAAAGTTTAAGCAAAAACTATGAAATTGTCATTTACTTATTTTAAATGGCCAAAACTCTCATGTTACAATAGACATCATGCACAAGGCAAGGTGGATGGGTTGATTTCAATATTCTTTCATCACAAACAAACCACAATTATAACCTTTTGATGTTGTATGTTTCAAACCATTCAAATTTGCCTTTAAGCCTTATAAGGAAATGCAGTCATTGACTAAAAAGATAAAAGGGTTGGAAAGGAAAATCTAGCACAATGAGTGTCCTTAATTCTTAGAATTCATTAACTCCATTGAACATCTCCAAGAGTTTCAAGACTGCTAGAATTTGGCCATATAACCCAATTGCAATAGAAGGCAAGATGCAACATAACGAGCAATTCATTGTCATATCTAAACACCCAAGCCAATTTTGAAGTTTTGGATTTGCAAGTTGAAGAGGTACTAGGGAAGTGAACTAGGAGCATTGAACCCAACATTTGCCATTACTATGTTGATATTAAAGGACAACATGTTGCACCATTGCAAGAAAGTAGCATCATGGGTTTCGACAATGAATGAAGAGGCTTGTAGACCTTTGAAAAGGGCCAAATTGACACATTAGCGCTAGCATATGTGATGCCAGTGGGTCTTGGCAATCACATAAGTTGCTTCTTCACTTTGCACTCAAGGCTCATGCAAGTTGACTCACCATCTGTCAATGAAGGAGCCACTCATAGATTATTTGCAAAATATTGCATGATGAAATTTGACTACTATGTTTGTGTGCTTGAATAGAAAATGGCATGCAAGGAAATGTCAACTAAAAAGAGGGAGCACTAGAAGGAGAAAATGACTGTGTCAAAAGAAAAGAAAGTTGCAAAAAAAGCTCAAAGAAAGCTTGTCAAACACTAGAGGTCAAATGAGAGGGCTTTGAAAAAAACTTTGACAAAGTGTGGTTTATCAAATGTTGTGGTGAGAAAGGCAAGACACTAAACATGCAGCAAACAAAGCTAACATACTTCTACCTGTGAACGCCTATCAAGCCCCATTCTATGAAATTATTCCTAGGATTTGATAGTTCAACACGAAATAAACGATTACAAAATGAAAAGTGCAAAGAGGAGGTCAAGATGCTTCACAGATTTCTTTGATCGAACTAGCATGGATCCATAGAGGCATTCCAAACTTGGTTCATGTGGATTGAATCAAAGGTCATTGAAGCTGTTGAAGGAAACCTGCAACATTCACAGGGAGCCAATTGTGAAGAAAGTGCTCATGAATGAATGTGGGATCACATTGATTATTCATGGTTTAAAGGCTAGTCCAATTACATGTAATGCTAGCCTACTTTAGTAGCAACTACTAGCACCCTTTTTTTTTGGAAGCACAACAGCCTGCCAGCACATTTTGAGCAATGATGTGTTAGCTCACTGGACAATTTTTTTGACCTTTAAAGACTCGGCACTAATCCATGATTTTCTTTTGATTCCAAGTCCCTCCCCATTTCTGTGCCATGGCTTCAATCTGTCCATTGAAGGTCTGGCTACCTTAATTTGAAGTACCCAGTACCCACCACAAAGATGAAAGGCAACTGGAATTGGACAAAATATTTCTGGAAGGGTTACAAGTTACAACCACGGTTGATCTGGTATCTACTTTTGAGCATACCAGCCCAGTCCTGCTCTTCAAGTTTTTCTTTATTTTCATACAAGTCTTTATATGTACCAACCATGCCATTAGGATCTTTATAAAGATCCTTCCTGCAAACCTGCACCAGTGGTGAAGGTAATTGGTTCCTTCGTGCCTCAGATTCGTAGCATTCTTGCAGCATTTGAGTGGTCTGTGCTATTCAAAAGTTCAATAGTCGTGGTCTGAGTACCTCTTCCCAGAGCCAAAATTGACCGATGATCCAGAATCAGCATTGGTTTGAACCTTGAACTCAAGGACCTCAACTGACTTTATTTCTTCAAATTTTGTTTTGAAGTTGCAAAAACACAACTTTGGGAAATTGCATAATTTTCACTTCAGCCCTTAACATATCCTGATGCCATTGTTTTGGATTTCAGCCTTCACATTCGGAATATAGCTTTATATTGGTTTTGTACAAAACAGGTAAATGTTTTAAGTGATTGTCCAAATCCACCTGTATGATGCTATCTATTTATTCCCCTTCCATAATGTGCCTTTCCCACATTCTGGAAAAGGTGTCAACACACTTCAATGAATGTGCCAGCTTGTCAATAGAACTGAGCTTGCATTTGTTGAATTTCACCAAGAGAGAGGAGTGGTTTCTCCATACATTTACCATCAACAGCAGTACCAAAGAGGCCCTAGTACATGCTTTAATTTGGATGGTTGATCAGACTTCAGGCAGGGTCTTACCTGCTCTGAACCTTGGAATATGGCGGTGTACTTATACAACAAGACATGCTCCAAATGAAAAGAGCCATTGAGAAGAGAGTCTGCTGGCATCACCAATAATCCTTGCAAGAACAAGCACCATCCTCAAAGTGATGAAAGCGATTGGCATCCCTGACTATGATTGTTCGCTCCACAATCTTGGCAATGAACTTTGTAGCTGTGTGACAGTCCCCACATACCCGCAGATTCTTAAAAATGCGCAGTGGTGTATGAGAAGGTGTGCTGATGAGCCCAAATGCAATGGCCAATTTCTCACTATGGTGACACAACTGAGACACCTTTTCTTCTTCCTCCACATCATGCAGCACAAATTTCGTCTCTGGTACATATCCTTCCTCATGCATCCATCCTGACAGTCTCTTTAGTTCTGCACGGATTTCACTAATCTGAGGATGGTCTTGATCATCTACTACAAATGTATGCACCTTATTATTCAATTCAATCCAGGTGCAACCTGGCTGCTTTTTCACACCTCTTTCCTTTCTCAGTTGTTGAACTTTGTCCTTGAGATCCCATCTGCCAGCAGCAGCGTAGATGTTTGATAGCAGCACATAGCCAGCAGCATTCTTAGGGTCCACTTCAAGAACTTGTTTTGCAACACGCTCTCCCATCTCCGTGTTACCATGAATTCTGCAGGCACCAAGCAAAGCCTTCCATGCTGCTGCATCTGGTTTACAGGGCATTGTCTTGATTAGTTTCTCTGCCTCATGCAGGTGGCCAGCTCGGCCAAGAAGATCAACCATGCAGGTGTAGTGTTCCAATTTTGCAGAAATCTTGTAAACTGCACTCATGGAACCATAACAGCGCAATCCTTCCTGCAGCAGGCCTGCATGGCTACAAGCTGAAAGAAGACAAAGAAAAGTGACATCATCTGGCTCTACACCCTCTTCACACATCTGTTCAAAATGTTGAAGAGTTTCCTCACCATGCCCATGCATGGCAAATCCTCTAAGCAAGGCATTCCAGGAGACCACATCATGTGATGACATCTTGTTGAACACCCTCCAAGCCTCTTCCATGCTCCCACATTTGGCATACATGTCAACAAGACTACTCCTCACAAAGACATTTGACTCAAAGTCACTTTCTATAATTTGTTTATGAGCACGCCTGCCCTCCTCAAGTGCCAGTACACTTGCACAGGCATTCAGGACCCCAACAAAAGTGATAGGGTTTGGCAGAACACCTTCCTGTTGCATTTGTTGAAACAGTTCCAGTGCTGCCTGCCCTTCCCCACATTTCACATTTCCCAATATCATGGCAGTCCATGAGACCACATCTCGTGAGGACATCTTGTTAAACACTTTCCAAGCCTCCTCCATGCTCCCACA
>Ga0116231_10013546_pt1 | contig 11394 bp, 5 predicted proteins | sample S1TSphgellanicum_2_FD_89695 | JGI IMG/M metagenome (GOLD analysis project Ga0116231, IMG submission 89695) | Host-associated microbial communities from peat moss isolated from Minnesota, USA - S1T2_Fd - Sphagnum magellanicum MG | ecosystem: Host-associated > Plants > Peat moss > Unclassified...
CACCCTGGCCAACGTGCGGCACCTACACTGATGACTGGTTGGTCACCTTCAGCTTTCCTTTGAAAGTGTTTTAAATGATGCCACGTGGCACTTTGAAAATTTAGATTGCGTTTTGAGCCCTCAGGCCTACCTCCACTAAAAATGTGAACACTAGTAAATATTTGCATTCATTGCAATGTGTTCAATTAGGGGAAAATGAGGAAATTTTTGGTCTTCTTTAATCTCATCCTCCTCCACCAACATTGCTTAAAAGTAAGCTAGTATAATCATTCTACAATTGTTGAGTTATAATTGCTTCAATTCTCTATCATACAATAGAAATGTATGTTGTTACTTAACAACACTTTTTTTTGGTGGCAAAAATTAGCCAAAATGTGATGATAAAAATATGGATGCTAAAAGTACTAATGAAAATTGACAAGGCAAAAATGAAAATATTGTCAGGATTCATTGACTTTTCATGCCATTGTAGCCATTACACAATAATAATGATGATTCAGATCCTCACATATATGTTGAACTCATCCATATAAATTCATCACTTTATTCATTTTTCATTAGAACGTTAAAGGTTTCATCACTAGTGCATGAATGAATTGTGCTTCTAGTCCTAGTGTCATTTGTTGGGATGAACTAGTTAGTGATGGGTCTAAAGTTTTAAATGTTTTTATTTAAGATGGTGCTTTCAAAATGAATTCTCTTTCCACTAATAAGATCCCGACATATGTTATCAGCTTTAACATCCATCAGTTTGGTTTTTCTGTGTGTAAAGAATGATCCTGATAAAGGTCAGGGTTTAGGGTTGAGGTTTTAGGGTTTAGGGTTACTTTCTTGGAGCTTCATTTTTTAAAATTTTTTGAATGACACATGAAAATAAGCTCCCTCCCAATTGTACCACTCAAGTCCTCCATATAAAATGTAATCTATTATTGGACAGACCTGACACACTCATTCTCAACTCATGATGAGTTCACAAATTGTCACCTAGCTTTGCCTACCTGATGAGATGTTATTCTCCTCCACGTCCCATGCCTGGACATCATCAAGAACATCATTCACTAGTTTGTGTATGTGTGTTTCAATATATACTAGCATTCGCCAGGGTCTGTTGTCTCTTCACTCCCAATCTGCAGTCTGCTGCAATTCTTGAAGACAGAAGATTTCTGAACCAAGAGGCCCCTGGTTCTTCTTCTGGTTACCCACAAGATGGGCACTACTAGCCATATAGCCTCTATTTGTGGGCACACAAACAAGAGCATCTCCACCCACACCCTCTATTAATAGAGGCCTCAACCCCTATTAAGCACATAGTGCATCCAATATAGAGTTTTAATCATTTTCCCATAAAAAAAACTATAAACATGAAAATTTGAACAACATAAAGTAGAGACCAAAGGCTTTGTTTTTTTCATCCAAAATAGTGTTCTACATTTCAGTTCTAATAGATGTTCTTTTCTTTTCTTTTTTCTTGTTTTTTTGCCTTTCAATTTTGTGATGTAGCTGAAGTGGCAACCATCCATAAGAAAATTTAGCCAAATTTGGCTTTAAAAATGAAGGTAAGAAAATTTACACATCCTTCCATGGTTTTGGCTATCTACTAGGCCTTATATGGAATCTGACAAATGCATATATTTATTTATTTATAATTATTTTTTAATTTTTTAAATCTCAAAATTTGGAAAAAAAACCCTTTAAAAAATTGGGTCATTTTGAAAGGAAATTACCAGACCAAAAAACATACATGGGTGGGTGGCTACTACTCATGCACAAATTTGTGTTGATATAGATTCGACCTTCTTTCAATGGAATGATGACTTTCATGCTTTGATTGCCATGTCCAAAAAAAATGGTATTTGAGTGCAATTGTTTGACACCATAATGATGACTAGTTTTGTATCTACTAAACCTCCCACCATCACTACCAGCCCCTGAAGTTCCTTTAATGAAAGAGGACTTGCAACCACTGAATGAAACCCCTTTCTTGAAAGAATTGTGCTAATACATGGAGTGGGTGAATGAGTAAATAAATGTACATACAATTGTGGTGGGCTCTCTCTCTCTCTCATATAAGGGAATCTTAAAAAAGCAGTCAGCAAAAAAGAAAAGCCTTTGGTTCCCACCCAATTGCCATAAGCTCCCAATATTGTTATGTGTGTTTCAATATATATAAAAAGGAACAAAAGATTATTACAAGGGAATCCATTGGGAACCTATTAAACATTTGGCACCAAACAAAATAATTTATTGTTTTGTGTCAGTCTTTATTGTCAGCCCTGCACATGCTCTCTATCACTCCATGGAAAAAGTCCCAACTTGGGTGGGGGAAGGGGGGGGGATCTCAAATATGAAATATCATCATGCATTTTCTTCACACCCTTAAAAACTTGCGGACCGACAATCTTATGATTTTTATGCTCGAGTTTTGATCAGTAAGTGTGAACTTTTCCACCTACTTCATCTGTCTAGTCGGTTCTTACAAAATGGACTTTTGTTCTGAACACCCATTATTGCTTTGAATATTTTTATGTTGCATGTGCTTCAAAGAAAGGAAGATCTAAGTCTTGTGGTTTTAATGTCTACCTAACTAACAACCCACTAACTCTTAGTTAGTGATTAACCATCTACAATACATCTACCTACTCTCTAACCCTCTTACTAATCCTACCTTCCTAACCTCAAGGGATGGTTGGTTAACACAATTTATGCCTACTAATAATAACCCACATCCTCTTACCAATGTCCAAACCAGTGTTGGGAGGTTCTTTGCTTTTTCAAAGGGTGGTTGACTAAACCATTGCCTTCAGTTAACCAGCACCTACACTGGTACATGCCCAACAAATAGTATGGTAGTGCTGGTGAATTAAACTACCGAATGGTTAAATTTGAACACTTAGGCTTGTGTAGGGTTGGGTAATTGACAAAAAAATACCCATTTTGTACACCAATCACAACTAAACCCGTTGAAGAAAAACCCATTTAAGGAACACAAATTAGCATAGTACAAGGGTGCCTCAGCACATGTTTGCCAAATAGTTAGTTGATTTTGAAGAGCCATTTCAAGCAATAAAATATTTTGAAATATTTCAAAAGATTCTTCATTTTTTTTCACAATTTTTTTCCTTTTGTGAAAAATAATTAAAAAAATTTCCAGCATTTTTAAAAATAATATTTCTGCCATAGCCATCAAGGTACAATAAACCCCCTTTATAATCATGCCCTTGGTGACCATGTTTTTTATGACATTAACGAATTTTGATTTAAACATATATAATCACATTCCATATAAACCCTTACAAGATTATGATTATAGGCAAAAAACAAATTTACAAAGAAACTTTTTTATGCTAGAATAAAGGTGCTAGTTGTTTAAATTTCTTAGATGGCTTATTGTAAGCTCTACAATGCATTATTAAATTTAGAAGAGATTATGATTTCTGCATGTTTTAATGTGATGGTTTACATTGAGTTTAAGCTTTTAAACTATTAGCTTGTGTATCTTAACAACTAGATCTTTTTTATTTATTTTTTGACAAGTTGCATATCTTTTGCTTGGTTGCGTTAAAAAGTTGTTTTTTCTTTTATCTTCATTTGGATTCATTGTAATTAGTATACACAACTTGAACACAAAGTAACACTAACATTGTCAAAGGGAATTATAATTTACAAAACCATAACATTTGCCCTAGATTTTCCCCATTATAGTCATATTTACAAAGAAAGCTTTGCAAATATTTTGTGTTACTAAGTGTGATAGTGACTAAAAAGAATGGTCTTTCTTAACAAAATGGACGGTTACCAAAAAATGTGACAAACAAGAATGTGACTAAAATGGGTGTGATTATAAAAGGGGTTTATTGTAGTATGATACATACACAATGACAAACTAACACACAAGAATAATTTGATGCATTCAGGGAATTGAACCCTAATTACCCCACATATGCAAACATTTCAAGATCTTGTTCAGGTCTTAAGACATTGTTTAAGATTTCAAATATGGACGAACACATGTGACCTCATTAGTGTCTAATAATTCATGGACAACCCAAGAAACCAACTGCATGTTCATTTTAACTAGGAGCAAAAGCTTTCCCAAAAAAAATTGCACTAGAAAATTTTTTTCCCTAGTTTATATGGATCTTCAAAAATTATCCAAACAACATGTTTGCACATTCACATTGTAAATAAGATATTCACTCATGTTCAAATTGGTGTTTGAGCACACATTCAAATGAGTAGACATTAGAAGTGTTCTACTCATTCTACTTTGTTTCCATGATGTCAACAAGTTTTGTGGTTGTTAAGTGAGGCTCTTTGGTGAATGAATCATACTAGTAGGTATGGGGAGGTTGTAGCAAGTTTCAAATTTGTTTACAATTGTCAAGTTTGGAAGTGTTTACAAGTAAAATGAAGCACAATGGATCCCCTTGAAGAATGCAAAGCTCGTGCAACACAGATTTGGCAAGTCACTTTTTTTCTTACACAAAATTTAGAATAGGTGTTTACATTTCAATCCAATAACACATGTAAAAACTAGTGTTGAATGATTCTTTACTTTTATGAAGAACCTTTAGTTTTGGTTTTACAAAATAAATTAGAATAATTCTAGTTCTAGTTTCACATTCAAATGAAACTAGGAATCCAATTATTTGTGTAGTTTTTCCAAAAAAAATATTCCAATTCAAATTCCAATTCTAAAAATTAGATCTAGTTGTAGTCTATTGCAAGATAACTTAGATTGGAAAGTGAAAGTATGATTGGGTAAACCCATTAAGAACCATCTTGAAGAACAACAAACTAGTAAAATTGGTCAAATCATATTCCTTGACCTTCTCCTTTGTTTGTATAATTATAAATTACTTTTGTTTCATGTGTATCCATTACATCCCAAGTATATGTCCTTGAAATTTCATTGAAATTTTTTAATGAAATTTCTACAAATTTGTGTTCTTAATTGTTATGACATTTTTTGGAATCATACTTTTAAAATTTAGAAATTTATAATTCAATTAAACTTATTCAATTAACTACTTAATAAAATAAAATAAAATCCAAATACCTTTGAAAATTATATCGCAAAAAATAAAATAAAAACTTATTTCAAATGTGTTCATAACCAAAAAGTTTAAGAAAATTTTAACCATTTTTATATTTTAAAAGATTTTTCTAAATTTGCAATGATTGAAAACATCAAAATTCAAAATATTTTTAATCTCACTAAATTTTATATAATCTAGTTAATGTATTCAACAAAAAAATATAATGAAAACCATTTAATTTAATTTTTTATACTTATAAAAAGTTAATGGGTCAAGTCCAACCATGTTAATACAAGCCAAAAATAGTTGTATCCATTACTTATATTTCATGTTTTTAAATGAAAAAATTAAGTTGGTGTTGAAATTTTTGGATTTACTTATATAGTAACATTCATAATATATCATGTGAAAATATTGAAAATTTTGAAATCAATTGAACAAACTAAAAATATTCTAAGAACACTTTTTAAATAATTGTAATTAGCCCTTTTAAGTCTCATTGATGCACAAAGATTTGAAAATGACATTTTTGACAAATTTTTATTATAAACTTGAACAAAATAATATTGGGCATTCTTAAAATATTTTTAAAGGTTTAAAAAAATTCAAAAAAAATCTTGAAATAAATAATCTGAACCTAAAGGGTGCTTATGGCTCACAATAGTGTGGTTGGATTTGGTTTAGTAAAATGAAAGTGTGATGTTCCTTGTACTATTGAACCAATCATTTTTCACCTTGAAGATGGTGGTTAATTCCTAATATTAAAGCCTTTCATTCTAGTTTTCTTTTCAATTTTTTCAAAAAATTTGTGTTTTCCTTTCACATATCAATAAAATTGAGAGCTTTAGGTCCTAGTGTAATTCATAATTTTTTCCAATTCCAATTCTTATTGTAAAACTAATTCCAAAATTCAAATTTGGCTTTACTTTCATTTTTTTAATAATTGAAATTCACTAATGGTTCCAACACACCAAATCGGGTAACCACCCAACATTGGTTTGGATTGAATGAATGATGATTTTACCTATGGTACCCATAAGCCATTCACTAGCTCATTTCTATGATTGAATATTTAATACATGTGTTCAAAGAAGTCAAATAGAATTTCATTTTTTTAAGATGGTGAATTATTTACATACCCAATTTGAGCTTGCAAGAATTGAATTTTATTTTAATAAAAAGTAAGTTGCGAATGAAATATGAATTTTCTTAATAGTTTGGAATTGAGTTTGGACCAATATTGGTGGGTTTAGGATATTGAGCAAGTTTTAAAGGTTTAAGTTCTTGGTTAGGTTTTGAAACATTTAGATAAAAGGTTTAGAATTTTGCTAAAATTGGATTTGAATTCGGATCATGCAATGGACCTCTTTTGAAATTGAAACTCAAACCTAGCCTTAGTTGATGTCCGCTTTTCGAATAGCTTCACATTATCTAGTTATATAAATTCAAGTTATTCAAAATTCAACAATAGTCAAGCCTTGGTTTTTGGAAAGCTATTAGTTTCAATTGATTGTACATAACAATTAATACACAATTTTTTATCTTGGTGACAAACACTAATTGAAAGAAACTAATATTACAAGTAATTACAAGTAATGTAGATGAAACCAAACCTTGTTTTAAACTAGATTGTGCTCCAGTTCTTTTGGGAAGTCTTTGGAACCATATTTTTATAAATCTTTGGAACAACACCCAAGGTTTTATCAAACCAAAAACTACAGCTAAAACTAAAATCAATTTCTCCTTAAAACAAACAAGAATTGAAGAACACTAGTTTGGACTTGTAAATTTGCAGAACATATAATGATCTCAGAAAGGGTCAATAAAAAATATTATTATTTTTGATTGATCATTCTAATGATTTGCAAAAATTAGCATTTAAATAGCCTCTAATTTTGTATTATTGTGTAATCTTTCAAGTTTAAGGATGGTGATGGGGAAATCATTAACACTAAATCTCGGATACATTGGGAGAGGCCCAAATTAGGGTTTGGGTGGGGAAACACTTATTGCTTCCACCATTGCAATATATATTTTGGATGAAATACAATAAGTTTATGTAAGTTTGAACTAATAAATTGACTTTGGACTAATATATATGCAAAGGATAATGTGCTTGCAAAAATCATTCCACAATATAATAACTATTCTTGATTGATCGACATGATTTTTATTTAAATAATCTCTCACCATTTACTATCCTAGTTTTCATGTTCTTGGATGGGGATTGAGAAATAGTTAGTAAGTTATGTTGGTTGTGAGAAACATTGTTGGAGGTGCAAATAAGGGGGTATGGGTGAAGCTACAAATGAAGTTCCATCATATTGAAAAAACTAGTTGGGATTAGGAGGAGGAGAGGTTTTTAGTTTTCACCCAAAACCTGAAACCACCTTCCATAGGTTTGAATTTTGTAATAATAAGAAATTTATGTAAAAGCTTCCCACAAATAAACCCATCATATGCATGTCATATGTTCGCTTTAAAGGAAAGGAGTGTAAGTTTGAGAAGTCAATAGTCACCTCCTACAACCCCATGTGTTTTTACCACGTTTTCATTATATGCTCGGTTGTATGTGTAAGTAAAAGAATAAATTTACCATGTTTTCATTATATGGTTTGTTGTAAGTGTAAATAAAAAAACAAGCTATGATGGAACATGGTTGAAAATCTTAGCCAAAGTTGGAACCATTTTATTGAACACAACGGTTGAACATGATGATAGAGGGCAATAAATTACATGCTTACTTATATGCAACCAACCAAACTACATAGCTCCAAAAACCATGCACTCACTCACTTACGACCCCTGCACAAGATCTTCCAATGATGTACATCTCAAGTCTTGTGAATAACTTGATGGGTAGGTCGTTTGTAGAGTTCTCTTCAACCAGGATTGATTGTGAACGCAATATTAGCATATAGTAGTCCATTGTTCCAACTTTGAGGTTCTCTATCTGGTCGGAGTGAACCAACACCAGGCCATCAACAAACCATATCACATGATGGATGGTATTTGGGAAGGAAACACTATTTCATGGTATTCCTATCCCATAGCTAACCATGGTGGGTTAGTTTTGGAGTTTGTACTAACCATCCACATGCATCTACCTACCTCATAGCCACCACTTGTGTCTTAAGTCTACTAACCTATATACCGTACCTACAACAGACGTTTGACACAAAATAATTTGCATAAAGTATAGCCGGGAAAAAAACAAAAAACAACCCCATTGACACTTGCCAAAATTGTTGAGGATCAAACTCATGTCCCAACCATTGGGTTACTATTACAAATACAAAATGCAGCTGGGTGTATTTTCCATTTTTATTCACCAATTGTGAAAATTCAAAAAAATTAGATTTGAAACCACCAAATTTCATTTTTTAAGATAAATAAATATTTGACAAAGAAGTGTCAAATTCTCAGTCGTAGGGATAATGGTAATAAACCCTAAACCATTATACCTACGTAAACCACTTATTAGGGTTTAGGGTTTCTTACCATTATAATGGTTTAGGGTTTAGGGTTTATTACCGCTTATTATTACTTGCTAGGTTAAGTATGATGCTTTGCCCACATGCCAACTTCCATAAGGTTGTCATCCAAGTGTTGCAAGGAGGAAATAGGAGGCTTTTCACATGACGGTTAACCAAGGGGGAACCTTGCTAACTTGGGTTGTGATTCATTCACAACTGAGTCATGTAACAAGTTTGCAATGGAAGGTGCGAGTCTGGTGGGTGCTGAGTAACATAAGCGCCTTTTGTATCTTTATTTGTGTCAGTGAAGTGAATTTCACAAACAATTCAACCATGCAAAAAGCACAATGCAAAAATGTCCCGAAGCTCCTCCTCGTATTATGTCTGCAAACAAGTCATGATTTGTGGGGGGAACAAAAGAGATGTGCATGAAGAAAGTAATGGACAATATGTTGTACAATTATCTGGCTCGTACTACTTATTACAACACTCACTAGTACCCAGTTTCTAGAAATAGATGATGCAGAAATAATTTCTAGCAAACCTCGAGAAACAAAATTCAAACCGGTCACCAATTCTTGATCTATACATAGTACACGCATTGCAAATGGTGATCTTCTTTTTGGGACAAAAACTTAGGAAATTTTTGGAATTTTTTAAAGTGTAAATTTAATTAATTTTGCAAAAAAAATTGAAACTTTTTTTTGTCCCAAATTTTTTTATTAAAAAAATCTGATTGCAAGTTTGGACATTATGTAAAGATGAGTGTTGTCCAACAAAATTAGAATGATCAACAATCAATTGAGAAGTACAAAAAACTACTTATAACATTTTTGAAACAGTAATTTACACCGCAAATTATTGAGTGATCCCCCTCCTCTAGGGCAATGTGTTGCAATAGCCTAGTGGGCGGATAAATGGAGAAGTGGTGATGAGTCTCAACCAATATTTTATGGAGAAGTGCAAATACACACATATGCCCATTGTCAAATCATTTACACTTAGCTTGCCCAATTTTTTGGCATTTACACTTATCTTACTCATCCTGTAAACGAATTAGGTTTTCAACAAATAAGGATCAAAGAAAAAATTGAGTATATGCACTTTTAAGATATTGAAGGGTATTTAGTATTTCTCCTATGAGTACTAGCCAATTTTTTTGGGTGAAATTTCACATCTCTAGTACACTTTTTTCTATTAGTCACAAAAAAAAATTTAATGCCTTTTAGTTCACCACATCACAAGGAGAAAAACATGAAAGTCACCATATTTGTACACTGGGTTCTTGGAAGTGGCTAAGACATAATAGGATTCTAGAATATTCCAAATTTATTTTGAATTGCAAATAGGTAGATGACTGACTATTAACAGCAAACCACCTAAACCAATCATTATGATTGACCAATTTAGAAATTGGATCTGCCTTCTACCAGGCTGAGCAAACTGTACCAGGCTGAGCAAACTGTACGAGAATGCTGACCTAAAATCATTTTGCTGAGCCAAACCCGCAATTTCAAGCTTTTCTTCATTCAAATTTATTGTGCAATGTCACATAGAGAATACTGTTGAGGAAGCTCTTACACTTATACACTGCTGTGAGTGAAAGGTTTTGAGGTTTCACACTTACACAGAGTATAAACTAGTTCACTACTTTTACACATCAGGTATGCCCAAAACCATCTATATGAGTTGATAAACTCAGAGGGAACTTGCAATGTTTCCATCTTGCTTTGTGTGTACATAGTTTAGACACAAAAAAGATTGAATTTAAATTTATAATTTAAATTATGTTTATGTGTACCCAGTGATTTTTTTGCAAAATGTTTTGTGTTTTTTTTTTGGTGACAAAACAAGTGGAAAGTTTTGGAATTATGTAGTTTTTTCTAATGTAAATAAATTGACTGATTTTGCTACATATTTGCTACATTGCAAATATTCGCCAGAATTTAAATCATATCACAAAATTGAAAAATAAAAATAAAAATGCTGTGTAATGTGTATCCAAATTTTTATTTTATTTTTTCCTAAAAAAAGTTCACAAATGCTTTCCAAATAATTTTGGTCGACTAAGATAAAATCTTTAAATGAAAAGTTGGTTATGAAATGATTACAATAATATGCAATTAGTCATGAATTTAGTAATGTATGTAACTCCTCAAATTGCATTTCCAAAAATGAGCTAAATTTAGCTAAAGGATATACGAAGCAGTTCAAATATCACATTATTGATCAATTGCGCAATATGTCCAATGATTTTTTTTACTTGCCATTGTGTAAAAGCCCAGTTTAAAATCATCCAGGAGAAGGAAATGAACACCTAAAAATGCATGCATGAATGAATGAATGAATGAATTAAACCCATGTGATCATTTCATTCATCCCTTTTGTGTACTCATCACTACTCCCTTAGTAGTGAACAGAATCTATACCACTTTTGAAAAAGAAAAGAATCTAGACCTGCACTCCTCTGTAGCAGTTAAAAAAAAATTTGGTGGCTAAAACAATTCGCCATTTTGCTATAATTAAAAAATTAAAAAATTAAAAAAATCCTGAGCAAAAAATGGTCCAGGGAACTAACTAACTGTTAAGAAAATTTTCCCAAAAAAAAAATCACCACATTTTTTTGAAGGAAAAAAAAAAAAGGTTTTGAAATTGTGATGCAAGAATTGTGAAGGGATTTTGGCATACATATATTTCTAATTTTCTTCTTTTGAGAAAGAAATCGCCATATTTAGCTAATGGGTTTCTAGTGGCTCGATCGCCAAGATGTAATAGGATTCCTAGAATTTTCTAATTTAAAAAAAAAAACATTCTTGTAACCAGATTTGGCTAAATCCTCTTGTGACTGACTGATCACCAATTTTTTGAGCAACATGGAA
>Ga0116231_10013547_pt1 | contig 11394 bp, 8 predicted proteins | sample S1TSphgellanicum_2_FD_89695 | JGI IMG/M metagenome (GOLD analysis project Ga0116231, IMG submission 89695) | Host-associated microbial communities from peat moss isolated from Minnesota, USA - S1T2_Fd - Sphagnum magellanicum MG | ecosystem: Host-associated > Plants > Peat moss > Unclassified...
CTTGAAAACTGAAGCTGATGACTCTGATTTTGCAACTGCTGAAGTACTTCAAACAACAGCATGGTTGAGAAGGAATTCAAAGAATGGATTTGATGAAGGTGAAACTCAATCAGCAGAGTTGAACAAGAAGAAAAGTTCATATACTAGAGATCCTGAGGCATGTCGCCTTGACACTCCTGTAATCCACGATGTTCCTGAAAATCGTGTGCCAGGATCGAGAAGGAACTTGAAGAATGGATCTGAGGAACTAGAAAATCAAGCATCTGCATTGAGGAGTTCATATGCTACTGGAGTTGTTGATGGATCCACCAGCAGCAACACCAGGCTTGTGACTCAGCAGCTTGAAACTCCTGGAATTATGGTGACAGGTTCAAGAAGGAACTCGAGGAATGATTTTGATGATGAAACTCAAACGTCAGCAGGAGGGGGTTCAAGGAAAACAAGTTTGCATGCCAGAAGAATCAATGAAGAATCCAACAGGTCCAGGAGTCCTGAAATGATTCAGCCAATGATGCCAGCAGGGTCGATGAGAAGTCAAAGGAATTCAAAGATTGGATCTAATGAATCAGAAACTCAAGGAGCAGCATCAGGAGGAGGATCAAGGAGGAGTTCGTATGCCAGATTTGATGAAACCAGTGATAGACCTGATAGCAGCCCCACAGAAATGCGAGTCACAGGCTCAAGAAGGAACTCAAAGAACCAGGAGTCTATTAATGATCCAGAAACCCGAGCATTGGCACAGACAAGGAAGGATTCAAATGTCAAAATTGATGAATCCAGTTGGTCTGATATCATACCTGAAGCTCAGGTGACAACGGCGGCGGCGGCGGCAGCAGGGTCAAGAAGGAATTCAAGAAATGAATTTGATGATGAACTTGAAACAACACAAGCACCAGGAGGAGGATCAAGGAGGAGTTCATCATCTGCCAGACCACAACATGAATCTTTGACTTCTCGGCAGGCTGATGACAGTCATGAGATGTATCGCATATCCAGAAGAAACTCCATGAGAAATGAACTTGATGATGATGATGTTGTAACCAGGAACCCTAAAGTTTCTTCTGTGACTCTTTCAACAACGGGAGTGTTGTTTTTTCCGTCTGTGCCGGTGCTCCCAACTCCTGAAAGAACTTGGAGTTCGATACCCAAACGGAGGATTTGTTGCTAAGTGCGCACCTACCGGCTAAGTACGCACGTTCCTCCCAGGTTCAAGTTGCGTACTTAGGCGGGCGGCTACTGTAATGATAGCAACAGTTCTTAGACTTGCTTTGAATGGTTGTCAGTCCGCCATGTGGGATATTGGGATGATCGAACTGCAAGGTCGGTAAATGATTGTTGATAATCAGCTCAGGTCCGCCGACCGATATTGTCAGTGCTCGGATAGGTATCCGGAACGAACACTGCCTTAAGATGAAAAATAATTTTGAGAATCGGTTTACATTCTGAGCAGCAAGGTCACTGTCATGAAAACAGCAAAGAAACGCTGAAAGACAAATCATGGCAGCGAAGTAACTGCTGTGAAATTTGGAAAACACATTGGAGATGGTTTCACAAGAAAAATTGTTTGAAGTAGGTCCGGTCGGCAGTCTCACACAGCAATCCGTACACTATGTCCCCAAATCACTGACCCAGTCATTAGTCCACGCCAAAAATGATGACCAACCGATTTGGAAATAGAAATTTCATGCAGCCAATGGGAAGGCTCAGCATGCACTCATGATGGCCCTGGTTTTTTCTTTCTGGAAGGGCTGGGGGGAGTTATTATTTGTTTTTCTTCCTTGTTCAATCTCTGCCCCTACCATTAGCCTAGGCCAAAAATGGTGACCAATAGTTTTGGAAATCAAAAATAAATGCAGCCAATGGGTAGGCTGAAGCATGCACCCAAGGTGCCTTGATTTTTTCCCTTTAAAGTTTTGGGTTGGGTTTTTCCAACATGTTCCTTTCAACTTCCCAATGTGTTCCTCAAGGGTGTTCCCAATTGCACCTCGCTTTAATCCCATATGTTATGCCCAAAGTCCTGCCCTTCTCACCTACATAGGTGGGCCAAAGCAGTAGGCACTCCATCTTTCAATAGATTCTTCTATTTTGGGGGAGTCTCCATAGTTTCAATTTTTTTTGTGATGATCCAATCAAAATAACTCATTGCAAAAAAGAAGTTGAACTTGTGTGGCACCCCCACTAATAAATGTCAATCACACTATATCACATGAACCAGTTTACCAAATGAATTTGTAACTTCAAAAATGAAGGAAAATCAATAGATGCTGAATAGTGGCAGAAAGCCATTGCCACAAAAATAATAGATATAAAATTGAGGCTTCAGTGCTCCAATGTTCATCAGATCTGCGATGGCACCAAATATTGGGAATGCCCATGTACACCGTGAATGTTGGCAACACAGTGACTGCCCCAAAATTTTGGAAACACATTGGTGACCGTTTCGATAAGAAAAATCGCTACTGCAGAAAACGGCTGGCAGCAAGTAATTGCTGGAAATCACATTGCTTCAGCAAAATAAAAGTTTCTGGCCAGAGTGAACCAGCACCCACCGGTGCACCAGTTGTGGATGAGGCTGTTTTGGCCGTTTTGAGATGAACCCATGTCACCAAAATGTGATTGCAGAGCCAAGTCAACAACCAACAGATAGCCAACAACAAATTTCTATAAAGTTTCAAATAACAAGTAACAACCATTCATATATATTAGTAGAGAAGACCCAACATAACATATGAGATTCTCCTCCAATATAGGCAATCCTCAAAATGTGGTCTCCTTCCTTAATCCTACTGTCCAATTCTGGCCTATAAAATTGTGCACAATAATGTTTCACACTATTGTTTACTGGCATCCATACATCTCCTAACCTAAGGACCGACATAATCCTCTCTTTAAAAACATGTTGAACTTCAAGCCGTTTCAAAGGGCCAAGAGCTTGTGAAGAAGAACCTAGTCTTTGAAGTTTGTAGGATTGACCACTACCTTCCATTGCAATCTGAACAGGTTTTTAACCATATAAGGCTACCTTCACAAAGTATCCTACATTTAATACTCCTATGGCAATATCTCTTACTTCTACCATTGCTGGGTTAAATCCTACAATAATAATGTTGAATCCTATGATTCTTAAAACTAATGTTCATGTATGAGGTTTAGTAGGAAAAGTCACTTCATCAAATGCAAAAACCCCAGATTGAATCCTCTTGTTCATGATTCATAATATGCAGGGGGATTTAAAATGTAAGCAACATTTTTATGCAAAGAAATCAACCTATCTACCTTTTACTATTGGGCGTAGTGTATCAAAAAATTGAAGCAAATATGTTTGCTCATCAAAACTTTTCAATTGCCATTTGAATTCTTGATCTAGCTTCTGACACAATCTCCAACTTATAAGCCTAGACTAACCTCCCCTAGCTTCAACTTTCAAAACTTTGTCTCCCACTTACAACAAATGGTCAATCATCGATATGAAAAAACAAATAAAGTGATTAGGTGAAGAACATGACTTGGGTATCCATATGTCACCTACTCTTGGGATAGAGTGGTAGATGTTAGGTGAGGTATGAAGCAAAGAAAAATTTGCATTGAAATTGTGCATTGTTGCTCCATCCTCTTGCTCCATCATGGATTTTGACCCATATTTGTGCATGGGTACCAAATCCATTGTGGTTGATTTTAATAGCCAAATCACCAACTTGTATTTCCCTTGGGTCAATGTCAATGATATGCAGCACCCCAAATCCAAACATCCGCATTATTAGAGACCCTACTGAAGGTGTGTGTTAAAAAATAATTGACATGCTATTTACTACTCAAAAATTTCCGAAGTGGTTAGTTTTTGAGTAGAATTAGTGCTACTAGATGATTTACATTCTTCTATCATGTTTCTATTTTGAATTTGATGACAACTAAAAGATTTTGATGATCAACCGTGATTTGATACCAAATGTGAGGGTAGTGCTAATTCAACAACCAATAGATAGCCAACAACAAGCTTTTATAAAGTTCCAAATAACAAGTAACAACCATTCATATAATGAACTGAATAGTAGATATGAAACAAAAACTATGGAACATCAAGAATCAATTCACTCTAGTCTTTTTTTCTTGAACCCATTGGTTGGACTATGGCAATTTGAGACTTTCAACTCATATCCCTAACACATGAATCTTTTCCACCCTCCCACAAGGTCTCAAGAAGTTTTACAAAGAAACAACAGTAACCCCAACCATCAATTATAGGTATGTCCCAATAAACCATAGGAAGTTTAGGTCATAATAATTATCTTCAGAGCTCCCATTGAAATGGGTACTCCTTTTCACACCCCAAATCAATATTCAATCCCAAAATGTATCATCTTTCCTTCCCATCACAAATGCCACAATCCAACCGCTTTTGAAACCCCTCATATGTTCATCATTTTCTTCAATTGTTCCCTAATTTTGTCTAGCATTCTTCAATCCACACAAGAGAGAGGGAAGTGGCATAATAGAATTACAGTTTCTTTTACTCAAAGAGCTTCCTAGAGTTTTGGGCATTCTTCCCTCACAAACCTCCTTCTCCTAAACAACATAAAAAACTATGTTTTCCCAATCACAAATCAAAAAAACTTTAAAATTAGTCACCACAAAACTTCATTCAAATCTAGGAACTTAGCTTTTTCATTTGTCAAAAACTTGTTCATATATTGCCATGCTCACACTCCCTCCTTCATGAGCACCACACATCGCAAGATTTCTGTTAGATCAACACTACGTGCCATCACCACATGAAGAAGGAAAAACAAATCCCATTACCTACAAACAACAAATCACAACAAAAACACAAAACAAAACAAATGTAAAATTGCGGCACCGTTCATGCTTGATGATGCTTAACTGTTTCTTGTTGTGGCACCTTCCATCAATCCAAAACCCTTAAAATTCTTCATCCACTAGGTCAATTCTTCATCCAAATTTCCAATTGGAACTTGTTCACACCAACAACATTAGACACATCTTTAGGTCACACCCAAACCATTTAACCTTGAGGTGGGTTATTGTTTTTTTCTTTTCACTGGCCCACCTTTCCCGTAGATTTCAAAAAAAAATTCTCCCCTTTTTCTCCCTCCTTTTTCTTCTTCTTCCCTTTTGTTTTTTTCTTTTCCCTTCTCTTCTATTGCCATCTTCTTTTCCATTGTCCTCTTTTGTTCTTTCTTTCTTCTTCTCTTTCACTATCATTTTCTTCTTTTCCATGATCCTCTTTTGTTCTTTTTTTCTTTTTCTATTTCATTGTCATTTTCTTCTCTTCTATTGTTCTTGTAGCTTTTTCTTCATCAAAATTTTCCTCTTATTATGTTTTCTTCTTCTTTTTTGTGTGTTATAATTTTTTCTTCTTATAATTTTTTTTTCATTTTTGTTGTTACTTTAGTTGTTTTTCATCTTTTGTTTTTTCCTTTTCCTCTATTGTTATAACTTTTTCCTCATTTCCTTCTTTTTTGTTTTCTTTGTCCTTCTTCAAGCATTTTTTTTTATCACATTGTTGTGCTTGTCGCCATTGCTTACTGCATCATCATTAGTTATGCACATCACACTAGGTATGCCTATACCCTTTTCCTTGTTCTTTTTGTTTTGGTTTGAGAGTAGAAGCCAAAAAAAAGAGTAAGAAAATCAAAGAAAAGAAAAGAAAAGAATAAAAAAGAAGGAAATGGAAATTGAAAAAAAAAAAAGATGATAAAAAAAAATTAGACAAAGACTATTTTTGTCTTCTTTTTGTTTTTTTAATTTTTTTTCTATTTTTTTAATTCTTGAAAAAGTGTTTTTTCTTTTCCATTTTCTTTTTCTTGAAAAAAAAATTTCTTGTTTTTTTCCAATCCAAGAAAAAGAATTCTAATTTCATTGTTTTCAAAAAAAATTTGTTTTTGGTTTTATTTATTTTAAAAAGAGAAGATTTTTTGGGTCTTTTTGCCCTATCTTTTCATTTTTTAAAATTTCTAAATGCTAGAAGAAATATATATATTTTTTCTTTTATTATATTTGTCTTAATTTTATTTTTTTCCTTTTTGTTTTTCCAGTTTTTGGGTTTTTTTAATTCCAAAAGATGAAGTTTGTTTTTCCATTTCCTTTATTTCTTATCTTCAATTTTCTTTTTCCAGTTTTTCGTTTTTTTTAAATCTAGTAGACAATATGTGTTCATACCCATGTAATTTTTTGGGATTTTGGTTTACATTTTTCAAACTTGCATATTAATGTGTATCATGTGTTTGATGCATATTTTGAGTCACTATGAAGTACCACTATGTAACCAATGCCATTCAATTCCAATTGTATCACTATCAACTTTACATTCATCAACATGTTATTAAGGTGGTTACAACAACTTATTGACGAACACATGACATGGTGTTTAATGAAAATAGGTTTAAATAGGGGTTTATTTGGCATAAACAATGGCATGGAGTTCAAGTTTTTCATTTTTTTGACATTTCCTAAAGTTTTGATATATGTGATATTTGCATCGAATACATACAAGTTTTGTCTTATTGTAATTATAACCTCACTTTTGTATTATGTTTGCATGTTTTGAATGTGAGCATTGCATTAATACTTTGTTGAAATTTTCCTTAAAAATACAAGTTTGAAACATATTGCAATGTTACATTATTACATTAAATGTCGCAACCCTACTTTGAGAGAGTGTGAAGATGAAACTCACATTCCCAAAATGGGGACTTAGGAGTCCTTCGGGATTCCTAAAATTTCAGAGTTTGATTACAGGGGTCAAAACACCTCGAATTGGGGTGTTCTTTACATCATTGGAAAACTATCAAAATGTAAATGTCGAAAATGGGCTTGCATGGGCCATTTGGACAGCAGCACAAGTTATGGAAAAAATAAAGTCCGAAAGTCAAACTGACAGTTTGACTCCTGACCATTAAAAGTTGGGAATTGACTCGACTCCGGTGTGTGCAGGTGGAATGCAACACACCGTTGGAAAGCTCTTGAGGAGAGTTATAAGTTTGCTTTAGACCTCATCCCAATCAGAAGTCTGAGCAAAGAATTATGATCTCATAAAATTTCGAGAGTCCAAACTAAGACAATTTTGGGACTCCTCCTTGGGAGTCTCGGGACAAAAAACCATTCGGATGTGGGTGCTGCAAAGAGGCATAGAGTATACTATATGGGGGAAGGTGATGGCTTCCCCCGAATCCGGGCCGTGGTGAGTCTTGTGAGTCCAAAGTTGCCCCTGACTTGTCCTAACATTAAAGGTGCTCCAAAATGTGAACTAATCAACTTGTTGGTTAGTTTGATGTAGGTTCGAATAAGTAAGTAAATCTTTTCATTCTTCCTAGCCCCATCTTGGAGCTTTAGCATGCCCCTCTACCCCTTCTAATGTTGAGAGCTGGGGGCGTACCTCGAGTTCCTCACAATTCTGTTGTTTGAACAACTTAGGCCCACTTTGGGTTTAATTAGGAACTTGGGAGCGCATCATTAAAAGAACTTCAGAAACATAAAGTTCAATGTGAAATACTTGCATAAAGGTCACAAAATAAACATTAGTTTTGTTAGAATGATTTTGCAATACTGACATTTGAAGCATAAAATGTTGGCTAGTTTTTTTAAATGGTTTGTGCAATATACCCAAATGATGGGCATAAATGATGGGCATAAAATATGCATGTTGAAAGAAAAAAATTATGAGGATAAAAAATAGAAAACTAGAAGAAAAAAATTAATTATGATAAATAATAAAAGAAAATAATTTAGAGCAAAAAAACCAAAAAAAAATTAGAAAAAAAATTTAGAATGAAAAAAAGACAAAAAAAAATAATTTAAAAAAAGAATAAAAATCCAAAAGAAAAAACGCTTGCATTTTGGTCACAAAATATGTAATAATTATTGAAGTGTATTATATTTTGCTATTGGATCTTCAACTATTTTAGCTTATAATAATAATTACCAAAATATGCAATACCTATGTGTGGACCACAAAAGTTGATCAAATGTGCAATATCTGCATTCATGGTAACCATTTATTGACATCAAGGGGTCAAATATGATTAAAATGGTTGTAAGTTCATTTTGTGCAATACCTTCATATTTTGTGTATCATATAGTGGTAGACAATTGCATCTTGTAAATGATAAGTAGGTAGTGTACACAAATAAGGAAAAAGTTAGGTCAATAATGTAATTATGTTAATAAGATTGCTAGGTCAATAGGGTAGCCAAATTTTTTGTAAAAAACATTGTCAAAAAAATAGTCTTTAGTTTAATTTAAAAATATATATATTTTTTGTCAAAAGGTTAAGGTTTTGCCAATAGGTATAAGTTTAACCATGAAGAAATAGAAGTTCTTCCAAAAGATAAAAATTTAACCAAGAAAAAATAAAGCTTTTGCCAACAAATAAAGGTTTGGCCATGAAGAGATGAAGGTTTTACCAAGAAGTATATGTTTAACCAAGAAGAATTAGAAGTTTTTCCAATTTGTAGAGTTTTAACCAAAAAAATGTAGAGGTTTTATTAAGAGGTAAAAATGTGGCCCAAAAAAGATAAAGGTTTTGCCAAGATGTGGAGGTTTAGATAAGAAAAGTTCAAGGTTTTCCAAGTGAAAGGTTTAACCATGAATATATAAGGGTTTTATTCAAAGGTAAAAATTCAGCTAGGAAGAGGTTAAGGTTTTACCAAGAGGTAAAAATTTAGTCAATAATAGATAAAACTTTTACCAATGTGTAGTGGTTTAACCATGAATAGATGAAGGTTTTGTCAAAGGATATAAATTTAGCAAGGAAAGTTATAATTTTTACCATAAGGTAGAGGTTTAGCTAAGAAAATATATAGGTTTTGTTGAGAAGTAAAAATTTTGCCAATAAATAGATGTTTAGCTAAAAAGATATAGAGATTTTGTCAACATGAAAACATTTAGTAGTGAAGAGATGGAAGTTTAACCAAAAAATATAGGTTTAACCAAGAAGAGTTAGAAGTTGTGTCAAAAGGAAAAGGTTTAGCCAAGAGATATAGGTTTGACCAATAGGAGTTAGAAGTTGTGCCAAAAGGAAAGGGTTTAGCCAAGAGATATAGGTTTAGCCAAGAAGAGTTCAAAGTTGTGCCAAAAGGAAAAGCTTTGGCCAAGAGATATAAATTTAGCCAAAAAAAGTTAGAAGTTGTGCCAAAAGGAAAAGCTTTGGCCAAGAGATATAAATTTAGCCAAAAAAAATTAGAAGTTGTGCCAAAAGGAAAAGGTTTAATCAAGAAGAGTTAAAAGTTGTGCCCCAAAAAAAAGGTAGAGCCAAAAAGAGCTATAAGTTTTGCCAAAAGGAAAAGGTTTAGCCAAAAAGAGTTAAAAGTTGTGCCAAAAGGAATGGTTTAGACAAGATATATAGGTTTAACCAAGAAGAGTTAAAAGTTGTGCCAAAAAGAAAAGGTTTAACCAAGAAGAGTTAGAAGTTATGCCAAAAAAAAAAAGTTTAGCCAAGAAATATAAGTTTAACCAAAAAAAGTTAGAAGTTATGCTGAAAGGCAAAGGTTTAGCCAAAAGATATAGGTTTAGTCACAAATAGTTAAAAGTTGTGCCAAAAGGCAAAGGTTCAGCCAAGATAAAGGTTTAGCCATGAAAAAATAAAAGGCAAATAAGTAAGGGGTTGGTAGGTAGAATCAAGATGTAGGTCAATAATGTAGCTAGGTCAGTAGGGTAGTTGGGAAATTAAGGTGATTAGATTAGAAGGTAATAACATCAAGGTTGGGAAAAAGACACCCAAAAAATAAAAAGGGTTGAAGGTTAGCAACCAAAAAAGGTTGATTAATACAATGTTGGGTTAACATAAGGTTAGGAACCAGATGAAGAAACACAACCCATCCTATGGATAGAACGGCCAACTAGTCCAACTCTAGCCAAAGTTTTTGATCTTGAAACTAAGAAAGCCCAACATTTTCGAATTTGACGCATTTGCCCATGCTAACAAAAACCTCTATTGGTAAATGATGTACTATGTAAATTTGTGGTAGAAAACGGGTATAACAACTTTTGCATTGTTGCAACTTGTTAAGAACAATAATATGTTTTTTATTGCACTAGATTACATTATTTGAATCTCTTATTGAAACAACAACACAGACACAATATTAGGCGCACCATGAAATTAAGTACTAGGGTTTCTTTTAACACAACATTTCTATCAGGAGTTGACACAAAAAATTAAAAAATCTATGACAAGAATGACAAGAATTATTTTCCCCCTTAATATTTAATATTAAAATGGAAGAGTTTCTAATGTAAGAATGGGAATAAAAACTTGCCTGTTTAGCTACAAAAACATATTGAGTTTTTTAAAAATAGGTTGGCTTAGAACTGAGGTGAAATCATAATCTTCAAAGTTTTAAAAAATCTATAAACACAACACAAAAAACTCTAAAAACACAAATTTACAAAAGAAAAACTTTAAATCAAAACAAAACACTCAAATCTATTGTTGAAGCTATTTTAAAGAGATTCTAATGTTGAATTCATGGCATGGTCATCAAATGTTAATGTGGTTTTCTAACGCACACTGACTCAATGTACATGTTTCTTGATGTATCACCATTGAATGAAATAAATGGTACAAAAAAGGTCTCTATGTAGTGTTTAGGTTATAACTAGTAGGTAATATTAATAACCCAACAACAACAAGAACTAATTCAAAATACTAGCCATTAATGTAGCTAGTAATTAATTCAAATATGGACTAATTCAATTTGAACTAGCTATTTAGATTAATTAGCCATTAACATAACTAATAACCAATTAAGTAGGTAGTAAAGTAACTAATTATCATACTAACTAATTAACACTTAAATAAAGGAAGAAAGTTATATGGTCAAAATATGGGTTAACAATTAACTAGTCCCATTAATTATCTAAAAAATGCTAAGATAAAAATCATCATCATTCAATTGATTTGCCATAATTTTAAAAATTCTACCATAGGCTGAAATATATGGTGGCATTTCAACAACATTGAAAATAAATACTTTCTATCATAAACTTCCACCATAGAAATCATTTGTTTTTTACCAATAAAAAAAGAAATAAATTTAATATTCTTAAAATTTGGATCTAACATTAAAGATATCATGTTATGGGTCTTTTTTTTATACTTCGTTAGGAATCAAATGAAACCATTTCAAACATCACATACTTGCTTCCTAATGTTGAAAGTGAGCATAGACAACTCCAAACCCACAACTATATCATCTTCCATCAAATTAGTCATAGAAGGGTGTCATTCCATATTCTTATTTTAGTTATAAGGCCATGATAATTTTTACATGCAAGGCATCAAAAAGTAACCAATGCCCATGAGATTGGTTAAGCACACATGCACCCACAACAAAAGAAAGAAAATCAATAATGATTTGAAAAACATCCCAAGTTAGA
>Ga0116231_10013548_pt1 | contig 11394 bp, 11 predicted proteins | sample S1TSphgellanicum_2_FD_89695 | JGI IMG/M metagenome (GOLD analysis project Ga0116231, IMG submission 89695) | Host-associated microbial communities from peat moss isolated from Minnesota, USA - S1T2_Fd - Sphagnum magellanicum MG | ecosystem: Host-associated > Plants > Peat moss > Unclassified...
CCGGGATGGCAAGGCAAAGGAGCGGCGCCAGGAAAGCGGTCATACCAAGCCAGACTGACAGTGACCGTTGCCGTAGAGCCCTCCCAACCCTTCGGGTCGGGCCTCTCCCGCGAGCGCGGGGTGTTTGCCATGCCTCGAACCCAATGCGGTTTGGTTTAAGGGGGAGGAGGTTTTTCATGGCTTCATCCTGTGTTTTGCCGTGAAGCCTAACAGCCGGTAGAGGCAGGTGCACGGCCGATCGTGGGTGCGCCCGAAGGAGTGACTTTTCCGCATGATATCCGAAAGGCGGCTGCTGCGGGTGGAGCCAGATTTTGGGCTGGTCACCAAGCTGTGGCAGATCAACTGGCTGTTCGTGGCGCTGCTGTGCCTGCTGGCCGGCTGCGGCTATGTGGCGCTGTATTCCGCGGGGGGCGGGCCGGAGCCCTATGCGTGGCGGCACGGGCTGCGCTTCGGGTTTTCGCTGGTGATGATGCTCTCGATCGCAATGATCGATATCCGGTTCATCGCGAAGTTTTCGTGGCCACTCTACGCAATCTCGCTGGTGCTGTTGGTACTGGTGCTGAAGATGGGGCATGTCGGCAAGGGGGCCGAGCGATGGCTGGAGCTGGGACCGATCCAGTTGCAGCCGAGCGAGCTGATGAAGGTGGCGCTGGTGATGGCGCTCAGCTCCTGGTTCAGCAAGGCGAGTTGGGGATTGGTGGGGAACCCGCTGTTCCTGATTCCGCCGGCGATCGCGGTGGCGGTGCCAGTGGCGCTGATTTTGAAGGAGCCAAATCTGGGCACGGCCTTCATTACCGCGGTGGTGGGCGGTTCGGTTTTCGTCGGCGCAGGGATGCGGCTGTGGCAGATGGGGCTGCTGGCGCTGCCACTGCCGTTTGCGGCGGAGTTTGCCTATAAACATCTGCACGATTACCAGCGGGCTCGGATCACCACCTTTCTCAATCCGGAAAGCGATCCGCTCGGCGCCGGCTACAACATTATCCAGTCGAAGATCGCGCTGGGCTCGGGCGGGATGTGGGGCAAGGGGTTCATGCAAGGGACCCAGGCGCATCTGAATTTTCTGCCCGAGAAGCAGACCGACTTCATTTTCTCGATTGTCGCCGAGGAGTGGGGGCTGGTGGGGGCGCTGGCTTTGCTGGGTCTGCTGCTCGCGATCATCGTGTGCGGCATGCTGATCGCGCTGCGCTGCCGGCACCAGTATGGGCGGCTGCTGGCGCTGGGCATTGCGGTGAACATGTTCATGTATGTGTTCGTGAATGTGGCCATGGTAGTGGGCGCCATCCCGGTGGGTGGGGTGCCGCTGCCGCTGGTGAGCCATGGCGGCTCGGCGATGCTGACGGTGATGTTCGCGATGGGGCTGCTGATGTCGGTGAATGTGCACCGGGACGTGGTGTTTCCGGATCGGCGCGACCCGCTGGATGATTAGGCCGGGGACGGGCCGGTGCGCGGGGCGCAGGTCTGCCAGCCGGGTTTAGGGTGGCGAAACGCACTTGTTGCGCCGATGGTGCTGACCCCGCCACTGTTGAATTGAATTCCATGGCCCTGCCTGCGCATCTGCGCCACGCCTATCGCAAGACCCGCTACAATGTGGCGGGGGTCGATCTGGCGGTGGGCCGGCGGTCCAGCGCGCTGGATGGGCTGCTGAGCGGGCTTGGCGTGCGGGATGCCGTGCTGATTACCGCTTGGAACCCGCGCAGTAGGCGGATGCCGCTGCTTTGGAACGAGCGGATGATGGCGGCGCTGCGGTTGCGGCTGGGCGAGACCACCGCCTTGCCAGCCTATAACGAATGGCGCGGATGGGCGGAGGCTCAGTTGCTGGTGCCCGGCGACAGGCGCCGGCTTGCCGTGTTGGGGCGGCTGTTCAGGCAGGCCGCGCTGGTGGGGCTGCGGCGCGGGCAGGGTGTGCGGTTGATGCCGCTGGTTTGAGGACAGTGAAAGCGGCAGACGTCGACGCGTGAAAGTGGCGGGCAGACGCCCGCCCTACGGGCGGATGTTTTTGGGGGGGTCGTGACCGCCTTTGGTTTCGGCGAGACGGGCCGTGGCACGTTCCACCGTGCGGATCACGATTTCGCCGGTCTTGCGGATGGCGGGGTCTTCGTTTGTGGTGAGCCGGTCCGCACTCAGTAGCGCCGGGGAGAGGATGCCGTGCAGATCGTGGCGCAATACGCTGAGTTGGGCGTGCATCTCGGCCAGGTGAACCTGGGCCGCGGAAGACTGGTCGAGTTGCGCGCGCAATGTCTCCGCCGCCTGAAGCTGCGCCTGCAAGCGGGGGAATAGCCAGGCACGGGTGGCCAAGGCACCCGCGGCGGCACCGGCGAGCAAGGTGAGGAGAGTCGCAACCGGCGCCATGCCGGGAGTGTGCCGCAGGTTGTGTTTGGGACCAAGGGGCTCTGACCCCCGCCTTCGCACAATTGGCCTTCGCCCAAGTTGACGCGGACGGGGGTTCGCACCTATAAGCCGCCGCTCTCACGGGGCGCATTGCGTCCCGCGATTGACCTTGGAGTTTTCTGTCGTGAAGCGCACCTACCAACCGTCGAAACTCGTTCGCAAGCGCCGGCATGGTTTTCGCGCCCGCATGGGGACGGTGGGCGGCCGCAAGGTGATCGCCAACCGTCGCCGTCAGGGCCGGAAGCGGCTCTCGGCCTGATGCCATGGCGGCCGCCCAGGCGCGCCTAAAACGCCGGGCCGAATTTTTGCGGGCGGCTTCGCGTGGCCGGAAAGTGGCCATGCCGGGCGTGGTGCTTCAGATGTTTGCGCGTGGGGACGAGGCGCCGGCGCGGCTCGGGTTTACCGTTACTAAAAAAGTAGGCAATGCCGTTGTGCGCAACCGCAGCAAGCGCCGCCTACGTGAAGCTGCGCGGCTGCTGTTGCGGGAGCAGCCGATGGCGGGCGTGGATCTGGTGCTTGTGGGGCGCGATGCGACACGCAGCCGGAAGTTTACTCTGCTGATTGACGATCTGCGGCGGGCGCTGGCGAGGCTGGGCGTGCCGGGGAAATGAGCCCGCTGGTGCGCCTGCTCGCCCTTCTGGTGCGCGCCTACCAGCTTGTACTCCGGCCGATCCTGCCGCCGGCCTGCAAATTCGTGCCGAGCTGCAGCGATTACGCGATCGAGGCGCTCCGCACGCATGGCGCCTTGAAGGGGGTGGGGCTTGCCGGATGGCGTATCCTGCGCTGCAACCCGTTCACCGCCGGCGGGTATGATCCGGTGCCTGAACGGCATACGACAGAGGGGACAGATCACGCTGCCTTTCATGGCGTGGGCTGCTCTCACACTGATATTTCTTAAGGCTCGCTGATGGACCAGAAACGCTTGCCGCTGTTCATCGCGATCTCATTCGCGATCCTGCTGCTGTTCCAGTATCTGATGCCGAAGCGTGTGCCGCCGCCGCCGGTGCAGCACGCCGTGCAAAGTAGCGCATCGAGTTCGCCGGTAACGCCTGGCGGGCCGGGGCTGAAGACTATGCCGCTTCCGGCGAATGCACCGCGGGTAACGATCGACGCGCCGCGCGTGCTGGGCAGCATCAGCCTGCTCGGCGCACGGCTGGATGATCTGCGGCTGCGGGACTACCACGATACGGTGGCGAAGAACTCGCCGCTGGTGCGCATCCTGGAGAAGCTGCCTGGCCGCGAACCGAGCAGCGTTCAATTCGGGTGGAGCAGCACGGACGGCGTCAAAATGCCGGACGACAGCACGGTATGGACCAGTAGCGGCGGCGATGTGACGGCCACGCATCCGGTGACGCTGAGCTGGGAGAATGGGGCTGGCTTGAAATTCCGGATCGCGCTGTCGGTCGATCAGAACTACCTTTTTAGCGTTCAGCAGAGTGTGCAGAACTCCGGGACGGCGCCGGTGGAAGTGTGGCCGTGGCAGCGTGTGCGGCGCGACTATCAGCCTGCAACCGCGGGCTACAGCGTGCTGTTCGAAGGTCTGCTTGGCGTGACCGACAAGCAGCTCCACACCATGACCTATGCCGCGGTGAAATCCGCCGCCGACAAGCATGATGGCGAAAGCTATGACTACACGGGCGACGGCGGCTGGGCCGGGTTTACCGATAAGTATTGGCTGACCGCGCTGATCCCCGACCAGGCCGTGCCGGTGACGACATCCTGGATTCATAACAAGGATGACGGGACCGACCATTACCAAGTGAGCTACGCCACGAGCTCACCGGAGAAGCTGGCGCCTGGGGGCACGGCAACTTTCGATAGCCGATTGTTCGCCGGGGCTAAGGAAGTGCACCTGCTCGATCGCTACGAGACACACGATCATATCCCGCTGCTGAGTTACGCGGTGGACTGGGGCCACCTTTTTTTCCTGACAAAGCCGTTCTTTTATGCGCTGGACTGGCTTTATTCCCTGTCGGGCAATTTTGGCGTGGCGATCCTGATCTTCACGCTGGGCGTGAAAGTGCTGTTTTATCCGATCGCCGCGCGATCCTACCGGCAGATGGGCAAGATGCGTCTGCTGGGGCCAAAGGTTCAACAGGTGCGCGAACGCTACAAGGACGATCCGGCGAAACTGCAATCCGAGATGATGGCGGTTTACAAGGCGGAGAACGTGAACCCGGTGAGCGGCTGCGCGCCGATGCTGCTGCAGATTCCGGTGTTCTTCGCGCTTTACAAAGTGATCCTGGTGACGATCGAGATGCGCCAGGCGCCGTTCTTCGGCTGGATACAGGATCTTTCGGCGACCGACCCGACCAATATTTTCAATCTGTTCGGACTTATTCCTTTCGATCCCAGCGATCTCTCGCCGTTTCTGCATCTGGGCGTGTGGCCGCTGATCATGGGTGCGACGATGTATTTGCAGCAAAAGCTCAATCCGCCGCCGCCGGACCCGACGCAGGCGCGGATGTTGCAGTTCATGCCGCTAATCTTCATGTTCTCGATGGGCCGCTTTCCGGCGGGGCTGGTGATCTACTGGTCGTGGAACAACACGCTGACGATGGCGCAGCAATGGTATATCCAGCGGCAGGCGAAGCTGGGGCCGGTTGCGGGCGGGAAGCCGAAGATTGCGCGGTCGTAAAAGGAAGAATGTTCTTTTCTGAAGAAAAGAACCAAAAGACTTTTATTCCTTCGCCCGTACCAAGATACGGGACTTGGCCGGATGGTGGGCGCAGCGCAGAACATAAAAGTCTTTTGCTTCTTTTCTTCAGAAAAGAAGGACTTTTTTTCATTTTGGCGGTGTGTTGCAAAGTGAGACCCCCTCCCCACAAGGGGGAGGGAGTTTTTGCTTTCTGCAGGCGGATTTTTTATGATGACAGATGACGCGGCGGAGATCGAAGCGGGACGGCTGCTGTTTGCGCAGGCGTGCCGGTTCTACTTCGCGGCGCAGCGGCTCGATCAGTTGCCGGAGCCGCGGGGGCCGGAGGTGGCGTTTGCAGGCCGGTCCAACGTGGGCAAGTCCTCGCTGGTGAATGCGCTGACGGGGCAGAAGGCGCTGGCACGCGCATCGAGCGAGCCGGGGCGGACGAAGCAGCTCAATTTCTTCGATCTGGGCGGCCGGCTGGTTCTGGTGGATATGCCGGGCTACGGCTACGCGCAGGCCGCCAAGGCCGTGAAGGAGGACTGGCAGGGGCTGATGTTCGATTTTTTGCGCGGGCGCGTGCCGCTTAGGCGGGTGGTGCTGCTGCTGGATGCGCGGATCGAACTCAAGGCTTCCGATCACGCGGTGATGGAGCTTTTCGATCGGGCCGCGGTGGCGTTTCAGCTTGTGCTGACGAAGGTCGATGATTTGAAGCCGGAAAGAGTGGCGCGGAAGCTGGCCGAGGCGCAGGCGGTGGTGAAGGCGCATGCGGCGGCATACCCGGAGGTGGTCGCGACGAGCAGCCGCACCGGGGCCGGGATCGAGGCGCTCAGGGCGAGTTTGGCGACGCTGGCGGAGGCAGCGCAGGTCGGCGCCTAGGGGTCAGGCGCGATTTTTGAGAAGCTCCTCATATCGTTTCGACTCTTCATGCATTGCTCTCCGCATGGAGATGATCCGTATGGGTTCACCACGTCTTATGAAGCCTCGGCTCTTGCGAATGGAGGCGGCTCAAGAGGCGGGCTGTGCCCGCCCTACGGCTTGACCGCGGTGCCTGGCGGCCCAGACTGCCCTTAGCATCGATACCGAGGCGTAGATTACGGCACCCACCACCAACCAGCGGAGGCCGGTTAGGGGCAGGGATTTCACAACGAAGGCGGCGAGGAGGACGCCGAAGACGTCGCCGTAGGTGAGGCCGAGGGAGGGGCCCCAGGCGAAGCGGCCGGTGCGGAGGAAGCGGATGCCGGCCAAGGGCTGCAACAGGCCGCAGGAGCCCATCATGATGGGGAAGGCGGCGAGCGGGTGCAGGCCGAGGAGGAAGAGCATGATCATGCAGGGGGCGTAGAGGCCGATGCCGGCGCTCATCAGGGCGCCAAATACGAAATTACCGGCGACGGCCAGGCCGAAGCGCCAGCCGTGCAGGGAAAGCGCGGTGCCGCCGGCGGGCAGCAGGCCGAGATTGGTGGCGGCGAAGACGCAGCCGCCGATCAGCAGAGCGATGCCCATGATGGCCTGGATGGTGCGGCGGGGCATTTTGGAGACCGCACCCGCCGAGATGAAGGCGCCGATCGCGGAAGCCGCGATCATGGCGGCGAGCAGGGTAGGGTCGACGGCGACGGCGGTGAGGAAGATTGCGGTTTCGAGGAAGGCGGCGCCGTTGTGGCCGACGTTCAGGGTGCCGGGGATGAGTTCGCCTTCCGGTTTACCAAGAAAAGTGAAGGCGGCCGTGGTGGTGGCGTAGGAGCCGATGCCGAGTGTGTCGAAGAAGGCGGTAACGGAGCCGGTGATGACGTTCGCGAGGGTGGGGCCGGGATCGTTCGCGTGGCGTTTTCGCACGTTGATCCAGGTGGCCACGAAGGCCACGTTCAGCGCAACCAGCGCGCCGTATAGACCGAGCCGGGCCGCATCCATTTGTTTTCAGCCTGCGCAGGAATAAAGTTTTTTTGCTTCTTTTTTTTCAAAAAAAGAAGGGCTTTCTTGCCTTTGGGGTGAGGAGTCTTGGAGAAGCAAGGTGGCGGGCGCAGCCCGCCCTACGGCAGATGATCCCTGAGGCGCAGGTATTGGATGGTGGCTTGCACGCCCAGGCGGCTGAGAGCGTGGAGTTTTATGGGGCGGATCGGGGTGATGGGGAAGGCTACGTCCTTGCCCTGAGCTCGGTCGGACAGCATTTGGCCCATCAGCGTCGCCATGGCGACGCCGCGGCCGTTGTAGCCCAGGCCGGCGAGGAGGCCGGGTTCGGGCTCGTGCAGGTGGGGCAGATGGTCTTGGGTGACGGCGACCATGCCGCCCCAGGCGTATTCCACGCTGAGGTTGGCGGCTTGCGGGTAGATTTCGGCGATGGCGCTGCTCATGCGGGCGAGCAAAGAGGGTGGCTGGGGGTGGGTGTAGACGCCGCGGGCGCCCATCAGAAGACGGCCGTCGTGGCGGCGGAAGTAGCGCAGCAGGCGTTTGAGGTCGGAGGCGGAATGGCCTTCGGGCAGGATGGTGGCGAGCAGGTCCGGCGGCAGTTTTTCGGTTGCCACCTGGAAGGAGGGGACAGCAACGACGCTGCGGCGGAGTTTTGGGTGCAGGGCGTCGGCATAGGCATTGGTGGCGAGGATCACGGTTTCGGCTTCCACGGCGCCACGGGCGGTGGTGACGCGCCACAGGGTGCCGGTGCGGGCGAGGCGCAGGGCGCGACTTTCGCCGAAGAGGCGGGCGCCGGCTTTTTGGGCGGCTTGGGCGAGGCCGCGGACGTAGGACAGGGGCTGCACGGTGCCGCCGCGGGGATCGAGCAGGGCGGCCGGGTAGAAGGAGGAGCCGGTCAGGCGCGTGGTTTCGGCTTTGTCGAGCACGCGCGTATTGGCGCCGAAGGGTTGCCATTGGCGGGCGCGGTGTTCGATGGCGCGCAGCGTGGCCGGCGAAACGGCAGGTTGCAGCCAGCCGGCGCGGATGGGGTCGCAGGCGATGGCGTGGCGCTTTATCAGGGAGAAGACCAGGTCTGGCCCTTCGCCCACGGCTTTGGCGAGGCGGGCGCCGGCGGGCTCGCCGAATTTTTCCGCCAGCACATCGGGGTTGTCTTTCAGGCCGGGGATGACCTGGCCGCCGTTGCGGCCGGAGGCGCCCCAGCCGGCGGATTCAGCGTCCAGAATGGCGGTATCGAGGCCGGCTTCGGCGAGGTGGAGGGCGGCGGAAAGCCCGGTATAGCCGGCGCCGACGATTGCGACCTGCGCGCGGATGGTGCCTTGCAGGGGGATGCGCGGTGGAGGGCGCTTGGCTGTGGCTTCCCAAAGCGAGGCGTTCGGCGGGTGCACCGGGCTATGTCCTGCGCCAGGGTGCCAGTGCGTTGGCCTTTGCCGTCGCGAGACCCCCACCCCCAGCCCTCGCCGCGAGGGGGAGGGAGAGATTAGATGGCAGGCCGGCCATTTGAGCCGCGGGAGGCACTCGGCCGATCAGAAGAGTTTCTTGACGAAGGCGGAGAGGCGGTGGCGGCGCAGTTCGGAGTGCGCCTTGGCGTCGTTCGTCATGTAGTTGAGCTGCACCGAAAAACGCGGGCCGATATAGGTGCGGTGGCCGTGCCAGCTTGTGGGACCGTTCGGGAAGACCAGGAAGGTACCGTTGGTGGGGGGCACTTCTACGGCGAAATTTTCCAAGTCGTCGGCGGAGCGGAGAAGGCGCAAGCAGCCTTCCTGCCGGTCGAAGCGGTCGTTTGGGGGATTGAGATAGAGCAGGGCGGTGACGCGCTTTGCGAGCGAGTCGGTGTGGATCTGGCCATCTTTCTCTCGGGTTGCGAGACGCATGGTGAGCATGGTTGGCGCATCGTGCAGGGCGAGGGCGAATTTGTCGGCGATGGCGGCGCGCAGTGCGGGGCCTTCGAGCTCTTGCATCAGGGCCAGCGCCGTGGGGCCCAGTTTTACGGTTTTTGGGGGGAAGGAACCGCCTCGGCCGTCGTTGGGCAAGTCGGCGTAAACGCGCGCGAGTGCAGCGGGCGGCAGGAAGTCGCGCACTACGATGTGCGGGAATGGGTGATCTGCGACCGGCGTTGCATCGAAGGCTGCGTAATCGAGCAGCGGCGCAGGGGCCGGAGTATTGGCGGCATATGCTTCGGTAGCGAGCGTCATCGGGTGGAAATGCACCCAGGCGCGGGGCGCCGCAAGCCCGCGCGGGGCAAGAAAGATGCGCGTCAGGTGCGGTTCCAGCGGCGGATGGTGAGTAGGGTATCGGTGGAGAGCAGGTGGCCGCAGCGTGGCGTTAGATCGGTTGAGGCGGGCATGTATGCGGTGTGGGAGAAGAACCGGGAATTATCCAGGCAGCCAGCCCGCGCGGGGGGCGCGGGCTGGGTAATCGCCTTATGCGGTTGCGGTTTTCCGGCTGCGAAGGTGGTGGTGGACATCAGGAAAAATGCTGACACGGAAACGATAAAATGCTTCATGGGTGGCCCCGTTAATACGGACGCGAGCTTTGGAGGTTTTAACGTCGAACACCTGAAAACGGATTAATGCTCGCATCCGTTTGATGCAGGTTGGGACGCTCTTCGCCATTGCACATGGCCGGCATCGCAACCCCGATGAGGTGTGAACGCACATTGTCGGTACGGCCGCCAGCCGCTAGTGCTGCGACGCACCATGCATGACGCAACCCCTCCCCTGTCGTTCTCGGCCCAGATGGCGGCCCTGCCGCCCGGCGGGCCGCTGGCTGCGTACCGCGCTCTGGTGCAGGGCGGCTCGTTGGTGGCCGACGATGCGCAGCAATTGGCGATCGAGCGGCTGCAGGATCTTTGGATAAAGCTACGCGGCTACGATCCGCCACCACGGCCGCAAGGGTTTTCGCTCAGCCGCCTGCTGCGCCGGCGCCCCACCGAAGGCGCGCCGGAGGATCGTCCGAACGGGCTTTACCTGGTGGGCGATGTCGGACGCGGCAAATCCATGCTGATGGATCTGTTTTTCGAGCAGATCGCCATTGCCCGGAAACGGCGCATCCATTTCCATCGCTTCATGCAGGAGGTGCATGCGCGCATCCATGAGTGGAAGAAAGCGAATCCGGGGGGGGATGATCCGATCCCCAAGCTGGCGGATAGAGTGGCGGCTGAAGCCGCCCTCCTGTGCTTCGACGAATTTCAAGTGAATGATATCGCCGATGCGATGATACTGGGGCGCCTGTTCCAGGCGCTGTTCGACCGTGGCGTTGTGGTGGTGGCGACTTCCAATACCGCGCCGGGCGATCTGTTCCGCGGCAAGCCGGGGCGCGATGCGTTTCTGCCGTTCATCGAGCTTCTGAAGCAACGCCTGGACGTGCTGCTGCTGCAGGGCGAGCGCGACTGGCGGCGCCAGCGTCTGCGCGGCATGCCCACATGGCACGTGCCGGCCGATGCCCGGGCCGAACGCGCGCTGGATGAGGCGTTCCGGCAGCTTACCGCCGGTGCGCCGGCGGCGCGCGACACGCTGATGGTGATGGGGCGTATCCTGGAGGTGCCGTTGGCGGCGGGGGGCGTCGCGCGGTTCGATTTCGCCACGTTATGCGGCACGGCACTGGGGGCGGGCGATTACCTTGCGCTGGCCACGCATTTTACCGCGCTGGTGCTGGATGGGGTGCCAAAACTTTCACCGGATAATTTTGACGAGGCGCGGCGGTTTATCGTGCTGGTGGATGCGCTGTATGAGCATCGGGTGAAGCTGGTGGCCTCGGCGGAGGCGGTGCCGGATCAGCTTTATGTGCGCGGCGAAGGGGCGAAGGCTTTTGAACGCACGGCTTCGCGGCTGGAGGAGATGCAGAGCCAGGAATATCTGGCGCTGGCGCATTTGACATAAGAAAGATCTTCTTTTCTGAAGAAAAGAAGCAAAAGACTTTTATTCCTGCGCCTGTGGAAAGACCGAGGCCCATTCCTTAAGCATTGGGCTTCAATCGTGGGAGCGTCGCAAAGAGCAAAAGTCTTTTGGTTCTTTTCTTCAGAAAAGAACAGTCTTGCTTTCTAGCCCATCTTGTGACCGGCCTTGTGTTTGGCTTCTTCGTGGCGGAAAACCGCGTCGGCTGTCTGCTTTTGTTCATCGCTCAGCGAGGCGTAGAGTGTCTGGAAGCTTGCTGCCAGCTTCTGCATGTTGTCGGCGTGGACGCGGGCGAGCTCGGCGTAGGATTGCATGTTGTCGGCGGCGTTCATGTCGGCGAGTTTTCTACCGCGCGTTTCGAAAGCGGAGTGCATGGCAGTGGCATTGTCGCGCATCACTTGCGCGAACTGCGTCCATTGCGGCTCTTCCGCCGGGGTGATGGCGAGTTGCTTGTGCAGCATGTTGATGTGCGCATCGATTTTTTGTTCCATCGCCTGCGGCAAGGCCGGTGAAGCCTCGGTGGCCTGCCCGGCCGGGGGCGTGGGTGTGGGGGCACCACCCTGGGGGGCC
>Ga0116231_10013551_pt1 | contig 11385 bp, 19 predicted proteins | sample S1TSphgellanicum_2_FD_89695 | JGI IMG/M metagenome (GOLD analysis project Ga0116231, IMG submission 89695) | Host-associated microbial communities from peat moss isolated from Minnesota, USA - S1T2_Fd - Sphagnum magellanicum MG | ecosystem: Host-associated > Plants > Peat moss > Unclassified...
AAAAAAAGAAAATTTCATACGCTAAGTAACGACGTGTTGGTTCAGGTTTTTTTGTTACCAAATAATAACAACCAACGGCTAGCCAACTAATCTAAACATTTTCGAATAATATTTAATTTTTTCAAGAATTTCGAAATTTTCATACTGGATTATCTGGACATTGTCTTGCTAATCGATGTCCCAAACTGAATAATTCTATTGAAATTAAGTAATAGAAAAGAAAAATTATTCTTCAAAATGACAAACCAGTTTTATCTTTCATTTCATAGAGTAATGCAATATAGATGAATAAACCATGTTGATGAAATGGATTATGAGTAAGAACTCTAGAGAAATAATTGAATAAAAATAATTTCGTACATCATTTTCAACCTACTTTTTACATAAATCAAATGCTTCACGAAATTTATAATTATAATAAAATTTTTCTGCAATCTAAATAATACAAAAATGATTCGATCTTCTTTATCGATTATCACATACATTTATACAATAATCAGCATTATCATTTAATAAACCGACTGTAAATGTTGGAAGATTAACAATGATTGGTTTCATATACTAAATAACAATAGGTCATTCAGTGATTCTTTCTTTCAAAAGCCTTACTTGATGTACTTCTTGTTCATATAAACATCGAACAACCGAAGCAGTATCCGAATCACATTGTTTTTCAATAATCATTCTTTCAACCAATCGTTGTTCTAAAAGTTAATTCTAATTATAAGATGATTTAATAAATTTATACCTTCTTCGGGTGTATACATATGTTTTTTAATTAATTTTTCATATGCTTCAGCACAGAAAACATCGAAACGAAGAGCTTCTTCATAGAATTTCATTGCTTGTTGTAATGAACCAAGAATTTCTGCGACTTTTCCACGTAATAAACAGATGGATGCACGAAGCTGAATGAAAATAATCTTATCAAATGAAATTTTCAATTGAAAAAAATTGATCATACAGGATTGGAAAATTCCATATTGGCTATTTTAGGTGTAAATGGTGTTTTAAATGATGTTCCTGTTTGTTGTTGTTGATCAGCATCAAGTAATTCTTCAAGAATTTCAAGAACATTTGCTGCTGTTTGATAATCTTTGAGATAAAACTAAATACAAGATTTTGATATTCCGAACAGATTAGAAAAAAGGTTTTTATTTACATGACAAAGAGCAACAAGATATTTAAATTGAGGATCCGTCTAGAAAGAAAATTAAACAATTGAAATATTCTCCGAATGAAAAAGTCGAACGTTTACATGATACATAAGAGAATTTTCCAGAAGAATACGTGTTCGATTATAATCACCATTAGACATGAAACATTTTGCGACAAGAAGTAAATCATCAGATGAATCTATCAAAACAAAATAAAATCTTTCTCAAGAAAGAAAATAACTTACTTCGATTTAATGAAAGTAATTTATCACCCCAAAAAGCCGCCGATTCAAATTGACGCTAAATGAATGATACATAAACCTAATCTCCTAAAAGTCCTTCTTCATTACTTGTGTTGAATAATCTTCCACTACTTTTCGTAATCGATTAACAACACGTTGCAGTTGTTCTTCCGGATTATCAATCATTATTGAAATTTTCTTCAAATAAGAAAAAAAAATGGACAAGAGAAAGAATTTAAACGGACGGACAGCTGGATGTTTGAGTCATCTATTATAGAAAAACAAATCTTCAAATATGATTGGTGAAAAAATCGCCTTTCATCCTACACATTATCCTCTATTCATTTTCCTTCGAACTGTCAAATCATAAAAGAGATCTTATGCATAAATGTTTTATAGAATAAATAAACGAATGGGTGGTTAGTTGATCACAAGAAGAGAAGAAGAAAAAACAGTAAAGTCATCAACTATCGATGCTCCTGCAACTACAACTTCACATTGTTTGTGTATTCGTCGTTGTGGTTGTGTTGCCCCTACGGCATAAGATTAAATTTCTTTTTTTACATGTTTTTTTTTCAGATAAATCATCTCCTACTGTTTTCGTTTGTCATTTTTATTCAAACGATGCAGATATATATCAAGAAGCCTTCTTTGAGCATTAAATAAACATACAGTCAATGATTATTCTATTCACGCATTAAAATTATCCTTGTATTTATCTATCAAATATTTCTTTTTATTTTAATCCCACATATATATATATATTAAATATGCCAAAAGCCGGAGCCAGTTCAAATGCTGCCCCATGTATGAAAGATATCTTTGAAAAAAGAAACAAGTGTATGATTGTTTATTTATTTCAGCTCTTGCACGTACGATTCAAGCTAAAAAACGTCGAACGAAAAATGCTGGAAAACCTCGACCACCACGAGATTTACTTCAAAAGAAGAATATGTAAGTTCATCAACTGATGAGTATTTACTCTCATGATTAACTAGAAAATGAAATGAAGCATATGCCTATGTGTCATGTCACGATCATCATTAACGAATAGACGAATAGATATATATATTCTTTCTCTCTCACACTCTTTGTATATAAAGACATATCTTGATATGCATGATTGAGGATGATGATATACGAAAAAAAAAGGAGAAAAATCATATAAATACGAGAGGATATAAAGCGAAGGTCATTTGTTGAAATTTTGTCTTTGGATGTGCTAATATTAATATGAAGGATTAATATGACTACAGGAACATATCCTACACCTTTATATCGTTCGGCTGTTGATGGTCTAGTCACCTCAATAGATAATAATCGTCTGAATTCGATAACAAAACGGCAAATTTCAACCTTACCATATCCAATAATGGCTACACCTATTCGAACATCATACATTCCTCAATCCTATCCAATTCATTCCAATCTTTTACGTTCATCAACAGGATCTATATTACATCGTATACCCAATCCTCATACACTGACAACAACAACAGTTCTTCGACCGACTAATATTCGATGGGATTCAGGAATAAATATTGTTGATTTTCGAACACATCCATTAATGAACCAAAACAAATCTTTTCAAAATCCAATTCGTTTATCATCAGGAAACAAATTAGTACGATCAGAATCATTACAAAATTCGGATATTTATTCAATGAATAATCGACTAATACAAAAAACTAAACTTGATGCAAAACATTTTTGTGGTCTAGCACCAATTCAGGAAAATAAACTTATGATTAGAGAAATACCTTCTTTTCGATCGAATGGAATAATGAGTAGGTGAGATATTCGATTAAAGAGAATCAATGCATTCGCAAATATGAGATCAAAATTGGAATAATGAATGAATTTTTCTCTATTTTTATTAGACCGACAACAACTGCTAGTGGTACTGCTTCTTCACCATCTGCTGTAACCCCAACAACACCAACCATTATAACAGAAAATGTTCAAATACCACAATTGGAATCGTCATTTATTGTTGCAAGTGGTAATGGTTTATCATCCAGTGCTCCACTCCCTACTACGTAATTGATTTTCATATTGAAATTTAAAATAAAATTCTTTTAAATAGAATTCTACGCAACAACGATGATTTAATGACAGATATGACAAGTTTTAATGGTCCAATAGCTGTTCCAGTCAATGCTGAAAGTGATAATGGTGAAGAAGGAGGAGGAGATGAAGGTACTCATGACATTCGTGGTTCAGACGATGATGAACAAGAAGATCCAAAGGATTATTGTAAAGGTGGTTATCATCCAATAACCATTGGTTCAATTTTTAATCAACGTTATCATGTTATACGAAAATTAGGATGGGGTAAAAACATCATCAATCAATTTTTTTTTGTTCGTTCTTAATTCTTTTCTTTAGGTCATTTTTCAACTGTATGGTTATGTTGGGATCGAAAATCTGCGCGTTTTGTCGCAATGAAAGTTGTTAAAAGCGCTAAACATTATACAGAAACAGCTTTAGATGAAATTAAATTATTAACTCATGTTCGAGAAAGTGATCCAGCTGATCCATTTCGACTTAAATGTGTCCAATTATTAGATGAGTTTAAAGTGGCTGGGGTCAATGGTACACATGTATGTATGGTTTTCGAAGTTCTTGGACATAATTTACTTAAATTAATTATCCGTTCAAATTATCGTGGTATACCCATACCAAACGTGAAAATAATAACGAAACAAGTACTACAAGGTCTTGATTATCTTCATCGTAAATGTCAGATTATCCATACGGATGTAAGAAAAAGAGATTTGTTTTTTTTTCTGAATGAAATTTGTGTGATAGATCAAACCTGAAAATGTACTTATGTGTGTTGATGAAGAACACGTACGGGCTTTGGCTTATCAAGCTGCAGAATGGCATAAACCTGGTATTAAACCAGTTGGATCTGCAGGTAAGAAATACTTTGAAGAATGAAAAAATCGAATTATGATTTATTTCTAGTTGCTACCGCACATATTGTCAACAAACCAGATCCGAAAACGATGTCAAAAAATAAGAAGAAAAAATTAAAGAAGAAAGAAAAACAAAAACAGAAAATGCTCGAATAAACTCAACAACAAATTCAAGTAAATTATTCTAAATGAAAATCTTTTGAAACATTCATTTTGTTTAGGATGCAGAAAAACAAAAACAAAATTTATTAGGTTCACCTGATCAAATCACTTTCAATAAAATGGTTCTTACTGATCAAACAACTCAATCAAAGCCAGGTAGATTCGAGAATCTATCACTTGATATTTTGATGATCTCTTTCATTTATAGATACTTCGGAAAATATTTCCGGTGAAAAAAAAATGAATGGTCATGAAACTTCTCCCAGAGATAAATCAGATGAAAGTGATGACGAAAATCCTGTTATTCAACCTGGAAATGGTCATGAAAAAGATGAGAAAATTATTTTAACAAATGGAAAAAATACTACGGAAGAAGAAGTTAACGAACAGGCGCCTATCGCGGCAGCTTCTGCGATTTCCGATGATACAGACAAAGCAGCTGCAGCTGCAACCAATGAAACCGATGCAACATCCAGACGTAAATTATTTTTTTGTGTCTTTTAAAATTTATTTTTGATATTTTAGCTCGACCAATGGCTGAACGAACACCAAATCCAGTTTTTGACGTTGTTCCTGAAGATATTCTTCAAGTTAAAATTGCTGATTTAGGAAATGCTTGTTGGACAGTATGTTTGAAAAGAATTTCAATCTTCTATTTATTTTCTTTGTTGTTAGCATCAACATTTTACAGAAGATATTCAAACACGACAATATCGTTCGCTTGAAGTTATACTTGGAGCTGGTTATGATACATCAGCTGATATATGGAGTGTTGCTTGTATGGCATTTGAATTAGCTACTGGAGATTATTTATTCGAACCACACAGTGGCGAAGATTATAGTAGAGATGAAGATCATATCGCACATATCATTGAATTAATAGGTCCAATACCCATCGAAATAGCTCATTCAGGTCGATATTCAAGAGAATTTTTTAATAAACGAGGTGAACTAAAACAAATCATTTCGTATTCTTTCAATCATTAAGAATTTCTATTTGAAGGACAACTACGTAATATCAAACAATTAAAACCCTGGGATTTGTTTCATGTTTTAACTGAAAAATATAAATGGCCACCCTATGAAGCCATTGAATTTACACATTTTCTCGAACCCATGCTTCATTATGATGTTAATCTACGTGCTACTGCTGCTGAATGTTTAATGAATCCCTGGTAAGATTAATAATATCCTTCTTATCATAACTGTTTATCTCATTAATTCTCGAACAGCTGTTTGAATTCATCTTTGTTTTTCTGTCTAGGATTACTGGTGAACCTTTATTTGGAAATCCAAGTGAAGGTTTTATGTATTCCGATGAACAATTAGGTTATAGTAGTAGTAATGAACATAGTCCATCGGCTCTTCAAGCTGGCGCTGTTGGCTTTGATTTTCGTACACATCCAACAGAACTTGGAAGTTTCTTATCAGCTGCTGTTGGACATCAACAAATCTTACATGGTGCAGTTGATTTTCATCCAGATGAATCGGATGATGATGATGAAGAAGACGATGATGAGATGTCCGAAGAAGAATCAGATGATGTACAATCGGACGGTGATGAAAGTAGTGTAGGCGAGCTTGATGAATGATTGATATAATAGAGTGGTTCTGTATGTGTCTTTATTTCTTCTTTTTCTATTTTATACTTTTGCTTGTGTGTGTGTGTGCGTGTGTTATGTATAATGTGTAATCACAATTGAATCTGTTCAGACGCATGAACACAGGAAAAAAAAGAAAAGGATGAAATGAAAAGAGCGTCTAATTGTGATACACACAAATATATAGGCTCTTTCATTTTCATCAATTAGCCTAATAGCCATGCTGTTTTTTTTTTCTTTTCATTTTTGTGTGTTTTTGTAAAACAGTGTTTGTCAAAAATCATTCCCATAAAACTTAGAAGAACACAAGAAAAAAGAGATTTACTATCATAAGCAATGTACATTTTCTTTTTCTTTTTCTCCTTTTAAAAAAAAGCAACATAAATAGGTATTTTTGTTTTTATCACCTACACCATTCAATCTTACTCATTTACACCTACATATGCGTATCTTTTTTTTTCTTTGTTTGTTTGTCTGTCTGTCGTGTTGACTTCTTCTTAAAATAATATGTTTTCTTCTGATTCTTCCTCTAATATATATTCTTCACATATTATAAGACAATTTTTTTTTCTTTTACACACTCGATGTGTTTGTTAACAAAAAAAAACGACGACGATCGATCGATTCCTGTAACACACATACTATATAAATTAAAAGTCAGTTTTTGCGCTCGAGATGTCTCATTCTTTTTTTTTCGTTTCCTCTTCTTCTTCTTCCTGCTTTGTCTTCTGAAGATCTCATTATCAATAAAAATCACAAATTGAAATAAACGCGCATAAAATACACATATTAATTCATTCTTTGAATTAGTTCTTATTTTTTTAATTATATCAGGTATCGATATAATTGCTTTTATTAATGCTTTCAAATCCATTAACTACAATTGAAGATCTCTCGAATAACAATCTAATCAAACTCGATTGGGAGAAATATCTCCGAGAAAAGGTATTTGTACCGAAGTATTCAAATAAGCAAAATTAATTGATTTTCTATAAACGATTTCTAATGCGTATTAAACAATATTTTGCGTAAGAGAAAAAAAAGGCCTTGCGTAGGAGATAAAATATACAATAATTATTATTATCATCAGATGTTTTTATTTATTTATATTTTATCCCGGTATTATAATATGTCATCTTGTGACCTTTGAGGCTTGTTTCTATTAATCGAAAATTTTCTTTTCATTTGAGTAGTATGCAAATAATTCACAACAATTTTCGACTGATCGAAAAATAGTCTCAATTAAATATGATGATAATATGACATCTGTTGTATCAACAACAACTGATACACTGTCGAAAATAAATTCTCATCAATCAACACATGTTTCATATCATTTATTTTCTCCATCAAAACCTATTTTGCATGGATATAATCCGAAAAATCTCACTCATCAAATCCATCAATCAATATCTACATCGGATTGTTGTGTCGATTGGACAAATCATCAATCAAAAACATCTTCAATAGTTAAGAATCAATTGAATACAATTGATTTACTTGATGAAATCATTCGAGAAATGAATCCTCAATCATATTCAGCTATGAATAATAATCATTTTCATTCGAATTCAAATCTTCAATTCTCGAATAATAAAGAGAAAAAGAATAAGTTCGATCATTTGAATGCAATTGGATGTTGAACATTTTTTTTTCTTATAGAAAAGAAAAATCTGATGAGAAGGAGAAAAAAGATGATGCTGGTAAGCGATTGATATCTACAAATTTTTCAATAATTATCTCTTGAAGAGATTGAAACAAAAAAATCAAAACGAAAAACAATAAAAATCGAAGAAACAAAAACTGATTCAGACAGCGTTATTCATTCACCATCTTCAATCACTCCAACACAAGCAAATCTCAATAGTCCAAAATCTCCAGTAGAAACATTGGGATTTCCATCGTTATCAATCCCTGTACCACATTCCACTGGATTATCTTCACATGGTTTCATTTCACCTGATTCATCTCGTATTCAACAATCAAATAGCAAGTGTTCATATGCGATAAATCACTGAAGATCTTCTTTTTCCTGAATGAATAGTTGCTCATCTTTCACAAGTTCAACAACAATTGCAAACGGATCTACAAAATCCATCTGTAAAACAACAATTGCAAGCATTATCACAAATGGTTTATTTGATAGGTTGAAAGATAGGAATTCATTAGAAATTTTCTAGGCACGTGATGGAGATGAAATTCTAATCACATTAAGTGTCAATGCATTAACTCAAAAGCAACAAATAAATAGCCAGAGTAATTATAGTCAACAGAATCAATTATCTTTTCCAACAAATGCGTTTGTTATTTGTTTGAATCATTTCTTTAAATGAAATTGGACTGGATAATTTTAGTTATTCAGCTGGAATGACGATGCCACGAAATCTTGAGATTGTAGCAAAAGGTTAGAAACATGTTCTCCATGCAATGTTGTACAATTTTATATCCTAGGCTTTGCTCGAGTGCAACATGAACATCCACAGCAACTATCCATGACCTATGCATATAATCAACAACCTCAAACGTTGTTTCATCCACCCTTCGCAGCTCGTTATTCGATGCCATGTTATGGGAATAGGGGTCCTCCACAGGTACCAATTGGTCCACCTATTCAACGTGCGTCTATTTTCCTCTATTAACTGAAAAGATCGATCTTCATTTGCAGCGATACTTCCTCCGCCTAATACAATGATGTCTAATGGATTCAATCAATCACCAAGGCTCGGTGATTTTACGTCTAGTAGACGAAATTATTCCGACGATTGTAAGCATACACAATTATACTTTCAAATACGATCTCTTTGAATTTCATTCAGATCGCCATTGTCCTAATAGAAACAGTACACTATGTGATTCTCTATGTCAATCATCTTTATATCAACCAGATTTTCGTGGTCGACCATTTCCGGGTGTCACCATAAATCCCTACATTTCTCATTCACCTCCACCTATGAATTTCTCTGCTAGACAACATTCTTCCAAAAAAAAGCAATCATATAATATGAATTTCGAGGATATTAATCGAACTTATTCAACTATTTATTAAATTTTGAATTTTTAAAACAAGTACATATATATATTTGTCATGTATACATTGACACCGGGTGTCATCAGATATAGAAGAAAAAAAAAGAAATATAATAACAAACAAAAAGAAAATGCAGCTAGATTGAAATATATTTATGATTTTTCTTTTAATTTTTCCCATGTTGTTGCGCCTAAAGCCTTCGCAAAATGATCATCAACGACTGATTCCATCATTGATGATGTATTAGGTTCATTCGTTGATGTTGTTAATGGCCAAAATTTGCCGAGTGATCGAGCAAAATGTTCTTCAATTGAATCAACTAGAACAAAAAAAAATCGATTGTTTTTTTGCAAAATTTCATTTTTTAATCCCACCTGGTGTTCGTTCAGTTGGTGAACTATTCGATGATGAATCTTCTGGTGTTAAAAATCCTCCCGTACATTTATCATAATTATTTCCAAGAGATTTTCGAAAATGTTCATCAATTGTTACATCAGTTCTTCTTTGTTTATCTAATTCAAAAAAAAATTAATTCAAATATCAATTAAACCGGATTTGATATACCTTCAACCAATGTATAAACACATGGTTGATTTGGATATTGTTGTTCCGTAAATGTTCGGTAATTCTCCAGAAATTGTTGAGCAAGAACTTTTTGTGCCATCAGACAATCATAACTCGATGGCGAAAATAAATTTTGATTATTTGTTGAATTGGCAAGAAAATATGCATATTGTTGTCGGAGCAATTCGTAATGAGGTGATGATGGTGGTGTTGATGCAGCAGCAGATGGAAGATGAAGTTGAAGTGCATCTTCTTGAGGAAACGATCTGCATAGAGAAAAGAAAGAAATTCGAATATGAAATTTCGCTGATGAAATTTACTGTTTAATCGTTGTTGATCGATGATTTAAATAATTTTCATCGTGAGCATTGTTTGCATTTTCAACATCGATCGTCGGTGGATCGATTACATATGCTCGACGTTTTTTTAATGGAAGATTTTTTGGTATCTGATTTTGATTGCACATTGAATTAGTGGTATAATTATTATTACCGTTCATTATCAAAATCGTGTTTGAAAAGCTTCTAAAATAAACAATAATCTTTCTCCTATTCGTTCAAAACGAAGCGAACACATCGTATCTATATCATTGAAATAATTCTCATTCCTAACATAGTTTAGTCGAAGGATAGATGGCCACGAATGTTATTCGTTGCTCTAGAGAAAACGTTTAGATATAGAAGAAGAAAAAAAGGTTATTGCGTCGTCGTTGCTGATAAAAGAGAGGAAAATTTGTTTTTTGCGTATATAACAGTAAAATAAACTTATTCGATTACTAACCAGACTCTGTCCTTTGGCAACTTTTTTTTTCGTCTTTTAAAACGTCATCGGTTTTCATTTCTGTTCTTTTTCTTCTCTTACTTTCTATGTATGCATGTAATTCAGACGATAAATGCACAATAAATAAGTCCATGCCATATATAATCAAGTAAGAAGAAAAAGAAATGCGTCAAATATAACAAACATCAACAAAAAAAAAACGAATAAAATGTTAGCGATGACAACAAAATCAAATAGCCGACATTCACCTACACTTCCGATATTGAAAATAAATAATAAAAAATTTTGAAAGAAGAAGCACGAAAAAACAAAATACACCGACGTATCGATAAGAAAGATCACATTCGTCATTCTATTAACTATGACTGTTATCAAACAAAACACGTCAATTCGAGAAGAAGAAAAAAAACACGAAGATGTTACGATGCAACATTCTTTAAATACAAATGGCATATGACGCATTTTTATTTGATGACAAAAAAAAAGCGAAATTTTTTTCTCCTCTTAAATTCTAAAAATAAATCAGCTTTTTATTGTTTTCTTTCGGTACAAAGGGCAGTACATTTTAACCAGTCCACTATTTTTTTTTTGAGAAACAAAATTCTGACATTACACTTTTTAAAGTACGAAAAAGCATACTCTGAAAGACATGACTACTTACGTTCGTGTTTTGCTTGATTGTTCGATAGACAGTCTCTTTATATGCATCTGTTAAGAATCTATCGACATCAGAGCTGATTTTACGCATTCCATTAGACTATTCAATGTTGTATATTTATCATACAAAAAAGAAAAAATACTTTCATCATTTTATACATGCTTATGTCTTTCATTAAAATTCCAATAGAGATGTGCCAACGACGAATCTTATCGATCGTATACATTAATTGCAGTAATAAAAAACAATCAATAACTGATAAATATTTCTAT
>Ga0116231_10013553_pt1 | contig 11385 bp, 13 predicted proteins | sample S1TSphgellanicum_2_FD_89695 | JGI IMG/M metagenome (GOLD analysis project Ga0116231, IMG submission 89695) | Host-associated microbial communities from peat moss isolated from Minnesota, USA - S1T2_Fd - Sphagnum magellanicum MG | ecosystem: Host-associated > Plants > Peat moss > Unclassified...
AAATGGCCCAAGCCGCTGGATGCAGACCGGCATACCTCGGAAGCAGACTCGGGTGCAGATTGAAACACCCGATCCGTGCCGACTCCAGCGCCTCGCGGCAAATCAGGTAAGGCAGTTGGACGCTGATCAGAACGTCCACCCCCGAGTTTCGCAACATCTGCGCAAACGACGCTTTCTTCACATCCGCGGCGGCGACGACCGGTATCTCGCGCTTGCGGGCGAATGGCTCCATCGTCGCGTCCTGCGTCGCCACGATCACGGCTTCGTAGCCCAGATCCACAGTCTGCCGCAAGGCCTGCAAGCCGCCGGCATGCGCACCGCATACCGCCACTCTCAATTTGCACCCCAAACCACCATCTTAGACATCAGGTGAGAGGAACGCCTCTTCCTCGTAACTACCTGCCAGAGAGGTATTTCACGAACTTGCCGACTATTGCGGAGATTCTAAGAGACATTCGCCCGGAAGCCGATTTCACGCAATCGCAGAACTTTCTTGCCGACGGCATGCTCGATTCCTTCGACATCGTCACCCTGGTTTCGGACCTCGACAAAAGCTACGGCATCTCCATCTCCGGCGTCGATATCGTTCCCGAAAACTTTCAGAACATCGCCTCCATGGAAAAGCTGCTCGAAAAATACCGCCAGCCATGAACCTGCTCTTCAGCCGCCGCAAAATCAGCGGATTGCTGGCCGTTCTCCCCGCCCATGAACGCAGCTTCTTGGAGGACATGGCAAACTTCAATTTCCCGCCCGCTCGTTCGCTCAAGCTGAAGTCGGTCATGGGCTACGACAAGCGCCGCATCGTCGACGGTCCAGTCTGCGCTTCCGATCTGGCCTGTTTCGGCATGGAGCACCTGTTCGCTTCCGGCAAACTGAGCCGCGATGACTGCGACGCCTTGATCGTCATCACGCAATCGCCCGATTACCCGATGCCGCCCACCAGCAGCGTCATCCAGGGCAGGCTCGGCCTGAAAAACGATATGTTCTGCCTGGATATCAATCAAGGCTGCGCCGGCTTCCTCATCGGACTTTTTCAGGCGTTCTTTCTGCTGGACCAGCCCGCCGTGCGCAAAGTAGCGCTCATCAACGTGGATGTCATCAGCCGCCGCACGTCGCCGCGAGACCGCAACAGCTATCCGCTCATCGGCGATGGCGCGTCCATCACCATCGTTGAACGTTCCGAAGACGAAACACCCATTCACGCCAATCTGAAAATGGACGGCACCCGCCGCGACGCGCTGATGATCCCGGCCGGCGGTCTGCGTCTGCCCTCAACGCCTGAAACCGCAGTCCTCGAAGACGATGGCGAAAACAACTTCCGCTCGAAAGACCAACTGCGCATGGACGGCACCGCCGTCTTCAACTTTGTGCAGGTGGAAGTGCCGCCGATGATTCGCCAACTGCTCGAAACCGCGCAGATGCAAATCGAAGACGTCGATTACTTTCTGTTCCACCAGCCCAACCGCTTCATGCTCGAAAAGCTTGCCGACCAAATAAAAATCCCTTACGAAAAAATGCCCAGCAACGTCGTCGAACATTACGGCAATTCCAGCGGCGTCACCATCCCGGTTGCGATTGTGCATAACCTGCGGGAAAAACTTCTCGCCGGATCCATTCTTCGTACCTGCCTGGCCGGCTTCGGCGTCGGACTGACCTGGGCGTCCATGCTGCTGCCGCTGGGACCTCTCGATTTCTGCGATCTGGTTGAGTTCCCCTGATGATCAATCCAATGCAAGTGAGCGGCCAAAACCTGCTCGTCACCGGCGCGGCTTCGGGCATCGGACGCGCCACAGCGGTCCTGCTCAGCCAACTGGGCGCAACCGTCGCCTGCGCCGATATCGATGCCGCCGGTCTCGAAGAAACCCGCCATCTGCTCCACGGTGATTCCCATACACTGCACGTCCGCAATCTGAAAGATCTGGACGGCATCGCCAGTTGGCTGGCCGAGATCGTCCAAAATTCCGGCCCGCTTCACGGCTTCGTCCACGCCGCCGGTCTCCCCGCCCCCTGGCCCCTGCGAACGTTATCCGCGCCTGCCTGGCGCGATGTGTTCCTGATTAATACCGAAGCCGCGCTGGTTCTAACGCAGGCCTTCAACAGCCGCAAAATTTGCTCGGGCGAAAGCGGATCGGTGGTGTTCATTTCTTCCGTGATGGCGCGCGTCGGCTCGCCCGCGGCCTCGGCATACAGCATGGCAAAATCCGGCCTGGAAGGCATGGCGCGCAGCCTGGCGCTGGAACTGGCCCCAAAACGAATTCGCGTCAACTGCGTCGCGCCGGGATTTGTGCGCACGCCCATGTTTGAACGCGTCGAACAGCAGCGCGATCCCGATTACCGCGCGCGCATGGAAGCCCTGCATCCGCTGGGACTCGGCCAGCCCGACGATGTTGCGCACGCCGCCGCCTTTCTGCTGAGCAACGCCGCGCGCTGGATCACCGGCACCGTCCTGGTCGTCGACGGCGGTTATACGGCCCAATGAATATGACCTTAATCACCGGAGCATCCTCGGGCATCGGACGCGCGCTGGCCATTCGCCTGTCCGCCACGCGCCCCTTGCTCCTGCACGGGCGCAATCTCGAACGCCTGGACGAAACCCTGGCGCATTGCACCAATCCGGAGCAGCACCTGATCTGGCCTTACGACCTGCAGGAAATTCCCGCGCTCGCTCCCAGCTTGTCGGCATTCCTGACTGAAAAAGGCGTCTTCATAGAATGCTTTATTCATTCCGCCGGCATCGTTAAAATCCTGCCCATTCGCAATGCCGATTATCAAACGCTGGGCACGGTGATGAACGTCAACTTCGTATCGGCGGTGGAAATCATCGCTCTGCTCATGAAGAAGACAGTCAACCGGAAGCACCTGACCAGCGTACTGCTCATCTCCAGCATCGCCAGCAAGTTCGGCGCGCCCGGTTTCAGCATGTACAGCGCCAGCAAAGGCGCGCTCGATAGCCTCATGCGCTCTCTGGCCGTGGAACTGGCGCCGCGCACCCGCGTCAACTCAATCCTTGCGGGCGGAGTGAAGACGCCCATGGGGGACGGCCTGCTGGCCGACCCGGCCGTTCTGGCGAAGTTCGAAAAAGATTACCCACTGGGCATCGGTGAGCCGGACGACATCGTCAACACAGCCGAGTTTCTGATCTCAAACGCAGCCCGCTGGATCACCGGCCAAGCCCTGGCGGTGGATGGCGGACGGAGCGTCAACATTTCCGTATGATCCCGCAAGAAATCGTCATCATCAGCGCCGGAAAATTTGGCCGCGAAATCTCTTCGTTCGTCGGCCACGCCATCGCGGCGGGCAAAAACTGGCGTCTCAAAGGTTTTATCGATTCCCGCCCGAATCAGCTCGACGGCTTCAACCGCCAAGCTGCCATTCTGGCCAGCGTTGACGATTACCAGCCCGCTGAAAACGATCTGTTCCTCTGTGCCATTGGCGAACCGGCCCAGCGCCAGCATTACACCCAACTCATCCAAAGCAAAGGAGGCCGCTTCGCCACGCTCATCCATCCCACCGCCGTGATTGGCGATAACGTCACGCTGGGACAAGGCGTCATGATCGGGCCGTATGCCGTTCTCACCTCAGACATGGTCTTCGGCGATTCCGTCTATCTCGGCCCGCACGCTTGCTGTAGCCACGACAACCGCATCGGAGACTGGTGCCACCTTAGCGGTCACTGCGTGCTGGGCGGCTGTGTCACGGTGGGCGAAGCGTCCTTTTTCGGCATCGGCGCGCTGGTGGTGCCCGGAGTTTGCATCGGCAAAAACGCGTTCATCGGCGCCGGCAGCAATGTGCTTAAGAACGTGCGCGACGGCGTCAAAGTGTTCGGCAATCCCGCCGTGCCCGTCGATTGAAGCCGATCAGCAGTTCTTCTGTCTTTCGCACCACTTGACCCACATGTCGCGGTAGGCCGTTTCCAGAGCGCCGACCAAACCCTTTTCGTCCAACAGCGGGGAACCAGCCATCGCCTTCCGAACCGTGGCGCGCATGCCAGGCGTCTTGGGAATATTCTCGGCCAGGAATAGCGCGGTTTGAATGTATTGCTCAACCGTACGGGCAGCCGGAAGCCCGAGCGCCGACAAGATGTTATTCCCCGTGCAGGAAACCGCCATCCGTCCGGTCAGCGTCACCACCGGAACACCAATCCAAAGCGCGTCCAGGGTGGTCGTGCCTCCGTTGTACGGATAGGTGTCCAGCGCAATGTCCACCTCATTCCACTTCTTCAGGTATTCCAGCCCCTTGCTGGCACCTTCAAAACGAATCCGCTCTTCGGAAATGCCATCCTCGCGGAACCAGCCGCGAAACCGCTCCTGAATGAATGGCTTTTCCAGGTCGCCGTACTTGAGGAAAATTTTGCCGGCGGGAACCATGTGCAGGATGACGGACCACATCTTCACCACGTCGCGGGTGATCTTGCGCGGATTGTTAAAGCTGCCAAAGGTGATGAAACCGTTCTTAAAAAACGGCGATTCCCCAAGCTGGATAGCGAGCGGCGGACGGTAAGAACCGGATATGCGCGGCAGCCGGTAAACCGTCTCGCTATACAGGTGCTCCGTGCCAGGGCACGGGGAGTTGGCATCGCCAATATAGTAATCAATGGTCGGGATACCGGTTGTGCTCATCACGCCCATATAAGAGGCCTGCACCGGTGCCGGCTTCATGGCAAAGGCCAGCAGCGCCCGAGCATCCATGGTGTGGCTGGCGAGGTCGATTAGAATGTCGATGCCGTCGGCGCGCACCTGCGCCGCAATCTCCTCCGCCAATGGCGGCAGCTTAATGATATGAGCGGCTAAAGAAATATGGTCGCTGATTTTGTCCTGCTTCAACCCGATGGAGTAAAACCGGATGTCAAACTGCTGATGATCGTGAAACAGGAACATCGGCGTCAGCAGCTTCATGATGGTGTGGTCGTACAGATCCGGCGACACGTAGGCGACCTTCAGTTTGCGGTTCGGATCGCGGTCATTCGTATGCGGCTGGATGTGTTTGGCCAGCGGCGCGCCATACAAATCGAACCAGCGGCGGCTTTCTTCATAGACGGACTCGGGCGTCGAACTGGCGTCGTAGAGCAGGTAAAACAGGAAATCGCTGTGCAGTTGAAGGTTCGGCTTCAGTTCCAGCATGCGCCGCATGATCGGCACGGCTTCTCCCGACCGTGTCATCATGAGGGCTGTCTGCTTGAGTTTTAGCGCATCGTAATGATCCGCCTCGCGCGCCAAAATCCGGTCGGCGTGAGCCATTACCAAATCCCATTTCTGTTCAGCGCCATAGGCGTTCCCGCGCGCCAGCAGAACCGGTATCTCCAGCTTGGGATCAAGCTCCAGCGCCTTCTCGAACAGAGTCAGGGCGAGCGTCTGCTGCCCCTTGACTGAGTAGTCATACCCGGACTCGAGCAGCGCCGCCGCTGCCTTTTGGCGGTTACTGGGTCCCGCGCTCTTCTTGATTTTGACTGAACTCACCTAAGGAACAGTGAGCAGTCCAGCGGCCGTTTCTCAACTTTTTCGACACCGGATCGATAAAAACACTGTAAGGAGGAAGCCATGATCCAGGCCATAGATGAAGTAAACGCCGCATCGCAGACGAATCCGCATAGCGTGGTCGCGCACACTTCGGCGAGCGGCAGCGACAGGGTAAGTCTTTCAGAAGCGGCGCGCGCTACTTTACTGAGTCAGGAAGGTTTCACTGTCTCAGAAATTGCCGATGAACTTGGCATAACCACCAATGTGGTGATGACCGAGCTGGGCATCAGCGATACCGGCGGCATCGCGGCTTAATCGCGGCTGCCGCCGCCGAAGAGGCGCAGCAGAATGCTCAGGGTGGCAACGAAAACGTTGAAGACGCCCGCAAACAGCATCAGCGCGCCGGGTATGGGACTGTCGGCGTCCGGGGTGCGAAGCACGGTGCTGGTGGAGTAGACAATCGTCATCACGCCGATGACACCGATGCCGAGCGAAATCAAAATTCCCAGCACTCCGATGTGCAGGAACGTGTTGAGCACCATCACGCCGATGAGCGAGAAAAACATTCCGGCCATCAGTCCGCGCGGCGCGGAAAAGGATCTGCTTGTGGTCATCACGTAAAGCGTGATGCCCACGAATACGAAACCAGTGATGCCCAGCGCCGCCAGGATCAGATCCGGCGCGATGGTTCGCGCATACCAAAGAATGGGCGCAAGCGCGATCCCGGAAATGAATCCATCCAGCACCAGCGCCGGCACACCAAAAGAGGTATTGCGGGCGGCAATGGCGATGCGCGGGACGGCGTTCAGCAGCACCAGCGCAAATATCCAGCCCATCCATCCGGAGAAGAAGCGCGCGAGTGTCTCCGACGTGGCACCAATGTATCCGCCGGCCAACGCACAGACCACGGAGACGCCGAAGAACAGATAGGTCTGCTTAATGACTGCCGCGCCGCGCGCCGTCAGCGGGAAAGTGGCACCCAGTTTGTCCCATGGGGAAGGCTCCGAATTGTAACCGTAATTTGTCATTTGTCTATTGGACTCTGGAATACGCATTTGGTTGCCACTAATGCGGGGACAGTCAGCCCGTTACACCGATTAATGGCGCGTTTATCGCCTCGCGGCCTCACTGCCTGGTCAGGCGCAGGCGGGCGTCGATGACGGTAAGGGCCTGCTTGGCGTCGTCGGATGAAGGGTCGATTTTCAGGACGGCTTCGAACTCGGTTTTCGCTTCGCTGTAGCGGTGGAGCTGGACCAGTGCCGCGCCCAGGTGGCCGTGTAGGTCGGGGTCGTCGGGGCGCAACGGCAGGGTGTCCTGGTAGCGTTTGACAGCGGCCTGGAGATCGCCGGATTTTTCCAGATCCTCGGCCCACATGAAGAGGACCTCGCCCAGGTGCTGTTTGGCGTTTTTGTGATTCGGGTTGCTCTTCAAAACGTAAGCGAAATCGCTGGCGGCGTTGGCCCAGTCGCCGGTGCTGGCCTCCACGCTGGCCAGGTTATAGCGGGCGTCGGTGTAATCGGGGTCGAGCGTCAGGGCGCGCTTGAATTCCTCTTCAGCCGTGGGCGCGTCGCCATTGGCGAACAAGGCCGACCCGTATTCAGTCGCCGCAATGGCGCTTTTCGGGTCGGATTCAGAGGCCAGACGGAAATACGGAACGGCCGCAGCCGGGTTGTTCTGGTTCATCATGAGGTCGCCCAGATTGAAATTGGCGCCGAAATCGCCGGGATATTTTTGCAGGCGGCGCAGCATGAGCGCTTCCTGCAGAGCGGGACGCTGATCGCCATCGCCTACCGGCAGCACCTGAAGCCAGAAATGGCTCATTTCGTCAACTGCTTCGTTGCCGCCGCGCACCACTTTGGGCGGGCTGTTGGGATTCAGCGGGTTGGCAGCCGAATTGTCATATTGATAGCGCATCGAGATCATGGTGCCTTTGGGCAGGACCAGCGGATCTTTCAGGTGGAATACGCCTTGCCAGTTGAGGTCCCAATGCGGAATGCGCACCAGCACGATGCGTTTTCCGCTGGGAAGCGTGGCGTCGGCTTCCATGACGGTCGCCAGGTAGTGGGCATGCGGATAGACCGCCAGGACCTGCAGGTCCATGGGACATTCAAAATGGTCGGTAATGACGAAATCTTTGTCACCCGGCGGGATGTTGATTGCGCCGTCGTCTTCCAACTGCACCAGCATGGGGTATTTGGTCTGCGGCTTGTCGGTGAAATAAAGACCGATGACCGGGCTGACGGTTTCTTCCTTGCCGGTGCGGCGCAGGTGAACGTTCAGCACCAGATCCATGCCGGGCTCGGCGCGCCAGGCCATGCCATCCGGTTCCTCCACCGGTGCGCTGCCGGGCTTCCAGGAAAGGAAGTGGCCATCGGGATCGAAAGTGTCTTCTTCGACGGTGAGGTCCATGCCGGGGAAACCGGCGCCGGGCTTGGATTCCTTTCGCAGCGAAGAACCGGAGCGGTCGATAATGACGTTGGCGTGGTGGAAGACTTTGGAATTGCCGGGGCGCACTTCCATGGCTCTGACCCAGCGGGTCTGGGTAATGGGCACCGGAAGGACGAAATTCCAGAATATTTCAGGACCGTCGGCGGCCAAATGATAGGGCTGGCCGACGCGCAGGATGAGATCCGGCTGGCCGAGCGCCCACTCGGACTGGAACTTGGGAGCGGGCGGAGCGTCGGAAGGCTGACCGGCGACCGCGCCTTGCTTGACCCAGTCTTGAATAAGCTGAATCTGCTTGTCACTGAGATGGCGCTCTTCTTCAAACTGGACGTGGCCGTCTTCGGGAAGCCACGGCGGCATGTAGCGCTGTTTAGTGACCGCCGCGATTTGCGAGGCGTGGCGCTTCACATCATCGTAATTCAGCAGCGAGAACGGCGCGGATTCGCCGGGCCGGTGACAGGTGGAGCAATTTTGATAGACGATGGGCGCAATGTTGCGGTAAAACGTGATGGTCGGCGCTGGGACGGCGGCGGCAGAAGAAAGCAGTGCGGACAGCAGGAAAAGCGCGGGCAAAGTTTTGTACATCGGGGAAACTTTGATGCTAGCGCAGAATTGCCTACTGTCCCATCACCTTAATTACGAAATAAGTGATAGGTTTGCCCGGAGTCACGATAATCTGGTGCGCCATACCGGCCGGGATGTGGATAACATCGCCCGTCTTCAAAGGGCGCTTCTCGCCTCCCTGGATGGAGACGCCGCGCAGTTCGCCCGCCTTGTTGCTCTTGATCCCGGTCATTTTGCCCCCCAGGATAATGGACGCGTCGCCTTCGGTAATGAAGAATATATCCGCGTCATGCTCGTGAATCTCCGAGGAGCCGGTCGATTCGCGATAGGCAAGCATCGTGTAATGATTGCCATACTTTTCCAAAGTCTTGCTGGCGAAGCCCGCTTTGTCCTTTGCCAACTGTTTTTTGATGGCAATCAGGTCTTGCGGCGTATATAAGTCAGCTACTTGCGCTGGTTTAGCTACTAGCGTAAATGTCAGAATTCCGAGTAAAAGTTTAATCATTTTCCACCTTTTGGCTGGTAAATTTTTCAGCATGTTGTATTTTTTACACAAAATGCTTGAGTCCTAAATCGTTTCTGCCCTATAATTCCTCTCATAGCCGTAACCTGCGAGTGTTCGGAGGTAGGGCTCAACCGGTCATTGTTCGGAGGAACACGGTTTAGCCCTATTTTTGCCAAATTGGCCTCGCAGGTGTCACCTGTAGTAAAAGGTCAGTGCAGGCCTACCGCCCCCTTCACAGATTCAATCAGCTTCACCGGGTTATAGCCTACCCCATCCTTAAAAACCAGCTTCACCTTCTCTATATCTTCGATTTGCGAGGCGGGATTGCCCTCGACGACGACCAGATCCGCAATTTTGCCGGCGGCGATGGTGCCCAGCTTCGATTCGCCCAGAAACTGCGCGCCGTTGGCGGTGGCGATGTGGATGGCTTGAATGGGGGTGAAGCCGGCTTCGACCAGCAGTTCCACTTCGCGCTGGTCGCCGAAGCCAGCCAGAAGTCCGCCGCCGCCGTTCGGGTCGAGACCGGCGAGGAGCAGACCGCCGGCTTTTACGAATTCACGTTCGAAAGCCATTTCCATTTTGAGCCGGGCGTTACCGGTGTCGGGAGACTGCTGGACATTGCGGCGGAAGCTTTGGTAATCCTGCAGCGGGCCAGGGGCGAGAAGGTCGAGCGAGCGCGCCAGACGGCTGAGCGGCGGACGGTAAGCAGCGTAGGTCTCATAAAGGGCGAGAGTGGAGGTGATGGCGACGTGGTGGCGCACCAGGTCTTGAATCATGTCCTGGACCGGGGCGCTTTTCAAATCGAGCTGGCTGAGAACGGCGGCGCGCTGAGGAAAAGGCGGGCATTCGTCGGGCTTCTTGCCGGGGGTAAATTCGGAATCCTCGAGCAGACCGTGCTCAATGTTGTCGATGCCGAGAGCAGCCGCTTCGCGAAAGCCGATGCTGCACAGGTGGCCGGTGACTTTGAGGCGGCGGGCGTGGGCGGCGGCCAGGGTTGCTTTTAACTCGTCGCGCGTAATGTGGACGTAGGCTTTGAAGGAGGTCACGCCTTCATCGGCCCAGTATTCGACGGTCTTGCGGGCGTCGTCGGGGCCGGAGAGCTGGTGCATTTGGGGAATGTACGCGCCGACGCCTTCGAGGAAGGGGCTGGTGATGTGGATTTTAGGACCCGGCATTTTTCCTTCGTCGATCAGGCGTTTCAGTTCGAGATCGGTGTAGGGTTCGATGCTGCCTCCGGTGCGGATAGAAGTGACGCCGGCGGCAAGAAACAGGCGCGGGAAGGTGAAGCCCATTTCGGTGTACAGGCCCGGGATGCCTTCGCCCTGAAAACCCCACTATTGGAAGCACTATAAGAGGTGGTCGTGCAGGCGGACTAAGCCGGGCAGGACGGTTTGGCCCTGGAGGTCGAGGATTTTTGCGCCGGCGGGGATGGTGAGCGCGGTGCCGACGGATTGAATGAGGCCGTTAGAAATGATTACGGTTTGGTCGTCCTGGGGCGGTGCTTCCGAACCGTCTATTACGCGCGCGTGGGTCAGGGCGATGAGCGGGGCGTCCACGCTCACGAAGATTTTCACGGCCGATTGCGCCGGAAGCAAACCGGCGATCAGGAGAAGAAGTAGGTTTTTCAAACTGGTGGGCCCTGTAGGATTTGAACCTACAACCAATGGATTATGAGTCCACTGCTCTAACCGTTGAGCTAAGGGCCCGCAAGCGCAATCTTAGCAAGAAAGGCCTGCGCGGCCGGATCTGACTCCAGCGGCGCCCAATCGGCAAATTCTTTGTCCGTCGCCGGTTCCCATGGCCCGGGTTTCACTTCGTAACAAACCACGCGATCCGTCAACGCAACAACGGTATGCCATACGCCAGGAGCAAGGTCGACGCCCCATACCTTTCCGCCGCCCAGGCGATAACGCGCGCTGATTTCGCCTTGTTGGGTGAAGACGATGACTTCCGCCACGCCTTCGAGGACGAGGAAGGCTTCGGATTTCGGCGGGTGCAAGTGGCGGTGCGGGCGGATGTAGGTTCCGCGCAGCAGGACGTTTAAGAAGCGGTGCGGATTGTCTTCAGCAGCGGCATGAAAATTGTGGTTCATGCGGCGGCGCGGGGTGGCTCGGGCGCGGCCGGCTACCTGGTTGAAGAGGTCTTCGTCGATGATTTGCACTGGTTCCACAAGGTCATCTTAGCGGTCCCGGCGGTTAGGCGGATTGCCAGCCGGCACGCAGGCTGCCGGTCTGCCCCACGGCTGCTTCAGGCGGCTTGCGATTGTTCTTGTTCTTGCACTTTTCCTTGCTGCTCGCTGACGAGGATGGATATTGCCGTGGAACAGGCTTTGGCGATCTGTTCGAAACTGATGCGGTAGTTGCCGGGGAGCGGGGCTTCCATGACTTTTTGGCAGGCGGTATCGACTTCAACGGC
>Ga0116231_10013554_pt1 | contig 11382 bp, 9 predicted proteins | sample S1TSphgellanicum_2_FD_89695 | JGI IMG/M metagenome (GOLD analysis project Ga0116231, IMG submission 89695) | Host-associated microbial communities from peat moss isolated from Minnesota, USA - S1T2_Fd - Sphagnum magellanicum MG | ecosystem: Host-associated > Plants > Peat moss > Unclassified...
TAATATTGAAAAATACATGTTGCTAGGAATTTAAAAAAAAAAAAAAAAAGTTATGTTGCAAGCAATGCATGAATTTTGCAAACAAAGAAACAAGTTGTTCTACAACAACCAAAAAAAAGAAGACTTGCACAACAAGACAAAAACAACACAAATTAAAAAAACGCATAACAAAAGCAAATGAAATAGATTCAATGCTTGTGTCACCTAACAAAAACAAAAGAAACACAAAAGTGATGACATTTGCAATGTCAAATAAACGAAAAAAAGAAAAGGATGTCATCAATTGATAGGCTTGTCAACACAAAACAAATGACAAAGAAAAAATCATATGCAATGAGAAGGTGAGAACAAAAACAAATTGATCTTGCTAACAACATGTGGATCTCACAAACAAAAAAAACCATCTTATGATGTTAGAAGCATGCAATGCAACATAAATAACATTTACAAAACACAAACAACAACGAAAACAACACATTAAAAAAACACCATAAAATGAAACACATAATAAATGAAATAAATGATGCTTATGTCACCTTGCACCCAAAAATAAAATAAAAAATAAAATAAAATTATAAGCAATGGCAATTGGTTCATTGACATGCAAAGAGAGAAACAAACAAAGCAACGGTCGTGACAAAGAAACTTTCAAGTAACAACAATGAAAATTAACAAAAAGAATGTAAAAAAAAACATGAAAATAAATTAGGAAAAAATATTAACAATGAAGACCAAGATGCTGGCCTTGGTAGGTCTTGGGTTCAAACCTTGATAGTGAAGGCCTGGTGTTGAAGCCCACTAATAGTGAAAATTTAGATTTTATTAAAATTTTGGCTGGCGTAAATGACAAACTTTCATCCAACTATCTTAACATTATGTCCATCCAAAATGCTAATGTGATTCATCCATTTTATACTCGCTACCAGCTTGATTATGTCAATTTACTAATGGCACAGAAATTCTACTATTTAATTGAATTTCTGAAAAAAAAAAAAAAAATCAATTGCACAATACTACTCCAAATAAGCAGATTACTCAAATAATATGCTGCCTTTTCTGAAGTTTAATTTGTATAAAGAAATGGCAAAATCGGCTTATAAAGCGGTATGGGTAAAAAAAGGTTGTTCGTTTCTTTGAAACTTCTTGCCAGAGTAAGTTACCATACCTGTATTCACAGTAAAACGTTCAGGGTAAAAACCACTACGCTCCCGTAGTGAATCAAGGATTAACTTTGACATCATCCTTCAAGGTGGAACGATGTCATCCATGAAGTCGTGAGTAGATCCATTGTAATCGGCGGTGGTCATAACGGACGGCGGTTTTTCATCCGCTGAGCCGTCAATGGGTATCCGTGGATATACCCACCTCCGAACAATTTACAGACGAAGGCGTTTGAAATAGATGAATGAGATGATACCATCCAACGAGTGTTGCCGTTTTTGCATCTGGAGGATGGATGAGAAAACTGGGCTGGTTAAATAGACTCGGTGAGGTACGCCAATTTCCATCTCTCTCAATTTCTTTCAATTCCTCGCTCCCACCTTTCGCCACCTCTCCTTTCTAGTTTCGCCGATCGTTTAATCGTGTTTCCTTCCATTTTCTGTAGTTTCGCCACTTCAGGAGGTTTCGCCACCACCCGTGTCGCCTGCCCGTTGCGAGCTTGCTTCGGGAAGCGAGGGTTTGCGAGCGATGGCGATGGAGTTTCTTCCTTCCGTCTTTGTGCCCCCTGCACTCTCCGGCTGTCGGAACGGCCTCAAAGAAGAAGAAGAAGGGGAAGAAGACGGAGAGAACGAGGTCTTATTCGCCGAGTTTCTCGAATCCGAAGTCCTTGGCCATGATGCTGAAGTTCCTGCTCTTCCTGAGGTATGTTTTTCACGGTCTTCTTTCCCTCTCTGTGTCTGTCTTTCTCCTATTTTCATTTTTTTTCTTGCCTTCCTTGATTTCCCCCCCGTGGATCACTCTGTTGAGATGATGGTCAGTGCGAGTCGCGAAGCTTTCCCTGTTTCTCTTAGAAGATCCTTCGAATTTTTTTTTTCCTCTCCTGGCTATGTTTTCACATGTGTATTGCGGACGGCCGTTCTCTAGTCTGCGCCGAGGGGGTGGAATAAACAACAAACCCTTGCCTCGGTTCGGATTCATGACCATAGCACTCTCTCTTCCGTCTTACTATTTTGTTTGAGGGCAGTTCCTTGTGGAGGACTTATTCGTCTCTTTTCTGGCAAGTTTGTAAGTACTCTTGTTTCCTCGAAACAGATCCACCTTTCAGCCCCTGTTGCTGGAGATCTGTCTTCCTTATTAGTAATTTAAGTAGTGTGGATTATATGTAAAGATACAAGCTGTAGTAATACACAAACATAGATGTATAGCAAGTGGAACCGTTAGTGTTCTTCAAGCTCCCAGTTGTTTGTACGATGCCATCTCCAAATGGAACTGATGGTAGTGTGTGAGATGCGGTCTCCTCTCTGTATGAAGCTTCAGAGGGACACATAAGATGGACTATGAGAATCTTGGTTGTGAGTCTTTTGGTTTCTTAGTCTTCTGTAGCCATGCCTTCCAGAGTCCACACATAGTAAAAGATCTTTATATCTGTAATGTTTGTGGATTTCTGACTAAGATTATACCAAGGTTGCTGCTCATGCAACGGCAGGCTACTATGGAAGAGTATAACATGTTAGGCCCCTGGATCTGTCATGTCTATACTCAAATTATGAAATAAAACACCAAAGGAAATCAGACATGGAGTCACAGGTGTGGGCCAACTTGCTATGTTTTGATGGAAAATGCATGTGGGTCATGCATGTTTTGCTTGCTGTCTTTCATGCCTCTTTGATGCAGGACATGTGATATCCATGTTGCAATATCATTCCTTGTCAGGAAGTCTCTCAAGGAAAGTGCTTTGTCCCATAAGATGTGGCTTTTCTGTTATGAGTTCTTGAGAAATCAAGTTTTCATGTCCTAAAGGTTTGTAAAGGTCTGCAAGCTTACGATAAATGTTTACCTGCAGCTTAATCAGGCCTTGGGTTAGCAATAGATTATGTAAATGGGATGAACTCTCTCTAGAGAATGATGTATCACCTCTGGGAAGTGTCTCCTGTTAATAACTGGAGCAGTCACCTCCTGCTGTCTTCAGTTTTTCAAACATTTCTTTTTCTTTGAGTATGTTTGATATACATATATTTATATATGTGGGAAAGCTTCAATCCTTTGACCACCACTAAACATGGTGCTGGATGCCAGAGCTGGCCCCCATGCAGCCTCCATCAACTGTGGTTCCTGCAAGCCCCTCAAATGCTCACTCCTGGAGCCTGTGCAACCCCACAATCGGGGTGCCACTGGTACTTCTTCTCTGTACCTCCTGGTAGAGTGGTGGGTGGTGCATCTTTGTATGAGCAATTAGCTCAATAGTGGCTCATTGTGTGCTGAAAAGGGCTATTGATAGCTCCTCCAGTCACACTAGTGGCTTGATGTGGTCTGTCCTGTTTCTCTTCCATGTGAGTTTTAACGGACCTTCCTGGATGGTTTGCATATGTGCCTTTTCTTGCAGATAACTCAAGGAGAAATGGATTCTGACCTCACCATCAATACAGGCAACTTTGGCAGAGTTCCTCCAGAGCTGTTCCAGAACATTCTTCAATTCCTTTCTTCTGAGGTCTGTTGCCATTGTTACTGGGTTCCTGTATCTTTTATGGTTTGGGTCTATGTGTTGTGATTTATCTCTTCTCCTTCACATCAGAAAGTTCATAACTTTCATTGTCTTTGCAGTTGTTTTTGCATATGTAGATGGACTTCTCTCATTCTGGTTCACCCCACCCCACAGACTGTGAATCAATTTGTGAGTTGGTCAACAAACTTGTTAGCTATATCCCACATCTTTTACTCACACATGGTGATTGATCAAATTAGGAGAAGCAGTAGGTAATTATTGTGGGTAATCTGTTGGATAACCCTGTACTCAGCAAAGAGTGGTTATTAGCAGGAAGAGTCTATATTGTGTGTTGTACTAATCAAGCTAAATCAGCAGTGCTTCATGTAAATACATCAATGCAGCAACTGGCCTTTGACAGGTGCTGGCCATCTTCAGTGTGACTTTTGAACACCTGCTTGCTAGTTTTGCTGTGAACATTGAGGGTAAAATGTGTATTGAGTTTGATTTGTAACTCTGCTGTTCTATGATATAAAATGGAGGTTCTTGGAATTGAATCCTCAGGACCTCTCAATGTGTACAAGTGTGTGCCGGTTTCTTCGGAAGGCTGCATCTGATGAGGGACTGTGGCGCAGGCTGTGAGTGTTTTTCCTTGTCAGCTCACTTTTGCATTAGCATTATTTTCTCTGTCAAATATGTCTGGTGCTAGTACAAAGCAGTTTTCCTGATGATTATTTCTAGTTGTTTCTGTTTGAGGGTCGTCAATTTTGCAAAATGCTTTCATCATAACTTCTTCTGTTGTTATTGATATTCCTTTATCATACTGCTGATATGTGGTCAGAGGAGCTACAGAGTAGCATCATTGTGTGCCCTATCAACCTGGCAATGTGTATATTAACCTTCCAATTTGAACCTTTGTTATATGGCAGGTATTGCCTCCGGTGGGGCCGGCCACCAAGCTCTGATCGCCGTGGCAAATTACGGGGTTGTACATGGAAGAAGCTTTACTTTGAGGTAGTTTTGCACCAATGTCTTTTCTGCACACTTACTAGGCTATATTCAATCAGAAGAACCTTTGTTATATGCCAGGTATTACCTCCAGTGGGGTTGATTGCCTTTATCCAGTGGACTTGACAAAGCACTGTGCAAAACATTTGAGAGCTTATTTGTTTGGTAATGGAGTAAGAAGGTAATCTGGTGGCTGGTGTTTGGCTGAGCAGCGTGATGAGGCTGATATGGTGGAGTTTGTGAGGAACACACCAGTTGAGTTCCGTGAATATTATGTCCAGATGCAGGCTGCCAAACGTAGCCAGGCTCCTCTTCCATCTCAGGTTAGTTCTGCAGTAGCAAGTCTGAATTAAACGGAGTGAAAAGTGAAACATCGGTCTTGGTTGAACACAACATCCTTAACATCTTTGTTCATCCTGTTTTGACTCTGAGAATGTAAATTGGGTCTGGAATGTAGGTGCATGATGATCTTGTGGTGGTGGATTCATCAATGGCAGACCAAATAACAGCATGGCGACGCAGTCAGAAGCTAGCAGATGTATACCTTGGTGATCATTGGTGTTCCGGGAAAACCTGTTCCTATTATCAGATTGATGATGTATTCCTGTGTGAAAAGACTGGGCGAGCCCACAGTAGGTTTTTCTTCTTTCTGACGTACCAATTGTCTTTCCTTGCTGTTGAGATGACATGTCTCTGCTAGCATTCCCATTGGCAGGGCAGTGGGGAAGTCTACCTCCTAATCCTCCTGCTTGGTTATGGATGCAGTATGTGATGATTCATGTCGAGAGATTGTTTTGGATCCATCCAATGAGCTACTTGTGTGCACAGTATCTGGGCGTTGCTTTGATCGCTGGCTCACACCTGCAGAGGAAGATGATGCTGAACCAGTAAGTAACTGCATCCTGGGTCCATTGGAAAACCCTAGATGAAGTATGACTTCATGCCATCTGTTGGCTTGACTGTGGTATCAAGGCAATTTTTTACCTTTAGCATCAGCTATTTCATAACAACTAATGCTTGCAAATGTAATTCAGGGACAGCAACAAGCAGATGCGAATGCAGCAGCTGAGGAGGGAGAGCCATTCCTGGGCTCTGGTAGACTTGGTATGTGACAATGAGTAGGCCCAGTACCTAGTGCAGCCTATCTGCAAATTCCAATCCTTGCAGTTGAAAACTGAGGCAAATGCTTGCTTTCTGTTGCCACGTTGAGTCACAGTGGAGCTTCAAGGAATATTAAAAATATACACAGCAGGATATTGCAAGTGTAGTTGCAAGGTCTATACAAAGTCGTTTTACTTCACTTTGAATGTTTTTGAAAGTCTTTGATGATTACTTTGATAATAAATGAATCATCACAGGGGTTTTGACCAAATTTGTGGGAATGCACAGGGCAAGCATATTTGCTGGGTTACAACTGTGCAGATGAACAGGAGCTTGATGAAGTTGTGAGGTATGATCTAGACATAAATTTGATCAGTTTCATAAGAATCATGTCAGACATGAGTGCATTGTTTGGCTACTGAGATGATCATGTGCGGAATTTACTTACAGAGACTGATATCAATGTCCAGTGCTGCACATAACACTAGAGAATTTGGGTTGGTGCAGAGAGGTTATATACCCGAGTCACAAAAAATCCCGATTCTGTTACCATGGGTGATAACACAAAGATGCATCTCCCTTCAAACACTGGGCAAAATAGGTAGGCATACCTCACATTAGACTTAAAGCTGTTCTTTCAACAGCATTACTGTGCAGTTCAGTGTATTTCTTGCTGGCTTTTTTCACTTGCTAGATGTAGAGCCAATGTATCTAAATTATCCAGGCACGGAGGCATCTCTTTGACATGAAACAGGGATTTTTGGATATTATACAGCAATGTTGTTTTTTCCCTCTTTTTCATGTTAAAATTGTGTACAAGGAGTTTGATACTTGGTGATTGAAGTCAGCATTGCTCTTCTTCACATGTAAAAGTGTATACAAGTACATAGGGTTTATTTCTCTGTGCTCGAAGAATTCTTAACATGTTGGTAGGTCAAGTTGCTAGCTCTTCACCTTATATGAATATGACCTTGAAGCCTAAACTATATGAGACAAATATTGGAGTACTTATCTTTCATGCACTATTTTGTCATCTTACGGTGAGGTCAACAATGTTTTGTTAGACAATTATGCACGCCCAATTGATCAAGTTGCTGTGTAACTGCAACCTCTTGTTGGTTCATCTCTCCATATTACTGTTGTTAGATTGTAGTGGAAGCATCAAATTATTGGAAACCTCTTGTATAACCAGTTATTGGGTTGTATTCAGGCAGTTTTGAAAGGGAGGCATCTACTGGTTCCACTTTTAGTTCTGTCAGTTTCACTTCTAATGTGAATAGCCGGCGGGTAACACTCTTATGATGTGAATTGATTGTGGATAATAGTCATTATTACACTACTTGTCCAACACATCTTTTGTATCTTGCTAAACAAATAATTGCCACTAGTTTATCTTCATTGAAATCTTGTCCATATTATCCTCATGCTTTTAGGGCAGGTTGATATGCGAGGTGTTGGATACCACCCATCATGATATCCAGCACTTTGATATACCTGAACACTATGTTTGTTGGATATGAAAGATGTTGAAATTCAGCTGGGATATCAGATCCAGACCTTAATATCAGGGTTAGTAGTTGGTTACTAACTATGATAAGTAATTATTTAGGATAGGTTTTTTTCATTTTTCTTATGCATTTAGAGTGATGAAAATTCCTAAACAATTAAAAATTGTTGTTTTGTGGACATACTTCCAGAAGTCGCTTCAAAATTGCAGTTAATAATAATTAGTACGGTGATTATATTTTTTATGAAAAATTAAATTATGATGTTTTCTCAAATGTTTTAAAAAAAGAATATTTGTGACAAAATATAACCTTTTACAAAAAGGATGTTGCCTTTTGAAGATGATTTACGCACAAAAAAGGAAAAGACTAGCACCCAGCATAATTGGCAAGTGAATTTTTCAATTTTTGATATTTGGATGTGTTGAAAAACTAATAAATAAATGACTGATATTTGGGAACACTGATATTTTAGATCAGATTAAAAATGTGAAAACTTGATATTCAATTGTGATATTTAAAATTAAAAAATTAAAAAAGTATATATATATATATATATATATATATATATGCTTGTTGGACAGACAAAAAAAAAAGTTGATATCCTTTTTTGATAGATATCCCAAAAACAAAATTCGCCCAATATTGGAAAATACCCACAATTTGAACTTTTGATGGAAGTCCACAATATCACATTGATTTTGCCTTTTTTTTCTTTCTTTTTTTTTTTCTCTCTCTCTCTTCTTTTTATGCCATGAACATCTTTGCCCTTGGATTATCTCCCTTGTTTGTACACTACTACCCTTGGTTTAGGTTTTTAAAATACGGAAAATCCCTAGGTGATGAATTTCCACTCCATAAAAATATATCATCTTATTTATCCATAATGATTTTTATAATTACCTGAATTATATATATAACCTAAAGGGTACAATATAGTCTAAAGGTTTGCTCCATCATCAAGGATTTATTATTATTATTATTATTATTTCCTTTCCTTCAATATTGTGAGGTAGGTGGACCATGGATCATCCACAAGAGGACTTAGCCAAATTTTGGCTCAAGGTCTGAGACGAAAGTATATTTTTTTCCTCAAAATTTGCTATACACTGGCAACATACAAAGACCTATGCTCTAAATATGGCGAATTCCACTTTTTTTCTTAGGGTCTTAAATATAAGACCTTATAATTATTTAAGACCCTAAGAAGAAGCCTTTATAAGTGTAAGAAATTAGGCAACCAAGAGTGCATCTTTGAGGTTTGAAAGATCATACATATAAGTAAGGCCATTTTCCCAAGGACTTATTTGACATAAACCACAAGGTGGGTGGACCCATCTTGAGAGTATAAGGTGCCTTCTTATGGGCCCACCTTGCACTCATCTCAATCTACCATCAAAAGCACCAAAGATCTACATTTTAAAAAAAAATGGTCCAAAGGCTTTATGCAACTTTATACAAGATATTCGCCTTGAGCTACAACCATTGCAAGTACCCTATAGCATCACAAAAGTATTTTTGGTTGGAATTGAAAAAGCCATTTCAATTGTCATTTCAATTAGTTACCCATCAATTATTTTCAATGGGTCATGAAGGTGACAAGTTTTAGGGTTTAGGGTTTGACATTTCACCCGACTAGCATATTTTGGGTTGGTTGTACCACTTGATGTATATAGGCATTACTTAAGAGACTTGAAGGTATGGGGTGATTGGTGTTTGCTTTTTGATGTTGTTGTCATTTTTTGGGGTTAGTTATCTCATTATGTGCCCCAATAATGAAAAAGGTAGCCATGAACATAATAATGAAAAGATTTTAAGCACAAAAACATTCACCAATTTACAAAATTTATTCACATTTTTCTATTACTTGCTTCGTGCATTTCTCTCCCCAATAATCATTTTGATTGATAAAGTCTGATGCCATTTAGGAATATCTAAGGACATGAATTTCTATGCCTTAATTCAAAGATAGACCATAAAACCCAAAGTTGAACATCCCTTTTCATTTGGTCTTTATTCTATTGGCTTGATGATAAATGGAAACCCTAACCTAGGGAGGCACTATATGACGACGTAACTTGTCTTGAAACATGCATATATCCACAAAATGGTTGAGTTATACACATAAACATTGGCAATAAGTGCAAGTTCAATGAAAAATGATTGATGTAAGAACAATGAAAAATGTTCTTACATCACCCTCTTTTGTGAATTATATACCATAGAAAGGCACCTTTTACCCTAACCCTAAGCTCAACACTATTGTGGCTGGGAGAAGCTCCTGTTGTCTACTAACCCATATTATACCCACTTTGAACCCCTGGTTAGGTGTGAGAGTACCGAGTTAACACCTTCGGAGTTAACCATTGGGTCTTCAATGCCTAGATTTACAGCCCGGAATTTGCTAGTCATTAACTTGTTTGCCTCCACAACAATTGTGTCCTCCAGTACCCAAACTTTTGTTCATAAAATCGAACACAAATTTGGGTGACATTTCTATTTATGAAGCAAGGTAGTTTGTTTTTGTTTTTGTTTTGTTTTGATTTTTTGAGTGTAATTTGGTGCTGAAAATTCAAACAAAATGCAAAAAAATGGGGTTTGGAAGGAAAAATCAGTTGAGTCCTCAATGTGTTCACATTGCAAAAAATTTAGAAAATTTCAATTCTGAAAAATGTGAAAAATAAAAAAATGTGTTCACACTTGGGCCAATAGCACAGGCTACACTCCTTAGAGTTGTATTAGAGTTGACCATAAAGTACCCCAAACTGGGGTGGGGGGGGGGTACTGGGTTCCAGTTTTGCCAAAACTGGGGACGAAATAAAAAGTCAGGATGAAACCATAAACAGGAAAAAAAAGAAAAGAAAAGAAAAGTGGAGCAAACTGGTTTTCTCACCAAACTTGATCCTCAGAGGGAGTTTCACCCTGAGTTTTGGATTTGTCTTTATTAGGTACCTCAGCCTTCACTAACAGCACCTCTAAATTCTTCACTAAGAATAAATCAAGGCCTATTCCTGCAAATCTTGTGAACTGATCCTCAGTTTCATATTTAATAATGGTACCCAGTTTCATTTGCTTTTATGGGTAGCTCCCTAAACTCAAAATTGGGGATGAAAGAAACAGGGATTACAGGGTCAAACTAGGGATCAAAGACAGGGTGACTTAAGGATAACTTTATTGCTTTGGGACAATCCTTTCTTGTTGCATCCCTGACAGTTATGTAGCAGAATCGGCTCTTAACACTAGAGAATGGGCTGTGTGGGGGCTGATTCTCCCAGGCACACCTATGCAAAGCTTACCCAGGCCGGTTTACGTGGTGGAATCTGCCCCTTAGTGCCCCTTGTCTGTACATACCATAGTACCTTGGCAACTTCCACACACTAAATTATATGGTTCGTTAAAATGTTGAAGTTTTCATAAAATATTTTGGAATATTAAATATTAAATATTAAATATATATATGACATGGAATTTTTTAATTAATTAATTATTCAATAAACATGTGTTGAAGCTGTGAAAAAACATTTTTGAAAATAAGTTCAAGATCTTTAGGTTAAAATTTTCATTAAAAATCAAATTATTTTATTTTATTTTAATTTTAATTAATTATTAAATTCCATACTTACATAGACCCCTATTTTATTTTGTTATAAATCTTTGTACCCATACAATCTCTAGCATTGGGTACAATTATTTTATTTTATTATATAATTAAATTTTAATTTTAATTAACTGTTGAATTTCATATTTACATAGACCCTTATTTTATTTTGTTGTAAAACTTTGTACCCATACAATCTCTAGCATTGGGTACAATTCAATTATTTTATTTTATTTTATAATTATAATTATAATTTAATTAATTTTTGAATTCCATACTTACATAGATCCCTATTTTATTTTGTTATAAATCTTTGTACCCATACAATCTCTAGCATTGGGTACAATTATTTTATTTTATTTTATAATTAAAATTAAATTAAATTAAATTATTGAATTTAATATTTACATAGACACTTATTTTATTTTGTTGTAAAACTTTGTACCCATACAATCTCTAGCATTGGGGAGTGTGTGTGATGCATAATGAAATCACACCCAATTTTTTAATTATATTAACTGAGCCCA
>Ga0116231_10013555_pt1 | contig 11382 bp, 5 predicted proteins | sample S1TSphgellanicum_2_FD_89695 | JGI IMG/M metagenome (GOLD analysis project Ga0116231, IMG submission 89695) | Host-associated microbial communities from peat moss isolated from Minnesota, USA - S1T2_Fd - Sphagnum magellanicum MG | ecosystem: Host-associated > Plants > Peat moss > Unclassified...
ATTATTGTTGCACTACTCCATCATTTGAATGAACTATTTTCCTTGGGATTTACATTGCTATAATACAAACATAGCTTCAACACATGTTTGTTGAATAATAAATTAAGATTGAATTCCACGTTGAAAAAAATAATTCCAATAGATTTTTATGTTCTTAAACAAAAAAAAATTCTTTGCAAAAATATTTTTTGAAAATTTCAACATTCCTACAAATAATTTAATTAGTTTCACAATTGCGAAGGTATTATAGTATTAGTGCAATATTCTATATGTATTAAATTCATGATTTTTGATGGTTTCAATATTATTTGAAGTAGTAAGATTATGTGGGTTCCATTTTCATATTTAATTAAATTCTATAATATAACCTCGCTTGAAACTTAAAAAATCATGTTTGAGCTTTAATTACTCAATGTAGTTGAACTTTGAAACAAACTCCACACCTTGCAATTTAAATACCTTTCAATAAGAACACAAACTTAATGTTGACACTTCAAAACATATTGAGTTCAAGATGAGAGGTGTTAATGTGTGAAGTACATACCTACAAGTTTTGCCAAATCACAAAAGAGGTGGCACTTGAATGACCCGGATAGTTTTTGTTGTCCCACTATGATAGCTGTTAACCCAATGAAATGCATGTGAGTAATGTTGCAAAGAAGAACACCAATTTAACCCACCTTTGAAATAAAATCATGGTAGACTCTTTTGCACAAATCTAAGCCATTACACAATCTTCACTCCATGTACATTATTTCTTATACTATGCTTTCAAGGACACAACCAAAGTTTTGATGTTTTAAACATAGTAAGTTTGACATACAAGGTGAACTATTGTGTGAGACACGCACTTGCATGTGGCATTTGGATGATAAATATTCTTGTTGTTAATTTGAGCCACCATGGCCTCTAAATGTATGTGAGGGGATTGATGACAATAGCACATGGGGTGCACCAATATTGACAAACAATTGTAGCACACTCCTCAATGCAAATATGAGCCAAGTGAGAAATGGTCAGTTGGATTTGATGTGTGTATGTAAAACGGTGGAAAACTTGGAACTTGGTTATGAGAAAGGAGCTTTAGAATAAGGATGCAAGTGATCCTTGTAGGAAGGTGCATTATACACGCATGCCGTGTGGCAGCAAAGACAAGGAAGGTTGGTTAAAGTCTTCCCTGATACCCACTCCGAACTTCCCTTCGGAATATGTTATTGTAGGTCGATACTCTTTCTCCTGTCTTTATGTGCTTTCACACTGTTCAAGATTCCAAGCCTTTAGTAAAGTAATGCGATCCTGGCGTATGTAATAGACCTGGAACTTCCTTTTATCAGCAAAATTTTTGGCCTTACGAACCGGATGCAAGTGGTCCTTGATTGATGGGTGCATACTATGAGTTGGCAAGCTATTTAGGGTCTACCATGATACTTCATCAGAACTTTCCTCTTATATATATATATATGTTAACTTTAGATTTCTTTTTTGTTTTTTAGGAACCCCACTACGCATAGATGTTGATAAAAAGCACTGTCGTTTCAGCTTCCATGCTGTGAAATGGACCAAAAAAAAGAAACGATTTTTGGCCTATGCTAATGGCAGGGGCACAAACTGTGGGGCAGAGTGTGATCAATGAACTTTTCTTTGCCTTCACAGACTGGATGCATTGTTTGATGATGCACAGCCTGTGTCAGCAAAGAAAAGTGGGGCTGTAAGAGCCTGAAAGTCAGTCGGGAAACCGTGTGTTTGCCTGCTCACAAAACTGATAGGCCATTTCAAGTTTTCCCCCCTATACTTATCCATCTCAGAACTTTCCTCTGGCATACATACTATATTGAGGCAACAGACATGGTTCCACCATATCATCTTCACTCCTCAGGCCTGTAGTGGAGTCGGCCATACATTATTGCCAGATTCGGTCATATCCAGACTTGTTCAACAGTTGTTACCAATGGTGTCGCAAACATGATTCGAGAAATCAAGATACAAATTCCTATAAACCCATTCATGTACATATGCTAGTCTCCAGAGATGCAACTTGCCTGTCGTCACTCAATTCCTCACCTAAAATTAGTTAATGTATAGCTAAAGCCGCCCAGGAAGGTCCAGGAAAATAACCACAAGTAAAACTTTAATCGCTGGTATTGATTTGTCTGCCAAGAGTGAAATATAATCAAACTAGGAAAACAAGTCTAGAGCATCTCATTCATTGAATATGTAATCTGATGAAATCCTGCCAAATTTTATAAAAAGAAAGCGACCGAAGCAAGGGAGAGAAAAAGAAACAAGGGGCAAGGACCAAAGTCCAGGCAAGCAAGTAGCCCAAATGAGGCAGGCCACAAGGAGGAAAGGGAACCACTAAGAACCCAAGGAGGAAAGGGAACCACTAAGAACCGAACCCACCACCAGTCACATGAAGCATATCAACTAACGAGAGGGGAGGTAAACCCCATCAAACTCCAAGTCTCCTTGGACCCTCCCTTGCAGTAACAAACAGCCCCTCTCAAGATGGAGGTGGCCTGCGCTCAATGTGTAATCTGTTTGGAGTAGTAAGGGTCAATTGTGGGACATTGTCACCAAACCCATCCATCATATTTGATTTTTAGTTTATCGGTTTGGGCTCCGCACTTCACCACACTACCAGCAATGGTCGTTTATATTTCCTATTGAACACATGCGGCACATAATTTTTCATTACAACATATGTAAATAGCAGTGTTGGGCAGGTGAATTATCTTAATGTGTTCACAAATATGTAATAATGTACCTTACTTCATCAATAATTTTTTTGGTTACCCTTTCATTACCTTATTTGCATGCTAATTATTTTTGACTTACCTTGTATTTATTTCACCTGACTACGATATAGTTCACATCTACCCATACTCAAGAGGAGGATAATTGTTTTGAAGAGGGTAAATAAATGGAAATTTTGTCGAAATTATGGTGACTAATTATTGAATATAACTGATTTGGCATTTCATTTGCATTCATTACATTCGAGAAAACTCTTTATGTTCTAGACCCCTTTCAGATTTTACTACCATTTGTTGTTATAAAACCACTTGAATATATTTCTAACATTATTGATCGATTTGAGTATAGTTTGTTAAAAAAATCTGATGTGCATAAGAAAATTATTTTTCTCCATTTCAAAATGTGCCATCGTTGTGTAAATATTCCTTTTACCCTTAAATTTACCCACTTACACTACACATGGTATGTGTAGGGTAAATGATGAAATTTACCCTTGCTCTTACCCTTGAGCAAGGTAGATGTTTGTCCCCTACTTTTACCCTTATCTGGTTCAATTTTTTTTAACAGCTTATATACCTTTAGATGGTTGATATATATTAAAAATAAATATACCTGCCCAACATTAGTACATTTCTTTATACATATAGATTAGAATTGTTTTTGCTCTTGGAACCTATATCTAGGAAGGCCAATATTGGGACTTAGCTATTTTAATGTTTGGAGTGAAAACTTCTAATTTGCAGAGTCTCCAAAGTTTGAGAACTTATCAAAGAGGCTCATTGTGATTTTATTTTATAAATCAAAACTAACTAATATGGATAAAAAATTGATACCCTTGTATTACCACAATAGTAGCCATAAATATGAATTTAGACCTCAAACTCTTATGATGGGTCATGCGTCCTATGCTAAGAATAGCTCGAAATGACCCACCACAACTAAGTATTGGAACACAAGCGTGTTCTAGCTTGACCTATGCAAGGGCTATGACATCTTCATGTGATGTGAAAATTTATGTCACTTCAATGTAAGAAAATACAAGGTCTTTAATATTATCATCACGATGATTATTATTTGGCCCCATAACATCTACCAACAATCTGATGTCTACTCAATTTCTTGGAAGGAGGATAGGGTAGTGTGGGATGGTGTGAAATATCTCCTCAGCCATGACTTTCTTCGATCAAAAGTTGATCATGACCACCACCCATTTTGTCAATATCAATCCCAGAATAGACCATTGGCTTGTTATTCACTCCACTTTAGAGATCATAGACGCAAGCAAATTTTGTTAGTTCTCGGTAATAATGTTCATGAGTTTGTGCGAGTCAATTAAATGGATATTAGTTCATTTTGAAATTATCTTTGAAAAAAGTCTATTCAAACCCACCTAAAAACCCAAAAAATCAAAGCAAGAAACCCAAGATGGGAAATGGCACAATTATTACAATTTGCCCTTCATTTTTGCTTACCTACTTGGACTCTGTGCCATTGCATTACCAATGATGATGAATTTTCAAAATATTAAAACATTAAAATTGTAACTAAGTAAAATAAAATTTAAAAAAAACTATTTACCACATGTTGATAATCCATGATCATAGAGATTGTTCATGAAATCATTTCCACTTCCATTGATTTTAGAATATGAAATTTTATGTTCACCTATTGAAACATTAACAAATTTTCTAACACCCATGATGTCACTTCTCATGAGATATTAATGAATTTGATGTTTAGAATGATTTTTCAAGTCTACCGAATTTCATAAACATAACATTGAAAAAACAAAAATTATTAAAGAAAATTAGTAATTTAGTTTATAATTATAATTATAATGAAATTCTATATTAGTTTATTGCAATTTTGATTTCCAATACAAACCCAAACTCACCATCATGTTGAATTTAGTGTTACTACTTGTTAGAGGTATGATCATTATGAAAATTAATAAATATCGAATCCATTACAAAATGTATAGATATAAAATATGGTCTAATGGTTTAAAATGCATTAGGACATCTTATTTTCATATGAAGGAAAATGTTGAAACTTAGAACATCTAGGACAATTTGCAATCATGATGTGTAGGTCAAGAAAATTTATTATAATTTTACATTTATTTTTCAAGACATAAATAATGTACTATTTAATACGCTATTAAGCCTAAAAGTGTAATTTTTGAATGAAATGGTAAAACACAAATGCACTTGAATGTGAATCATGCATTATCAAATAATAACATGCACAAAGAAATCTCAAGGTTCTCAAGGTCTTGGTGCGATACATAGTGATAGCATGTTGAGGGACTTGTGATCTGCAATTGACATACAATTGATTTTGCCAAATATTAAATATTTAATGGAAAATTTGAAATCAAAAGTCAAATGTTAAAAATGTTTCAAATAAATTAAAAAATGAAAAACTTATATATATATATGCACCCAATTTGCAAACATTAGTGTATTTACCCACAAATTAAAACAACTTTTTATATTTTTCCTTTCTTTGCCACCTTTTTTGCTTTCATTTCCCCTTGTTGTAAAGCTTTTATGGCCCTTTTATGCTAACTAGTCATTCATCCTCCCATGCATTTAATTCAATTAATAATGCACGTTGAGAAAAAGTTGCAACCCTTACAACATATTCATGGGATTTTGAAGGCACACATGATTTTATGTATTCATAATGTTTTCAAGATTGCTTAAATACATTTGATTAATGTAATACAAAGGCAACTTCAACAGATGTTTGTACAATAATTAATGAATTTTGGAATTTCATGTCAAAAATTATTATTTTTGAATATTCGAAAAGACTAAGTATTTTCCTTTACAAAAACATTTTTTTGAGAAAAAAATTGAAAATTACAACATTTGTTATAAATAATATAAATAATGCCAAAGATGTTAAGGTACTATGTTATAAATAAAATGTAAATATAAAAATTACACCTATATACAATAAATTATGCAATAAACAAAATAGATTGTTTTCTTCTAGTGGATCATATTTGCATAAGAAATAAATATCACCAAATGAATTTGAAAAGACATACAAACCATTTGATTTGATCAAGCCATGCTTATTTTTACTGGTAATATCTTCATCTTTTATCCCTTTTTACAATGTTAATAATAGTTATGAAGTTTTCCATAAGTTGCAAAGATATACTATATTCATATGATAGAAAATCCCTAATTTTTATATTTTAAGTTTATTATAAATTATCATCAAGCAATGACATTTGTAATGAAGCAAATGTTTGTCATATGCCTATATAATTAATGATTTTTCAAATTTATTTTAAGATTATTTTATACTAAAACTACTAATGAAAATATCACAAATTTGATTTATCATGAAGTCATGGAAGGTTTTTTTCTATTCAATAGAAATTCATGCAAACGTCTTTTCATATATTTATGATAGGGAAATTTGGATTTTCAAACAAGCCATCATCCTTATATAGATTATCAAAAACCATTCATTTTGTCACAAGACACGCACAAAGTTATTTTAGTCTATTTTTTCATATTATGTATGCAATCAACAATGACCAAATGGCATTTTTCATTTATAATGTCACGTAAAATTCATAAATACTTATTCAACTTTGTTGAATATTGATTTTATGAAAGAATAAAATGTTAAATGTGGATTTCAAATATAATATTAATTGCAAGTATATGTTGTTACCCATTATTTGATCACTTTTCTTTTGTATTAATGCATCTTCAAATATTTTAATATTTTAATTTGATAAATATGTAAGTTTTAAATGTTTAATTTATCTTTTCTTTTGAAAGATAAATACCCATGTCATTTAAAACATGTAGAAGTATAAATTGATATCATATGGCTTGTGCTATATAATGACGATGTGAGGATATTCACAATTAGGGTACCCAAAAGGATTGTCTAACCAAAAAAATATTGCACAAACAATTTTCAGTTTTTAAAATATTTATTATCTATAATAAATAATATAATAATTATAATATAAACGATAATTATTATAGTGGATTGTTGTATGAATATAACTAAAATGGTGTCATCTTAAATAAATACAAAAAAATAAGAATAAATTTGATACAATATACATGTCTTTTTCAGTCATTTTAAATATTTCAGATCCTTGTTTTAACTACAATGTTCATTTTAAAGGAATAAAAGAGGAATGCATTAAATAGTGCAAAAATTTAATTTAATTTTGTTTCATGGAGAAACAACGTTTGCATCTATGTTTGCCAATGTTCATTAAATGTATTTGATTAGATCATACATGGTACAAAAATTTTGAAGGTTACATCATTCATTCCAAAGGGGTGCAATGAAAAAAACCATTTTTTGTGGCCATTTGGTACACTAACTATGAATATGCCCATGTGATCATAAAATTTAATTTGATGATTGAAAAATGTATCAAAATAGATTTTTAGCCAAAAAGAAAATTACATAGGAAGAATAATGAAGAGAGTATTACATCCTTTCTTTTTTGGTACACTAGTTTTTTTAATCATTTCTTTTCACATAATGCACAAATAATGTGGTGAACATCATTTTTGTGTAACATTTTAAGTGAGTGAAAACCATAATGAAAAAGAAGAAAATGTGCATCCCCAAACATAAAGAACTCATAACAAAAAAATGCTCCATTAAAAAAAAATCTACTTGATAAAAACACAATTTTAATATCCTTTGTCAACCTATATTCTTGTTTTATGTTCAAAACACATTTTCATTAGATCATTACCAAATTCATAATGTGCTTCCACATTTATTCCCTCTTGCCCTTTAATTCTCACAAATAAATATTTACATAATTGTAAGAAATCACAAAAATTTGCACCATTTATGATCTATGAAACAATTTTTTTTAAAGTACCATGAATAATATCAAAACAACTCCATCATGGTTTCCAATTGCTAAATGCAATCCAAAAGCATTTTTCCATTCACACCTTTTGCATTGACATTGATTCCTTTGTTAATAATATTTTGAACAATGTTAGCATTTAACATCTATTTAATTAGTTCCATACTAAAATGTTAATTTCAAACTTAACTCAACCTAGACAATGGGAGCAAGGCCATTTAATGGCCACCAAATTCAAGTAATTTTCAATAAGCTTGCCACATGATCATTGCTAGTTATTTTAATCATTTGTAATGTTATGTCTTGCATTAGGTTATAGGATTGTCATTTGTTTAAGGTGTATTGTGTTTGGCATAAGCCTATACCACAAAAATCCTCGCAAAAAATATACCCCAGCAAAAAATCATCAATATAAAACCCTTCCACATAAATCTTTTATGTAACATAGATATTTGAATGCAAAAAGACAATGAAATCACAAACCAACTCCAAAACTAATCACTTTGTATAAAATATTTGTATTAAAACACTTTTATACATGTTTTGTAATGTAATGGAATATCAACCACTTAGTGATCACTAGGTGCTACTTATCAAAACTAGACCTTTCAATATATGAAAACATTAAAAAATAATACAAGTTGTATATACAATGAAAGGAGTTATGAGTAAAAAGGCCAGTGGGCAATAAGTTGTCATTCTATACCAAATAAATTAAAATAGTGTAAAATGATATGGATACACAAAAGTCCCAAATAATATGATATAATCAACATATTAAAACATGCATAAACAAATATAAATAACCAATGATACTTTTCACAAAAGCCAAACAACCATCAAATTTCATTTACAAATTCAATGAACATAAATAGGAACTACACACTAGCTGTTTCATTAGCTATATCAAGATTTTGTTCAAGGTCTTGGTTACATGAATAACATTAATTGTTATAATGTTATTCATCATGACATGACTTTTAGTAGGAAATGAAAATAGGATGGATGAGATGTCAACCCATTGTTTTAGATTTGTTAAATTACATTTTCATTTGCTCAACCAACAATCTTGGTACAATTATCTATGATTCCTAATTCCTTTTTTCAATGGCACCCACATGGAATATGAATATGTTTAAAAATTTTAGACTGTTCACACCTTTCACAACATCATTTTTTTCCCTTCCAATCCACACATGATATAATTTTGCATCTATAGGGCTAACCATAATGAAATATCCAAGGCCCAAGTTTCGAAAGGGAATGCAAGTAATTGTCTTCAATGATGGCCACATGTTTTAATTATGACCATAATATGAAACAATAATTGGATCTTTGAAATCAACATCAACAATTGTGAGGATGGCACCTCGCACATGGTTATATATTCAATTGCTTGAAGACTAGAAACCTTCAAAGAATGTTGAACTTTAAGGTGATAGATGTTTTTTTAGTTTTCCATGTATGGAACAAACTTTATAACATACAAGTGTCATCTTTACACACCTTTAACTTCCAAAACTCCACATACTTAGAAAACCGAACATAATAGTTTTTTTCTTTTTCAATTGGCTTAGATAGATCATCCTCCCATATGGGGTGGAAAAGAACATGATTTGGAAGTCTAATAAGTAACTTTGAATGACCAGAATCATTTGCTTACCACAACCGAATTGGGGTCCATCCTTAAAACTCCATAAGGCATTAGTAGGAGACATTTTGTATTACACAACAAGTCACCTAGTTGAATCCACAAAAAAGAAAAAAAAAAAACAATTGCATGTCAATATGCTAGATTAAGGCTTTTGGTGCATCCAAACATCCTTTGACCTAAGTTTTGAAATCCAAAATTTCTTGGATAAGTTGAGGAATCAAAAGACAATCTTATGAAATCATGAACATTTCCATCAAGTCACCAAGACATAATTATCATGTTCTTTCAAAATTTTGAACAAATATCCAAAATTTCCATCTATGTCCTTGTGGGTGTGCCCAATGACTAGAAATTTTAATTGAACTTCTTTGAACGTTAATTTTCTTGTAGTTAGGAGAGATAGGAATGCAAGCAAGTGATGATTTTTATTATCCTTCTTGTAGTTGTCCATTTAAAAAAGAAGCTTTTTAAGTAATGGCTTGGCATCAATGAACCTTTCTAGAACCCTAAATGCAAGCAAACAACAAAAAAAGGAAACATCCACTTTAAAATAATTAGTTTACACATCTACTCAAACTCCAACAAAACATTTAAAACTACTTGAATTTATATTAGAGAAAAAACAAATTTTAATTGAGTTACTAGATGGAAAATTGGAGATCTTGCCTTGTTTTGTTCACATGGCACCCATGGCAGATACATGCTATGCCATTTAGGTTAGTGTTCATGTTTCAATACTCCCATGCAATTTGAAAGTATAGTGATATTGGATAAGAGATCAATCTATTAAGAGTAAAAGAGGTGGAACCCCAACAACATCTACAAATGTCAAATAGTTCAAATGATGCTCAAAACAAAGCTAATAGTCATGAAGAGTCTAACCTTTTCTGTTACTAGGTAGTTCAAAAGGGGTGTTGCAATAATCACAATGTACAAGTTCACAAATGTGACAAGAGGAAAACAACTTCAAACCCAACATAGTGGAAACGTGTTGCACCACAAGGTTTGTGCTCCAAGTCAAATGTAGTACACGTTATGGAAACCCTAATGAATAAGATAAATTAGTGTCCTTCTTCCGACATGATGGTTTCATGTTAAAGTTTTTGGAGTAGTCATTTCCTGAAGACAATTATTGGCTTGGAGTTTTTGAAAACAATTTGGTAACCGAATGTATTTTAGTAAGTCTCAACATTCATGCCCTTGTCCTTTTTGTTGAAACTGGCATAATACAAAACCCTTTCTCACGCCAATGAAGTGGGGAATTATAGCCATAATTCCCAGAAGGACTAATCAATTCCAACAACAATGGAAAACAAATAATTGTAGGCATTGACAAAGAAACATGAGGAGCTACAAACAAAGTTGGTAAAGGTTATATTATTTCAACAACAATGGGCACCACAAACTTGTAGGCATTGAAGTAGTTAAAGGAGTTGCACAATTCTTGGAAGTAGTATTGGGTTTCAACTCTAAAACCTAAAACAACTTCATAGGCATTGACAAAGAAATGAGGAGCTTTAACCAAAGTTGGTCCTAGGATTATTCAATTTGAACAACCCTAAAACAAGTTCTTGTGGATATTAGCAGACATTCATGTCGTGAATTCAATTTTGTCATGGAAGTAATTAAAGAAAGTTTATACCTTCATTCAAGTTGCAACAAACTTGGTGATGGGAGGTTAAAAAATGCAAGATGAAGTACTTCATATTTGCCACACAAGGGACAAAGAAATAAGCTTCAACTTGTCATTGTTGAAAGATTTGTACCTTCAACCATTAGCATCAAAGGTAGTGATGACGCACTCCCAAGTCCCTTGTTAAACCCAAAAGGGATCCAGCTATGTCAAATTGCGGAAGTAGTTTGGGACTTCGAGCCGCTCCCAGCTTCCAGCACTAAAAGGGGGTAGAGGGGGCGTGATGAAAGCTCCGGGATTAGACTAGGAAGAGGGACAAGCTTACTTAGTTATCGGTCTTGCATCCAAATCCAACCAACAAGTTGGTTAGAACTCATTCTGCACCTTTTTGGTGTTGGGACAAGCCACGGGCAACTTGGACTCACTTGACTCACCACGGCCCGGACTCGGGGGAAGCCACCA
>Ga0116231_10013557_pt1 | contig 11378 bp, 9 predicted proteins | sample S1TSphgellanicum_2_FD_89695 | JGI IMG/M metagenome (GOLD analysis project Ga0116231, IMG submission 89695) | Host-associated microbial communities from peat moss isolated from Minnesota, USA - S1T2_Fd - Sphagnum magellanicum MG | ecosystem: Host-associated > Plants > Peat moss > Unclassified...
TGTTGATTTTGTTTATGTGGGATGAAGGGAGGAATAAAATGAAAATGAAGGAATGAGGATAGAGGTAAAAGAGGGTCTATACCTTTTTTTTTTGTTTGTCTTTTTTTTTTTTTTTTTTTAAAAGGTAAAAATTGTCAGTTTCAGTTCTCAAAACTATTTTAAAGAACCTTTTAGATTCTCATTTTTTAAAAAGAAAAAAAAAGGATTAGATAATTTTTAAGGGTTTCAAAATTTTCGAAAAGAAAATTCTCAACGGCTTTCAGTCCTGCTGGTTCTCATCAAAATTACAAGCCAAGGTTTTCAGTGTCAGTTCCCAGAAATTAAAACAATATCCAGAATATATATTTTAATTATTTAATTTATTGTGAATTTTAATTATGTAATTAAAAAAGCCCCCTTTTGTTATAAAAGAGCCCGAAGTTTCTTTGTGAAGCTCTTGCTGAAAGAGCTGTTGAGGAGGTTGGTGCTGCCCAAACTAAAAACCTAAACCTAACTACACACTAAACACCCTGAAAACCAGTGCTCACATGTTTTAAACTCATGAAAAGCTTCAACTGATACCCTTTGAGGTTTTTAAAAAGTCGGTTCCCAAAAAGATTATCATGCTAAGTGAAAATCTCTGATTCTCATTCTGAGAACCGGATTGAGAACCGCTCAACACTGGTCAAAATCAGTGTTCTGAGAGTATCCAGTTGAAGGGGTTTCAAGGTTAGGTGGTCGTAATCTAAAATAAGTTAGCACATTTCTGTTAAAAAATTGGTATAAGAATCGAATCATGGAATTAATCTTTTGTTAGATTTGAAATTCAAATCATGAAAAAATATTCTTGAACAGAGGGTCAAGGTTTTTAAGTTGATTTTTTTTAAAAATTTGACAAGTGGATTAAATTTTATATTTAAATTAAAATTGAAATAAGTTGTTGAACTCCCAACCTCTATAATCCTTGATTTTGTTTTGTTATAAGACTTTGTGCAAAATCATAAACTTGCCCAAGCATGGGTTTGCGAAGTGGAACCCACTCTCAAGGTTGGCAATGTAGACAAAGTAGGTGAATAGGTACTCTTTTTTTTTTCCTTTCACAATGCTTGATGCAAGGTACGGGACCACTTCAATGCTTCACATGTTTCAACCCCCTTTAACTCTAATAAGGGCGCAAACTTGTGAAGCCCCTAAAAGGTGTGCCTTACTCTACACCTACAAACCTTCAAAAAATCAAACACCTGATTTTTATGTATAATCATGGTTCTCTCATGAAACCTGGTGGTTCTTCAATTTCAATTTTTTTTCAAATGCCCTGAACTGTGGTTGTTTGTTGAGGCTGTGACTTGGGGAAGGTAGAGGATGAAGAGCACTTGCTCTTGTCCAAATACACAGAAAGTTAGGGAACATTTTTGTTCGGCCCTTGCCCTCACCCACACGAGCACTCTTACTGGGCTCATGTAGACTATAAACACGATTGCCCTGGCCAAGTTTGTGGCATGCTGCCAGTACCAGAGGACAATCTGTCCTCCATGATCTACCTTTCGTCTAATGGACTCTCTGGTCCCAAATGAATGTAAAATTGTAAACAGTAAACACTCTGATTATTTTTTTCAAATATAGAGAACCGGTGGTTCTTTTTTCTTTGATTCTGATCTTTTTCAAAAATCTGGAACCAAAGGTTATTAGAAAAATCAAAGACCTGCGATTATGAGAAAAAAAATCGTTGAAATCTGGTAACTATGGCTCTCTTTGTTTTTTCCCCACAAAAATCCTTTGTATGATTGCACTTGACTGTTTTTTAGGGGCCAATTGGCAAAATTTGACCACAGAAAAAAGAAATCTGATGGTTTGGCAAGCAGGTTTTTTTTTTAAAAAAAATTCTTGCTTTTTGGCAGGTTTAGGGTTTAGACCCTAAAACCCTAAAACCCTAAATCAAAAGCCATTGTTTGATGTCTCGAGGTGATTAGCAGATGGTGAATAGCCCTTCCGCCACAACTGGTCTTCACTATGGATCTACAAAAAAAAAAAAGGTGGGTATTAGAAATTGCACCAAACCCTTATTGGGTATCAAAGTTTACAACCATGGTTATCAAAAATCAAATACCCGATTTTGATATACATAACTATAGTTATCAAAAAATTATATGCCCATTCTTGATTGTTTTGAAATTTTCAAATATCCAGCTAAAACTTTTGGGTCTTTGTGAGTTCTTTCATGAAACACAGTGGTTTTTTGAAGTTTTTGAAATACCCAAAATCAGTGGTTCTTTGATTCTGAATTTTTCCAAACACCCAGAACCAGTGGGTATTAAAAAAATCAAATACCCACAGTGGGTATTTCAAATTTTCTGTTCCAAATCTACACTAAAAAGATTTTTTTTTCCCCAAAATGTATTGCCTCTAAGTGTTAGGTGAAAATCACCAAAAAACCCTATTATTGCACATTTTAGAACAGGTTTTTAAGTATTCTCCTCATATCAAATTATTTCTTGCTCGAATTTGGTAAATAACACCTATGCTATGTAGTGTTTTCTTAAAAACAATTTTGTGATGTAGCCAAGCTGGCAATAAATACATAAAAAGGTTTAGCCAATTTCTTCTATAAATGAATTATGAAAGGAAAAAATGTAAGCTTCCTTCTAAATTGTTGGCTACATACAAGAATGTAGGATAAAAATATGGTGACTATTCTGAATTTATTTTCAAAATATGGTGATAGAAAAACCCAAATATTACTTTTTGAAAAAAATAAAATAAAATTCAACAAGGGACAAGATTTTGCCAAAAAGAAAAACATTGATCCTATGTTGGCCATGAAACTCAATTTTCAGAATTTACAAATACAATATGTTTGTAAAAACATGTCACCAAGAACTAATCGATATAATTTGAGTTCACCATTTTCCATTGACCCTATGATCACACAATTCATTGCACAGAAAATACCCTATTGCAACATTCCACCATGCACACCATAAACCTACCATTGCACAACTTATACCCAAAATCAAATATCTTTTTTGAGAATTTTTCAATATACTCAAATTGGTGATCATCTGCAGGAAGCTCTAGAAAAGTGAAGATCATCCATAAGAAGATTTAGCCAAATCTGGCTATAAACCAGATATGAAACACAAATCTTTAATCATCCTCCTATATTATTGGCTACATATTGAACATCAAATGTAAAAATCTGGCTATTTTCAAATTTTTTTTCCCTCCCATCCAGTGATTGAAACTTTCAAAAAGCACTTCATTTTTAAATTCTTATTTCGTTTTTTGTTGAAATTCTGGTGGTGCAAAAAAGCCTGCCCAAGATTAGCATTTCATTTACAAGAACCCTAGTGCAAGGATAGAGTCACACAAAAGAATTTGTCACCAAATTTTTGGAGATGAAAGAGAGTTTTCTTTTAAGAAAAATGAGATTTACACACACACACACACACACATATATATATATATTGGAAATGAAAGAACCTTCATTTCCAGTTTTCTTTTAATTTTGAGAATTAAAAAAAAACTCCAGTTCTGGTTTTTGCTAAAAATGTCAAAGAACTTTGGGTTTCCACACAATAACATGCAAGGAATTGGACTTCTATAGAAGGTTATTTGACCGGTTCTCAGATTTTTGAAAACTATGGTCATATCTCAGGATCAGCTCTCAGAAATTTGGGAACCACGGTTATATGTCAGAGTCAGTTATTCAATTTTTAAAAAATCCATGGACATGTATGCCCTTGATGACCTCCATGAGAACCGCCAATATCACTTTCCATGGCGTGTCCTCTACTACTTGTAACAACCTCCAACAAGGTTCATAGTGAGTGTATTTGGGAGGAACACTTTACCAAGCTAAGAATTCGTGAGGCATTTTACTTGTTTTGTTTTCCAAAATGCCTTGCATCATTCTTTTTCCCTGTGATACCTGGTGGGTACCTTTCAGATACTCTCCGGGTATCTCCAGGGGGGCGGGGATTTTTTTTAAATCGTTGATTTTTTACGGCATGTAATGGCTGGGGCCATGGGTATTTCTGGAATTGGACCTGGCTCAACTCCACCTCCCATGAGCTCTTATTCTTGGTAATGCCCTCGGCCTCAAGTGTTACCCTACACAAAAGGACACAAGGGAAGGCTGATCTGCTTGACACACTCTCAAATATGATGTTTCTTTTACTGGTGAATTTTTGGCAAATTTAGACCTGAAAAATATGATTTTGACCTAATATTCAAAGGATTTTTCATGCAAAAAAAAAGACCAAAATTCACCAGCTTTTGAATTTTTATTTTTATTCCAAATCACCAGATTTTTATGATAAGTTCCAGTAGGTAGCCAAGAATATAGAAGGATTCTGTTTTTCTTTTTACTTTCATTTTCAGTATGTAACCAAATTTGGCTAAATCATTTTGTGAATGATTGTCACTTTGGCTACATCACAAAATCCTTAAAAGAAACCATGCTCTCATATATATATATATATATATATATATATATATATATAATGTATAACACCTAACTAGTTTTTGACTCACTTCAACTTTTGTCAACAGAAGCAAAGCATGAATCTCTCATGATGTAGAACCAAAAGTCTGTAATAATTTTCATTCACACGAGTAGTTGACATAACAAACATTTGTGACAAATTTGTCACATGTGGTTCTAGCACACACACCACATGTAGGTTGATGTCCCTTAACAACATCATCATCATGTCACTATGGTGGAACCATCTCAAGTAGTCGGCTCCTTGTTTGCTCCAATCCAAATTCTCGTAGGTAGAGAGAGAATTTCTATTCCCAACTGTGTTTATCACCTTTTGTGGGGACATAGTGAAACAACAACTTCATGGCCAACTTCCTTCTACTACTTCAAGAATCTAAATTCTTGGAGTAAAAGCATGTGCAAGGAAGTTGAACCGAATTTATTGTTTGAGCTTGAATATGCATATGAAGTTTTAAAAAATACGTACATATGTGGTCTTAATGCTTGGACTTCAATATTCCTTCTTCATCTTTTGTTTCATACAAGACAATTGAAGTCAATTTTTGCACAAGCTCTAGATGTAACACGGGAAGCCTTTGTTCTCATAATTTAATTCATATTCAATCAAGTACGAAGACTCTAGTTACATGGGTCCCCATATGTCCATCGACTACTATGTGTTTTGACCATGAAAATGGAACCACTTATGACACAATGTTCCTATGGTGGTGGACATTACATGTTATTTCCCTAATCTCTAGATTACACAAGCTACCTTCAAGGCCTCCAAATGCCTTAAAACCTAGCAAGTGTTCATGATGTTGTCGACACCATGAGTCCTTGAGTGAGGACTTGGGGGTTTAATGGTTTATTTGTTTCATTCCCATGCAACATTCCCAACCACTATATACCATGGACTTTGGAAATTGATTGGAAAATTTCATGAAGTCATATGCGTGGATTAATATTAATATAATTGAACAATTGCACCACACTTGACCGAAGGGGAAGGGAAATTCAATGAAATGGAACTTAAGTCTTGGTGATGACACCAAAAAAGGAATAAATCAAATGTGCATATATCTTGGGGGACCTTCTATACCTTAAAATAAATCAAAGGCTTTCATGTGAGGTGATGATTTCAAATATCGCCTTTCCTTCTGCACATGCAAAGATGTTGCTCCTTCCATTGAATTGAAAACCTGAGTAGCCTATATGATTTCAATAGGGGCTTACAATACCGACATCCGTCATAATAGAACACAAGGCGGCTTCAAGACAATGTGCTGAAGTTTCTTAGGGGCTACCTAAAAATACCTAAACCGTAGAGGATGTTAAAATTTTGAAGGAGGATTGAAACAATAAAGTAGTCTTCAGTTTCAGTCTCACTTTGATCCTGATGGTCCTACTCATTTGCCCTTTTCGAGCTCTCCGAAAAATGCAGAAAAGTGAGGATCATTTCTCAAAACACAAGCAAATATTGATTACCATAGTCATTTTTCTAAGCATGCTATGATCTATCTTCATGGCCATTGACTATGTGGTTTCTTTGTAGTGGGCTTAATTATCTTAGGCTTACTTATCTATCTATCTAGGGGCTACTTCCTTGCTTACTAATGAGCCATTTAAGGATTACATAAGGAGCTATTTAAGAATTATCTAGGGATTTCCTAAGTTAGGGTTCACCTAGGGATTACTTATAAGATTGCATGGGGGATTATTTAATGAATACATGGGGTTTAGGGATTATGTAGGAAATCATTTAGGGACTATTTTGGGCTATTTTAGGGTTACCTAGGTTATTTCAGTTCTTTCCTAAGGACTTCCTAGGTGAAGGGATCACTAAAGGATATTTGTGACCGTACATAAGGGATTATTTAGAAACTACATAGGGAACTATTTTGGGGTTACCTAGGGATTATTTAGAAATTTTTTAAGGATTTCTTAAGGTATGGGTTACAAAGGGGATTATTTTTGGATGATTTAAAGGTTTGGGGGGGGGCTATATTTAGGAAATTATTTTGGGATTTCCAAAATTAAAAAATATTTAAAGGGCTGTTTAGGAAACTAACTAGGGACTTCTTAAGTTAGGGGATACCTAGGGGGGGTTCCTTATGGATCTACATAAGAGACAATTTAAGAGCTAACTAAGAGGATATTTATTAAAGATTATGTAAGGGCCTACTTAAACTAAAAGATATTTAATTATTATTTACAATGTTATTTAGGTGAAGGGTTACCTAGGGTGTTACATAGGGCCTACCTAGATGTATGTAGTGACTACCAAAATCTTATTTCAGAATCATAATCCAAAATCTTAATCTTTAACCCACCATTGACTAAACACATCACTCTGATAGAGCTCAAAGGTTGTATTGGATTCATTGATGGTGCATTTATCAAGATTCACAAATCTTAAGATCATGCAGCCAATAAAACTTGGCTCAATAGGTGCAAAAAAATCTATTAAATGAACAACATTGTGATTGTTGATTATCACAATTTATTCATTTACTTGGACTTTAGGTATCCATGTTCTTACAATGATATTATCATCTTACACCAATTTAAATTGCATAAGAATTAACTCAATTTTTTGTGCAAGATGATGAATACTTTGAGTATTTATTGAGGGACCTTGACTACTTAGGTGAAAAGATGTTCATTATATGAGATGGACTAATAACATGACATGAACCTCCCAGACTTTATTGTAAGAGAGATTAATCTAAACAAACAAATAGACATAACCTAACAACTCACCAGGGTACTTTTTGCAAAAATAATTTCAAAAGTCAGAGGGGGTTAAGGTACTCATAAAGGACTCTTTTTGTTGTTTCTACTAGTATTTTGAGGGATCTCCCTCCGGAGAAGAACCCTAGGGTACTAAGCCATGGGAGATTGTCCAATTTGTATAGGTTCATGCATTCCCATTCTTCATGGAAGAAAGAAAAGAGAAAGTTCTTTATGTAACATGAAGGTTCCCCATACAAGTGGGTTCTCATGAGCTTTGGAAAACATCAAATTTCTTAATAAGTCTATTTAAATATACACCTAAATGGACTTAAATTCTTAAATATATATGAACCAAAGAGTCTAAACCTTTAGGGTCACCCATTTTTATATGTGAAATTTCCCATATCTTGCTTCCAAAATAATCCACTTAGTCAAGAATAGAGTTATTCATTTTCACTACAGGTTTCGCCATTTGTGTTCAAAAAACATGTTGTTGCATCAATGTTTCAACTTTCAAAACCAAAAATTATTATAAATACCAGTTTTGAAACCAATAAATGCATTTGAAAAATGCATCTTGGGTGGTAAAAAAAGACGAACAAAATTAGATTGAATGGAGTAAAAAGATTAGACCACTGGGTAGATAACCCATGGAAGCAAGACCTTGCATATTTGTAAGGGAAAAAAGAAATCCAAAATTCAATGACTGGACCATGGAAAGAAAATCATGGTGTCTTGTGAAGAAGGAATCATGTGGGAGGCTTGACTATTGGGTGGGTTAAAAACCTCAGTTTTCAATTGCAAATAAAGATTCAGGCACAAAGAGCTCTGGAAATAAGTCTCGGGAGTTTGCTATTTCAGCTCTCTGTTAAGAATGTTGCAAGTGGCTTCAGCAATTTGGTACTTTACAGAAGCAGATTTGTGTATAACTGAGTCTCATGCAATTTCTTGCAATCAATTTACTAAGGACTTTATTTGATACAGTGACTGAACAAAATCACTGAGCAAATCTTGTGAATAAATTGACAAATAATTTGCATGAGAGGAACAATATTTTGCACAGCCCATATGAAAGAATTGATCGGAAAACGTACTTGGATGGACAGCACTGGACTGGTCACCTTGTACTTGTTGAGCTGATTCAATCAGGTATTGTCATGGCTCCATATTGTTGGAACACATTTCTCAACAGCTTACATTCAACCTACCTTTTCTTGCTGTCATTGGTGCTGTCCGTGGTGTTCAACTTCTCATAGCTAAGTTGAAAGAGAATTGCAACTAAGACAAGAGAATAGAATGCTATATTTGGCCATGGGACATCCTGGGACAAGACTGCCTCCCCTAAAGTGAGAATCAACAAAACAGCCACAACCCCAGATAGAATTTGGCGGAACCGAAGAACTGCTGAGTTTTTGAGGGCCTTGGACATTAGCTCAGTCTGTTCCTTCATGAGTTCTTGCTGTTCAGGAGTCATGCTTTCTTTCACTGTGGTGAGGGGCTTACTATACAAGTCCTTGAAAAACAAGCCTTCACTACGGGCCTTGCTCACATTTTTTTCAAACTCATCAAGGTCCCGATCGTTGGCCTCAATCTCTGCTCGTGCAGATGCCAACTCTTCCTCAATTGCTTGTGCTTTGGCCTCCACATTCTCTAATACCTATGTCAGAAAAGAGGAGCAAGAAGAGAGAATGAATGCCAGAAAACCTGGGCCAAATAAAAGCAAGAGAACCTATGGAATACATGGATTCCTACAAAAAGAATAATTTCCCTCAAAATATATGCCATAGCCAAGTGTGATATTGGGTGAGATCAAAATGTGCATAGCTGAAGGGTAAAGAGGAACTAAGGTTGAATTTTACCTTGGACCGAGCTTCATCCATAGTGCGCATCGCCTCTTCAGCAATTTTGTCATATTCCTCTTTTGCCTGCTCAGCTATGTCAGAGAGGAGCTTAGCACGCTCATCCACAAACTCTGTCACCTTTGCTTGGTCTGCTTGAAGTCGGACTATCCCAACAAGAATCTCTTGCACTTTCTTGTCCCCTGTATTGCTGCTATTCTCATCTGGCTCCTCCACCTACCATTTCCCAACTCCAAGAGTTTGAGCAAGAAAAAGCCATCATCTGAACATTGAAATCTTGTGAACTCAGAAACTTGAGCTGCCAATCAATGGAATTCTTGCTGGAAGAAAATCCTTGACAAAGTTTAGATCCCATACTTTTGTTTCATGATGTAAAGCATTTCCTTTTCATCTTCAGTAATGGTGCACCATGTGATTGAAGAAAAGATAAATCCATGATGCCATATATGTTTGGAAATCATGCAAAACTCTGTGGGAATTCTTTTGTTTCTCATGTTGTAAGTGCAGAAATCACAGACCAAATGACAAAGAAGAACAACAACATACAGGAAATTTTCTCTAACAGAAGGTAAAAAGAAATGGAACCTGTCCATTTGCAGTTGCATAAGCAACAACATGCGTGGATTTAGAAGAGCTGCTGGCACACCACAACAGCTTCTTCCGGCTGCTGCTCAAGAAACTCAACTGGCATTTTCTCACATCTGAAAAGACTTGCGAACAGCCTGCCCACTTTGTACACCACGACCTCCACTCAGGGTCTCCATTTGTGGCCCACGAGAAACCTGGGCGTGAGATCACATGAAGACACAAACAGTGCATTGTGGCAGCCCCAGAGGAATTTTTGCGCAAGTCTCCTCCTCCTAAGAACCTCCAAAACCTACAAACCCTAAATGAAAATCCCCTGCCAAACTCTGCTGAGACTAGATCCAAATTTTCACGCCATTCTAAACCTTGAACTAAATCCACATGAGGCCGTGGAGGAATAGGAGGAAAGCAGAGTAGCGCGGTATTTTGCGAAGCATTGGCATCCCCAAGTTCTAGGGTTTCAAGAGTAGCAAATTATGAAGAACACAGAGAGCTTAACAAAATCTGGGAGAGAACCCACAAAATCTCAGGGGCTAATGCACCACCTTAAGAGAGACTGCTGACACATAGTCTCTGACGTTTGGAAATTGAGCTTTGGAACATTGCATTAGTAGAGAGACAATCTAATTGCATCACACACACACACACACACACAGAGTCCAGACAAAAGGAAAAAAAGCTCTGAAAATTGGGCATTTGGATTCTGATCTGCATCATCAATGGAGGTGTGTGGTGACGGTGAAAGTATAGGGCATATCCAGAAGGCTTAGGCCTTATTGGCTCAATGAGGGGTCTTGCACAATCACCTAAAGCTGCGCAGCTTGGCCATCCTCTGGAACTATATAGTTCTTGTTTTGCCTGTTTGCTGTCAGCGTTTCCTTCCAACCCTAATCCTTTGAGCTCTGCATTTTCTTCCTTGCTTATTTCCTGGCACCAAGTCTCAGCAAGGGAATCTCAGCAAAGGAGAATTGAAATGATGAAGCACTAGCTCCGTCGGTCATTTTCTTCCTGTCAAACTGTTTTCTTTCGTACCTGTTGCAAACAAGCGGCTAGTCACATATTGACTCTGCCCTTCAAAACTGGGGGTACTGCAGTTTATATGCATTGAAGTTGAAATTTGGCCAAACAATATTGGGAACGTCTTGGGGAACACTTGAAGAACTTGGAGAACCCTTTGGGAACTTGATGGGAACACCTTGGGAACAGAAAAAAAAACATCCTCCTCTCCCACCCCTCCACCCCCCAAAAAGCAAAAAGGCCAAAAAGAAAAAGCCTTCTCATTAGAGTTATCCGTAAATTAAAGAAAACAGAGCACGAGAACCCTGAGATTGGTCATACACAGGGTGAGATTCAAAAAAAAACCTGCATAAGAGTACATTAGCATGCATCCAGGGTGAAACTCAGAAATTTCATCCATCCCCTTAATCGGGACGGACAGTAGTTAAAAGAAAAAAAACTTCTCCAAAATTCGTTCCGTCATCAAGTCGGATGGACACTTCATCCATCCCCTTAATTGGGACGGACAGTAGCGAAAACAAAAAAAAGGTAGTCTTGGTCAATACAAAAAAAATAATAATAATAATTTTGAGCTGTCCAAGGCCTAAATATTTTTTTTCTAGTCTTCCCTTAAATCCGTCCCATCATCAAGCCGGACGAACATTTCATCCATCCCCTTAATCAGGATGGACAGTAGCTAAAAGAAAAAAAAGGTAGTTTTGGTCAAAACAAAAAAAAAA
>Ga0116231_10013558_pt1 | contig 11378 bp, 5 predicted proteins | sample S1TSphgellanicum_2_FD_89695 | JGI IMG/M metagenome (GOLD analysis project Ga0116231, IMG submission 89695) | Host-associated microbial communities from peat moss isolated from Minnesota, USA - S1T2_Fd - Sphagnum magellanicum MG | ecosystem: Host-associated > Plants > Peat moss > Unclassified...
CCAAATTTTTTAATTTTTTTTTAAAACTGTCAATGTAATTCATCTTTAAAAAAACAAAAAAAAAAAAAAACTGCCACTTCAAATTACTTCAAAAAAAAAAAAAACAAAAAAACCTCAAAGAGTTGCAGGCCTGGGTTTCATGAAAGAACAGGCAAAGAAACAAACCACTGACAATAACTTTCCTTGGTGGTTATTTGACTTTTTTCAAAAAGAAAAATTTGAGAAGCATGATTGTATATCAGAACTGTCTGTGTATTATTAGATTGTTGAGAGCTGTGATGTGATGATGATCATCAGCTGTACAAGATTACAGGTTGAAGTCTTTGATGCAGTTTCTCTAAATAACCCACCACCCAAAACAACAAAACTAGTAAGAAGTTGGTACACAAGAAGATCTAACAACCCTCTTGTTTTCTACACTTGTGTGATCTACATGTTATTATGTTTAGGGTTCATGATAACATCTGCCTCACTCACCCATCCACCATCATGGTGGTGGGTTGAAGTCCAATGGTGTGGGAGATTCTCATTCAAAATGCAGGCCTAGCTAGACTCTCTCCCCTCTCTGCTCTCTGCTAGCAAAGCGCCAAGTTTGTCTTCAACTCCTCCTCATTTTGGAAATGCACCCACCACTTGGGATCTTCTTCTTCCCACACCTTTTACTTTTTTTCTTTTTTCTTGTGTTGGATCACGTGAGAAAGACATCAATGGGCTTGGAGAAGAATTATACATGTAAGTGGATTGAACATGAAGACTAAATGCTTATGACTTGCATTTGTATTCACAACAAGACCCACTGACTCACTCTAGTGATGAGTTGGGGAGGGGGGAAGTTATGGAGGGGAGTTTCAAGAGTTTCAAGTGATTGATCTTTAAACTCCTTCAAGTGCTTGGATCAATTCTTTTTTTTCTTTGTTTCTTTTCCTAACTTTGGTACCCTTGCTTCTTCTTTTTTCAATTTCTTGATGGAGTTAGGGTGGCGAGCATTTGTAAGTACATTTCAATCTAATTGACAACATTATTTCAAGGAACTCTTAAAAAATTGTAGCTAGTAAATATAAATGTGATGACACCCTTTTCAAAAAAAAGAAGTTTTCTAGCTCTTTTAGGTGATCTTTTTTTTTAGGAAAAAACCCACTATTGTGTATGGGATTACTTAAAGTTGTAATTTTTCTATTTTTGAAAAATAATAAGGGCAACACAATAATTTGGATTTTCAGTTCATTTTTCAATAGGTTTAATTATTCACAAAGTTTTTAAAATGATACAAATATTCAAAGCTTTGGGGGTAGACAATTTGTTTTTTTCAAATATCTTTTTTCCTTATCAATGTGCGCCATTCCTTCTCAAAATTGAAGGTGATCCTAATATTAATAACCAAAATAGCAAAATGAGTCAAAATTGGTGAAATTCATATGCTAGGGTTGCAACAAATCATTGCTTTGAACCAACTCTGCACATTAGATGTTTTTTTCTTTGTTTGTATTTGTTGTTGCCCCTATTTTTCCCATTGTCATCATCAATCTTATTGCCATTGCTCTTACTTCTATTATCAATTTGATTGTTTTTTTAATGTTGCCACCACATTGTTGATGTTGTTAAGTGATTTTATAAATGATGTGCAAGTGAGGTTTTTTAATTTCTTTTTCTACCCATTGCAAAGCTTTTTATTATTATTATAAGTAAGTTTTTGGCTTTTGGTTTGTGTTGTTGGTTTTTATTTCTATAAAGTTGTCTAGACTCTATCAAAATAACTTTCTTCTTATTCCTACCTTTTAAACTTCCATTGGTGTTCACATTTTGATCAAGGAACCTAATCTAGCTAAATGAACATTGGACCTCCAACTTAGCTCCTTTCTCTTGCTTGGCAATTTGTCATCATGAAGTTGAAAGAAAAAGAAAAAGTGTCACAAGGTTGAAGCAAATGTAGGTTAGCCTCCATAAAAATATTTAATATGCTTCAAAAGCACACAAGCATTTTTAGGGTTATGTGATGTTCCATTTCTAACATGTATATTGAAATGTCTTTTTATCATAAGTACTATTGAATCCTTTTTGAAATTGGTCTTCACAAGGTTACCTTTGCTTTTGAAAATATTAGTGTTTTTTTTTTAATGTCAAGCTTTTTGGTTGTTAATGATTTTTTTTTTGTATGGTCATGTTGTCTAAAATCAACTATCTAGAATCAACTTGCTTACCATATTTGGTAAAATTCATGTCACTACTAAAATTTATGGTATTTTAAATTATCCACATTGATTAATTAATCTTTTTTTATTAACTAGTGAACTGTAAATTTTGATTAGAAGCCCAAGGCTTACATGATAGGGTTATTTTTTACTAATCAATTTGAGTTAAGTGACCTATTTAACTATTTGTTAAAATAGACATCCAATCAAGTTCGACAAAAAAATGGCCAATGGGTTCTAATCAAGTTGGATATTTAAAACTGACATCCTTGGTCAAGATAACTAGTGGTTTTTTAGTTAAATGGGACATTGTATGTTAGTTAATAAGTTAGGTTACCTACTAAATAAGCTAGATATGTAAACTAAAGTGAAAACACATTAGGGTGTTTCAATTTCAGCAAATTAAAATTTTTTTTCAAAGTTTTTTTTTAGTGTAATTGAAAACTGGCTTAAAATATGAATATTTAGATGATATTGAAAATAACATTTTTTTCCATTTCCAATTCAAAGTTGTGATGTTATAAGACATATGAAACATATCATAATTTTTTTTTAAAATAATTTTTTAAAATACTTAAAAGGCTTTTTAAATAATTACAATTTTTGGGATTTTGAAAAGTTTTTAACATAATAATTTATTAAAATCACATTCCATTCATTCAATGAAACTTTAGTTCCTTAAACATAATTAATCCAATATCCCAAAGTTTCAAACATATAAGATTAACACATTGTAAGATAAAAGTCCACATTTATAAGTTTTACAAGTGTGACAAAATGTGTGGGCAAAATTCAAAAGTCAATTACTTATTAGCTATCCACAATTTTGATTTGATTTTTTCATTCTTGGAAGATAGCTTTAGATAGTTGAATCCCTTTTTTATTATTCAATGATTTTTATTTTCTTGTATTTAAGAAATATAGGAAAAACTGCCATTGTGACATCCATATAAGATCACCATAGTGTGCAAACACCCATTAGACCTACCTACCCACCCACCCACTTAACTACCTACATATTAATTATTTCCTACAACTTATAACCTACCTATATGATTCATGCCTCCAGCTTACCTACCTACTAATTACCTAACCATTCTACTTACCTACATGAATAGCGCACATCATTTCATGTGAAATTTAAACATTTGAAATAAAAACATGACAAAAAGTGTTACTTTTTGAACGTGTGGTTCATTGATTAAAGACTTGGTTTATCATTGGGGAGGTCAAGGGCTTAATGTTTAATACTTATAATTTGTGTGCATGCATAAGGTGCTAGAATACATAGTTAGGCTAGGCTAGATTACCACTTACCAACTAACCTTTTTAGAACCTATTTACATTATTACACATCATGTTTTTTACACCATTTTTTATGATTGGATTTTAGTTCAAATGGACACTTAGACAAGCTAACTATACAATTGAAAAAGACCAAATTTTTAAAGCAACATAATGTAGCACATAATTAGTCATTCTAGATATGAATGAATAATTAGTTCATTCCATTATGTCATGTTGATTTTGATTAAAAGCTAGTTGATGTGATTTTTATGTTTTGTCTAAACACTTGACAGAGGTGCTAATTGATATTGTTGACTAATAGGTACATAATATAAATCATGAATGTAATATTTAAATAATATTCTAAATATTTCAAAATTTAAATAAAAATGCAAGTCTCTTCAAACCTTTTACTAAAATTAGGCAAACCTCGTGAAACTTCTACTAAGCCTAAACATGCATCCTTGAACCTCCCCAAACATACATAGGCATGTTTGAACCTCCCCAAGCTTAGGTTGGCCTTTTCAAACCTCCTTAAGCGTAGGTAGGCCTCCTTGGATATCCTTGAGTAGTCTAGGTAGGCCTCTTTGAGCCTATGTAGGGCCTTCTTAAATCTTCCTGAGCCTAGGTGACCTTTATAAGTCTAGGCTACCACCTAGGCATGAATATAAAGTGCAAGCATGAGAGGTTGAACCACTCACCTTTTTGAGGATATGCGAAGTCCTTTACAATTACACACACCTTAATAAGGTGAAAAAATTTGTCAATATTTTTATTTCACTTGGTAAGTTCACATATTATTACATTTTTTACTTAGGTACATAGGAAAGTTATAGGTAGGAATTAAGGTAAGAAGGAAGGAAACAAAGTAGGTAAGTAAGGAAGGTAGGTAGGTAGGTGCATTGGTCATCAACCTAATTACTTAGTTACTATATCTACCTACCATATACCTACTTAAATATCTATTCATCTACCTAACTATTTACCTCTCTAGTTACATAGTTGTAACCTACCTACTTATGTATCAACATATCTACCTACCCCAACCTACATGTATACCCTTAAATATACCTTAGGGGGCATTTACACACCTACTATGTGCCTAGGCACACCAAATTACAAAAATCGCATTACCCACGACAAAAAATTAATAAATGTTACATGACACAAGTCACAATGCTAATAATAGTGACTTATATTAGTCATTATACCTACATGCACCTATGCCATGCAACAATGTGTAAGTAGTAGTGTTTATTTTGATTGAAAAAATGAGTCATCAAAGTCATTTAAAATAAACTTATTTTTGAAGGGAGGTAGTAATTAGTCATCTTAGTTAAGTATTTTAGTCATGCTAATCACTTTACTCACAATTGTAGGGAAATTAAAAACATGTTTTTGTAGTAGTATTACTTACCTACCACAAAATATTAATTTTGATAATAATTTAGAAAATAAATTATCTAAATATGGGTAGAAATTTGACTAGAGTCAAATGGTTCATTATTTTTTAGTCAAAATGATTAGTCATATAGTTTGTTACTTTGTTAGTAAAAAAGATCACATGAATCACAATATACATGTTAAAATTGATTTATTGAAAATGATGGTATCATCTTTTTGATGCTTGTCCAAGTGGGGTCTTTTCTTATTATATTCTTTAATAAAAGAAACTATGTTTTTCTAGTAATGTCAAGTCCATCTTGATGTGATCATGCTTTGACTACATGTTGGGGGGGAGGGGTCATCACAATAGTTTAAATCATTTTGCAATATGTTCCTCTTTAGGTTCTATTTATCACATCATTGTTTCTAGTATCCACATGTCCTATCCATCTCTTCTTCTATCATGCATTTTAAAACAAGATTGATCCATAAACATTCTTGTGTTGAACTTGGGGAAATAGCCAACAATCTTGAGGAATACCCTTGCTTTTGTACTTTTCTTTACCTAATCTAATTTTGGTAGATTTGGCAAATTGGGAAAACAAAACATGTTGAATATAAACCACAACTTGTGAAGTGGATCTTAATTTTAAGAGTAAATATTTTCATCATTGATCCATGTCCTTTTCTTAGGTTTGAAATTATCACTAACCTTTTTTGCATTTGTTTTTCATGTCAATATTTTGACTTTTGACCTAAGGCTATGTGTAATTATTTTGAATAATCAATCTTGATTTATATTATTCAATTTCCACTTGGAGTGGAAAAGTGAGAGACTTTGTGTTGTTTTGTATTTATTATGTTTCCATTTTTTATTTTTTTGCATGTTGAATTATTGGGTGCAAAGATGGATTTCAAGTTTTTAGTGGTATTTTTTACTTCAAAGTTAATTATTGGACTAAGAGAATCTTGGAAATCCCATGTACTCTCATCAAAGAACAAATGTTAAAACATCTAACAAGTTAATGAAAACAATATAGACAAACCTGATTAATTAGGAAATATTTACCAAGCCTTTTGGTGACATGTATCATGTCAAAACTTGGGTTTTATGCTCTATCCAAAACTTTTGAACCCCTCACCTCAATAATGATAAATCTAATTAAAAAAAAACTCATTTTGTAATTCAAAAAAACATATTTTCTTTACTATTCTTTTGTTTTGTCCAACTTGACTAGATGTTGCACTTGACTAAAACCCGTTGGCCATTTTGACGAAGGTGGTCAATGTTTTGTTCGATTTGATTAAATGTTCAATTTGATAGGTAGTCAAATAGGTCATTTTGATCAAACTCATTAGTAAAAAAATACACATGTCATTCAAGCCTTGAGCCTTTATTCAAGATGGACATGTTGATTGGTCAAAGTGGAAAAAGTAATCAACTTAGACAATTTTTAAAAACCATGAATTGTAATAATGACAATGATTAATTTATGTGATATGAATGTAAATGCAATGATTAATTTATATTCTACACATTATAATTTCTCAATAGGAACTTATTTTGAGATTATTAATTTGAATAATAATGCATACGATGTAAATATTTTTATGCAAAACTTAAAAAATTAAAAGAATCATCTATGGACTAATAAAATGAATTGAATGGACTATGCATTTTGACAATAGGTTTTTTACTTGGACTTCAAAATGATCCAGTGATTGATATTATGATTTTTAGGAATTTTATTTTAATTAGAAAATGTATCAATAAAATAAAGTTTTAAATTTTTCTAACATGTCAATTAAAAATTATTCTTAATGAATTTTAAATTTTTTTTTATTAGTGCTAAAAATATGGGTATTTTCATATGTCTATATCATTGTAGAAAATTACTCATTTTATGCTGGGTTTGTGCATACATTAAAATAATTTTCTCTAGTTGGGTCCAAACAATAGATAAAACAATTATTTGGATTGAATGGATCAAAATTTGTTCAATTATGTGGTTTTTCCAAAGCTCAAAAGAATATGAAAAGTATAAATTTTTTTTGCCAAATAATGAAGCCATTTGAACTTGCAATCACCTCCCATCAAATACAATGGGTTGACAATAATTATTTTATAGTTTACTATTTACATTACAAGATGATAAAAATTGTTGTCAAGTCGGGTTTTTATTCTATTTTTATTGTTCCATTTGTGTATTAGAAGTTAGTTGAGGATTTAATTTGCATTGACTAATATTAGTTTCTTAAATTACAAGTTATATCGGCAATTGTTATTATCTAATCCCATAATTTCATGTGGGTAAAAACACAGTAAAAGGAACCACAATGACCAAGGTTGAAGTCATTACTAAGGACTGCATTTTACATGTGTCCTACATGTATTGGTCTATTAAATATCAAAATTATATTATAAATGTAATTTCTGGGACTAGATATTAATATTGAAACTAAACACGACTCATATTATAATATATATTTTTTGCACGAGGACTTAGAGTATGGTCAAATGTATAATTTTGTTTATAACTAAGATGATAAATTTTGAACTTTTTTGACCATTAAAAACTTTTAGAATCAAAATCAACATCATTCGTTAAAAGAATTCAATACTTGTGCATTTAAAAATATAAACACACATGGCCCTTCTTATGAAATATATTAAAGCCCATAATAAATTTGAGAACATATGATAAAGGTTTGAATAACAAAAAACATGTTCAAATTTTAGAGTTCTTAAAAGGACCTTGTCAACAAGTGTTGTGTATGATAAAGGATTCTAATAACATAATGAAATGATTCCAAATTCTTAGAAGTCTAATTTCATGAACACCAAAACACAATTGCAAATTATGGATAAATAATTCATTAAATATAATTGATGATCATTTTTCAAAGTATTGTAAGTGCAATTTCAAGCATTGTCAACAACTTCATTGGCTTTTTTTAATGTGAATGTACCCATGTGTTTAAACTACAATCGAAATAATTACATTGGCCACAAAATTTGTTAATCTTATTCGTAGCAAAATAGATTACTAAAAGGCATTTCAAGACAACTATTTTTACATGTTTTAATTTATTGTGCAAATGATCTACTTCTAAAAGAAAAATCTTGATTTTATTTCCAATTTTGAACTAAAAATTTAAATGAATATAAGGTATTAAAATTGGACGCAGAAAAAAAACAAAAAGACTAAATATAAGGTGACTGAAATATGTGGATATAATAATTTTCAAATTCAAATAAGAATTTAAAAAATTGAAATATCTTTAAATTTTAAATTTGAAATAATCTTTAATATACACACATAGAGATATACCTTTATTATATTGCACCATAATATACCTCTAAGGGTGTGCCTAACTCGATGACTATTGTGATTAATGGGACACATAAGCTTATTCACGGATGAAAATAGATTTGAAACCATCCAATGCATAAGATGAAAGCATAAATAATTGCAACATAGTTGCATGAAAGTCATAGGAATGACCAAAAGTTTGAATTTTGATGCTATAGTTGCAAATATTTTCAAAGAAATCACAAACAATCAATTGTTGCATGTAGTTGCAAGTAGAGTGATGACATTTTGGCTGATTTCTACTAGTGATAAAAAATTAGGTTATAATAAGGTGTGGAAAAAAAAATCCTTTGCTTCGTACTCCCTCACATAATGTTTGTTTGATTCAAATAGTTTAAGCTTTTAATACTTAATGTCTCCCTTGGGTATACATGATTTAGGATCAAGGTTTAATAAAAAAATATTTAAATTTAGAACATAATTATAAATTAAGTGTGAGAAATACAATTGTTTTGTAAATATATCAACCTGGAATGCCACACATCACATGAAATCCTTAGATTTGTATTTTGTCACCCTTGGTTCCTAACATTGTGAATGCACCCGTTGAAAAAAAATTGAAATATAAGGACCATGTCATTGTCCTTCTACAACCATTGCAGGCATTAGGGTTGCCAATAATGACATCTTTAATGTTTTTCAAAACATCTTTAGTAGCAATAAGTTATTTTTAAAATATTTTTACTAAAAACCCCAAGGAAATCATTTCCATTTTGTTCCAAATAGTGTGCATGAAAAAAAGGTGTAATTAATAATATATATATATTTACTTAAACATAATAAGGAGCTTATAATTCATTATGAGAATATGTCTAAAATGTTTAGAATATATCTAAAATACATTTAAAAATACAAAATTATTTCATAACATATTGAAAAATACCCTTTTACTTTAGGTGTTTTTTCAAACATACAAGGAGTGAAATATATATATTTTGGTTTGGACTTACTTCTTCTTATCATTTGTTAACCTTTTTTTTGGAGTTGCCCAATGTTTTTAAAATTTTTTTTAGTGATTTTTTGATGTTACACAATGTTGTTTGTCATTTTTTCAATGTTACCCAACATTTTCCCAACATTTTTTTTGTCCACATCATCTCTTGCAATTTTTCTAACATCCTTTAGGGTGAAAGCATGGCAAAATAAGCCAAAAAAAATCTTAAATACAATCATTGTCATCTCTTTAACTATGGCATAAACATGAAAAAATCTATTGAAAACGTCTTTAACTTTCATTATGAAACATTGATGAGCTTCAATGAATTTATGGGAAGTTACACACAAAATATGAGGAATTTCAATACAAAAAAAATGGATGAAAAAATATTTTAAATTGGCTAGATTTTCAAATTTTCTAAAGTACTTTTGTATGAAAATGTCGATGGATTATGATTATAACATAAAACAATTGAAAACACATAGATACATGATAGTGCGCTATTCATGTGAAAATATAAAAAATTACAATTTTATTTTCATATACTTGAAGCAAAAGTGAAACATGTATTTTCTTATTTTTGTATTTCTATTAATGTGTTTAAATGCATATTAAAACATGTAATTTTAAAATATTATGCAATGAAATCAAAGAACTTCCTAAATTTAAATTGATCATGAAAGCTTAATTTATCAATACTTTCCCCAAAAAATAAAATAAAATATCCATCAATAGCATATTTTATCGTGTTTTCACCCTTGAAATTTTCTTAACTTTGATGGACACCTTTAAAGTTTTCCTAGCTTTGCTTAACATTTGATGAAATTTTCCTAATGTTGCTTAATATTCTTCAACATTTTCTTTATGTTGCCTAATGTCCTTCAACATGCTTATGTTGTCACCCAATTTTTATTTTTATTTTTGGACATTTTCCTGATGTTGTTAAACACCTCCTACCATCTTTTTAACATCTCCTTGATCTTTTTTTTATTGTCCTCTTGTCATCGCCCAAAAAAACATTTCTACAACATCCTTGTTGTTTTTTGAATGCAAAATGTTCCCCCCCTTTGTTACCCAAAAAATAAATAATTAAAAGAAGTTAATTTTCTTTTAAAAAATTCCCTTGGCATCATTGGGGTTTGCCCAATGTTGCCCCAACATCCCTAGTGTGTTCCCAATATCCCTTTGTCATTTGAAGAATTTAAAATAAATTAAAAATCCCAACTTCCCCAACATCTTCTCACCATCCATCCTTAGTGTTGTTCATCATCATCCTTGAGTTTATCCCTCAATCCTAAACATGACATCTCCAAGCTTAAAACCTTGCCAAACCTAAAAATTATAAGGACACAATATTTAGGACATCATCCCCTACAAAAAAGGACATTGGTAACCTTATTTAGTGGTGTATTCAAATGATCAAAATTTCATGTATTTTTTTACCAATAAATGAATTATAATACCATTAATTTAGATCCAAAAATTAGTTGTGCATATTTTTCCTGAAATTCAATGTTATGGGTACTGAACTTTTGGTGGGAAATTTTTTGTGATTTTTTATCACCAAAAATATACGAAAAATTTTGGAGAAATTTTTTTTGGAGAATTTTTTTTGTTTAATATTTGGAAAACTTTGCCAAGCTTTTGAGATCACAAAGTGGGGGAAAAAAAAAACCATGGTTATGGGCTTTCCCACCCCCTAAATTTACTGGTCATCTAAACTCATTCAAGCTTTTCATCCAGTCCTAGACTTTTGTGTGTGTGTGTGTGTGTGTGTGTGTTGGAATTGGAAAGGAGGGATAGAAATCAAGGCCCTTCTCATTTTGTTTTTTAATTTTTCTTTGAAACAAACATTAATCAATAAGGTGTTCTTTCCTACAATTTCATAGAATTGATATGTTACTTATCTATGGGATAAGAATAAATTCTAGTCCATTGGAAAGCATCAATGGTTCCCACACAACACCCAAAAAAAAGAAAAAGAAAAAGGAAAAAACAAATCCCAAAATGTACCTACTAACTTCCACTATGTAGCCCAAAAAAAAAAAAAAAAAAAAAAAAAAAAAAAAAAAAACAAAAAAAAAAAAAAAAAAAAAAAAGAAAAAAAAAAGGAGTACCTATTGGAATTTCATAGAGTACAAATATTACATATAAAGGAAAATATGTAGAGGTTGTATTTGTGTGGAGATTTAATTAATTAATAAA
>Ga0116231_10013559_pt1 | contig 11377 bp, 7 predicted proteins | sample S1TSphgellanicum_2_FD_89695 | JGI IMG/M metagenome (GOLD analysis project Ga0116231, IMG submission 89695) | Host-associated microbial communities from peat moss isolated from Minnesota, USA - S1T2_Fd - Sphagnum magellanicum MG | ecosystem: Host-associated > Plants > Peat moss > Unclassified...
AAAACAAAAAAAAAAAAAAAAAAAAAAAAAAAAAAAAAAAAAAAAAAAAAAAAAAAAAAAAAAAAAAAAAACAAAAATAAATAAAAATAAAAATGCTTATGAATGTCGGATTGATTTGCAATAGCTCTCACGTAATTTTAACGTGGATTAAGAGCACATTCCAAACCCTTTTCAAATACTTTGATTGAAATCAAACCCCTTCCATGGCTTGTTTTGGGCACATGTGGTGGCCTTGGTTTTGGAATCTTTCGTTTGGTTATATTTGAGGTCATCTTAAACTTTTGACAATTCGAGCTCCTACACCCACCATTCACAAGGGAGCTTAGTAATAGTACAAGGTTTTCTTAACATGATTCTTTACAAATTCATAACTAATGGTCAAGAAGGTGAAGGTACCCAAGTTTACTCTAAACCCTAAACCCTAAACCTTGGTCAACAAGTGGTGATGCACTTTGGTGTGACACTATGGCCTAGCCTCACTTTGGTGTCACACTATGGCCTAGCCATTTACATTGAAAAGTATCTTAAGGCAAAAGAAGAATTATGAAAATTCAAATATTTCACCATGCAAAAATATAATCTTCAAAAGAAAAACCAAATCCTTCAAGATATCATAACTCTGTAACTAATTTCAAGTTTCAACACAAGCCAAAAATATCATATTTCAAAAATCTTCATATAAAAATAGACTTACTATACATAGGGGCCAAAATCCTTTAAGCTACTAGACTCTATAATGAATCTAAACACAACAATATCCTTCCCTTGGTAGGCAAGGCCAACCAACATTTCCAGCAGAACTGAAGGATCCACTTGGGCTTCACCAGCATGCTGGTTACCACCATGGTAACCACCATCTGCTGCTTCCAATTTAGTTTGTTGAACATTTATCATCCTTATGGATGTAATTTGAAGGGGAGCATCATTATTATGTGGGATGGAAGAGTCGCTTGTTTATAACAAAGTTTGACAAGTTTACATCAACTAGTGTGAACCCTGTGCATAATGCACAGGTGTGTTATTTCAACAATGTTTGGTTGATGTTTTTGGTTTTTTAAAAAAACTTTTCTTTTCAAACAACTGTCCGTGGCCACTGTCCGTCCGGAGTCACTGTCACAGACAGACCAAGTGAATTAATATATATGATTGTTTACAAAATGTACTTAAGTAACTCTTAGGCTGCTAACTCTTCCTCCCAAGCTTCACAAACAAGAGTACTTTGCTTTATACATAGTACTTCCTCAAACTAGAGTTAATCTTTCACCTCTCTCTCCAAACTCCAAGTTGTCTCAAAGTTGGTGAGGTAGTCAGAAGTTGAATGATACAAAATTTGCGAACCAAGCATGATAATTGAGTGCCTTTCCATTATGTGTTAGGTTTAGGGTTTAGGGTTAAAGATTGGTTATGAACCCCATTATAGTTGGGTTATTTATTATAGGCAATAGGTATCTATCTATCTAGCTAGATATCTAACCAAGCTGTATGTGAACCCACATCCAAAGGCAAATGGTAATTAAAATTCACCATGAGGCTATTTTCTTTATTTTAAATTCGGCCATGATATGAATAGACATACTCTGTCTAAACGATGATATATGTTAGATGGAAATGAACTCTGAATATTGAAATGGTGACAAAACAATATCCCTTCAAGTTGTGAAGGCCATAACGAAATGGAAAATTGTAATTTGACACATATGAAGCAAATCAAAGGATGGCAACATGTTGATGAAAGAAACGTTTTATTTGGATTGGAGTTCATCACATGGATGAACCTCAATATGGATGCAAGTCAACTTTGTGAATCAAAATGACCATTTTGAGGAAGTTGACAACACGGATGATGAAGGGTATCACATGAGAACTCAACGACATGGATAAATGTGTTGATGGATAAAATTGACCATGTGGTTGGCCATATGGATGAATTCTACTCATCAATGAAAATGAATTTGTATGGTTGAATTACATCATTTAAAAGAAATTTATCCATTTTATCAATCCATATTGACATAATTTATCCATAAGGTACATTGCATTTGTATATTAAATAGTTTCACCAATGAATACATCCACACCATCAAATTTCATTCATGTTGTTTGATGCGTTTGTGTCATCCAAATGGGCATGTTTCTTTCATGTCACTAGTGTCAACTATGTTGCCAATTTCCTCTAAACTATTAAGTTTCATAAATACACTTCAAATTCATCTATGTCGTTTTAGTATCATCATTAATTTCATCTACATGGTGCACTTTCATCCACATGACAAGTTGAACCATAATCCTCCAATTCCATCCTTATGTTGAAGTTCATCCATGCAATCAAGTTCATCTTACTTTGATGTTTCATCCATGAGCTCAATAAGCCAACTTATTATGGATGAAATTTCAGGCATGGGACAAGCCCCTCTAAGTGAAATTTCAAGGTTTTGGATAGTGCAATTATCATAGATAGACTGGACATAAAGCTGTACCATCACCAACTCCAAACCAGACAAAAGTGAAGCAGCACCACCCACCAAGTACACCATACAGGATGGATGATATGTGGACAGAAAAACACTTTTTCATTATATTCCTATCCTATATCTAAACCACAGTGATTAGCTATATATTCACTAGTCACATGTATCTACCTACCTAGTAACCACCAAGTTCCTTACCTACGTACATAATCACCACATACATTACCAACCTACCTATGATAGTTACCAAGTTACATATGTAGTTACCTAGCTAGTGGTAGGTGGAAGTGGGTATGAAGGGTTGCCAAGGTAACTCAGTTAGGGTTCATTTTTCAGTCACAACTGAGTCATAATGGGTTTCCAATGGATGGTTGGAGCACTTGTGGGCGCTGCTGGGTCACATACCTGCCCCCACACTTGGGAGATAATGAACCAGCACTCACAAGTGCAGCATAGAGGATGGATGATGTGTGGATAGGAAAAACTGTTTCAGATGTATCACTGTCCCACCAGAGCTGATTCTAATAATTCCAACCTTAAACACAAAAACAATTCCAACATCAAATTTATTTGAAATTTTTTAAGCTCATTGTTCCAAAGCTGATTCTAATAATTCCAACCTTAAACAAAAAAACAATTCCAACATCAAATTTATTTGAAAATTTTTAAGCTCACTGTCCCAGAGCTGATTCTAATAATTCCAACCTTAAACACAAAAAACAATTCCAACATCAAATTTATTTGAAAATTTTTAAGCTCACTGTTCCAAAGCTGATTCTAATAATTCCAACCTTAAACACAAAAACAATTGCAACATCAAATTTATTTGAAAATTTTAAAGCTCACTGTCCCACCAGAGCTGATTCTAATAATTCCAACCTTAAACACAAAAACAATTCCAACATCAAATTTATTTGAAATTTTTTAAGCTCAACCTTTGAAATGGTGGTTAGCTACAGTCTGCATGTATCTACTACATGTCTACCTACCTGGTAGCCACCAAATGGCGTACCTGGAAGAAAAATTACATGCAGCTGGGTGCAAATGAAAAGTGAAAGTGATTTCTGACGTAAAATTTTTCCATAGTCTTGTTTTGTCCTCTTTCCAAAACCTGATCATATTGGCAGTGCAAATCTAGTTCCAAAGGCAAATTGTGTGGAGATATCATACATTGTAAAGGACGTCGGGATGAGAAATGAAGCTTCCCCTGAATCCGTCCAGTTGTCCATCCCGTTATATCATATAAGTGATCATTTGTGAATTGGGTTTTGCATCAAGCATTTGATTTGATATGATTCAGTCAATATGTGCAGATGCAGTCTGCCAGTTGGTTTTCTGAGGGTGAACTGGCATTTTGATACGGTTGGCAAGGAGATCATCACATCATAGCTATCAGCTATATATACAAACATATGCAAAAACAACATCCCTTCCCCCCCCTCCAAAACCCTAAAACCCCTAAAAACACCAAATTGCACCCCATTCTAAGGTTCTTTCTTTACAATGTTCCCAATGTTCCCAAAACTAAGGGCCCATTTTGTCCAACCCTGAATCTGAAATCATAGTTGCCGACCCCATAAAGGGACAGAACCAACAACAAGAGCAATCACAAGGGAAAACAACTGAACACAATGCAAGTCCTCAACCACAACTGAGTTACCAAGGTTCCATCTTGGTAACCTATACTGTAGTAAACCCTCCTACTTCCACCTCACACTACCTACCAAGGTAACAACTACCGATGTAAATGGGTAAGTATCATAGGCAAGTAAGTTGGGAGTATCTAGAAGTGGTTACTATGTAGGTAGGTAAGTAGATTCATGCACTTGGTTGCTACTAAGTAGGTAGATACAACTAGTTGGTTGGTACATAGCTAAACACCATGATTAGCTATGAGACAGAAATGCAATGAAAAAGTGTTTTTTCTGTCCACATGCCCCCATCCATCCTGGATAAGTTATGGATGGTTTACCCACAACTGTGTTTGATCATTAGAAGTGGATATAGTGGTACCATAAGAATTCAGAAAAGCTGAAGCTTCAACTACCTAGATCAGAATGAGTCCTTATTGTTGTCCATTCATAGTGTTAAATCTCAGCCCTTTTTTCTCCGGCAAAATTCCAAAATGAAGTGATTATGAAGGTTTTCAATAGCCAGAAATGGGGTGGGAGGGGGGGAGGGGAAAGGGGTTTAGGGTTTGGAGGGTTTAAGGTTTGGGTTTGGCGTATTCAGCATGATAATTATGGTGCTTTTACACTTGGTGTTAAGGACTCTAATATTAAGTTCTCTAACACCAAGCTAGTCAATTAGAACCTAAACCTATTTATCACAAAGGTTTTATGTTAAATTAACATTCACTTGATATTAAACAATCACCCATTTAACATTGAGTGCCACCTAAGATGCCACCTAGATTTTCACTTAACACTTAGTTAACATTAGGTGTGAACGCACCTTTAGTTCATTGAAAGGGAGAATAAGACCTATCAGTTATTAATGTAGAAAGTTGTCTCTTTGTCGCTATAATTAAGAGTAACAAATGAGGAGTTTATACCAAACAAAATGGCCAAGGACCCCAAAAAAAAAAAAAAAAAGACTAGATGAGGACTAAGCAATACTTGATGGGGATAAAACAAAACAGGATTTGGATGAAGCAAACATAAATGAGGACAAATCCTTTGCTTTGTGAGGAGGAGGCTTTATAGCACTTCCATAGTTAAACACCCTTTGATGATAATAGTATTGAGATGGATGACTTTGCAAGATGACAAGTGCAATTACACATAGGCCCAACCCTCAGTGGCACCAGGGGAAAAAGCTTTTTATTTATGTGTGTGGTTTGAGGGATCTCCCCCAGTAGAAGAACCCTAGTGTGTTTTGCTGGGGGAGCTCCCCTAATTTTATATGTTCTCATGTTCCCATGGAAATATTTCTTTCATAGGAAATGAGAAAGAAGGGAGGAAAAAAAAAGGAGAATTGTTTCCATAAGAGGAGGTTCTTGAACTCATGTGTTCTCCTGAGGTTTGAGAACACCCTTGGGCTCAAGCCCTCGAGTGCCCCTCCCTCAAGAGAACACACTCGTATGGGAACCTCCCCTACAACTTATTGATTCTTGAAACCACAATCTAAAACCCATTGTTTGTATATTTTCTAACAATAACATGTTGCGAATCAAATTTGATTCATGTGTATATATAACCTCTATTATTTGGAAATCTAGAAACTTGAACCCCAAAGGCCCCTTCGTACCTTCATTTCCAACTCATACCAACTAATGTCTTTTTTGTGATGAAATTTCACCACTTGGTGACAAAAAAAGGGAACTATGGCTTGTGCAAAGGATTTGTTTTAAAGGAAACAAATGTGCCAAAGTTGCCATTTTTCAAGGAAAATAAAATTGAAATTGCCATATTTAGACCACAAGTTCTTGCTTTTGGCTTGGTCTCTTCTATTGCTCCAGTCTTGTGCAAAACATCCTTGTTTAATTGGAGTTCCGAGTACATACATTCTGGCCTTGGCATATTTAGTTCACACAGTTTGACTATGATCTTTTATTTTAACACAATACACCCAGCTGAAGCACCAGGCTAGTTGTTTCAATATTACTAGTGTGAACCCTGTGCATAATGCACAGGTGTGTTATTTCAACAATGTTTGGTTGATGTTTTTGGTTTTTTTAAAAAAAAATTCTTTTCAAACAACTGTCCGTGGCCACTGTCCGTCCGGAGTCACTGTCACAGACAGACCAAGTGAATTAATATATATGATTTTATGACCATTGCCAAGCATAATGGTTAGGGTAAAGCTCCAAGCTCCAAGACAAGGCTGTTACCGGAGTAAAGGGCTCAGGCAAGGTGGAGCTCAGCACAACCCAGATGCTGGTAATGCCCTCATCCGAGAGCTTTGAGCTTTGACCCATGTGAAAACCTTAAGGATTTTTCTTTGTCTTGAAATAGTTGTAAATGGAAGGAACTGCAATCTATCCATTGTGTGGGAGGTGGGGCTTTATGAAAATTACAAGAGCTTTACGAAAAGCTTAAAGGATGTGCAAGAAACACAATGCCCACCATCGCCATGGAGGAAATCTTATGCAATGTATTGTAACGTGGCCTCCGAGTACACTGACAAAAGTCTGCTAGGTTTTTACATTGGAAGGAAATCCTATCACTCTTTGGACCATCCTCTTTGGCACTTGCCTTTTTTTTTTCCCTCCCTATTTCCAGGTCTTTTCTTCCATTATTGTCCTCATTTTCTTTTCAACTCTTTTTTCATTTGCATTGTTGTTAAGAGTAAAATTCACAAGAAATCACTAAGTTGGAAATATAAACAATGCGAGTAAATCAATATAGCCTTTCTAGAAAACACATGTAATAATAAAGTTATCGGTAAAGTAAGAAAAACACAGCACCAGAACCCCGAGTTTGGTCATACAGAGGGTGGTGAGATTCAAAAAAAAAACTGCAAAAAAGTACATTAGCATTCAACGGGGGATGAAACTCAGAAAACCATCAATTTTGGTGGTAAACTGAGTTTCATCCTGTCTTTCCTTTCTCCTCAGCGCCTCCACTGCTGCTACATATATTTTCACTGCTCCTAACTGTACACCTACTAGTAATTAGTCTCGAACCTTATTCATACTGATCTGCAGCATTTCATCCTGAGATTTAATAAGATTGTCTTTTGCTTTGCGGATACCACTGAAAGAGGGGATAGGGGGTGAAAGGAGGCCCAAAGACAGGGTGAAGATGGGGTGATTTTATGGATAACTCTAATGTGTCTTCACTCTTAACGCCGTGCTAAAGACCCTTAAAAGTAAGTATTGTACAAATTTTCACTCTACATTTCATGCCCCAACAATTACTTATCATGATCACCTCTTCAATTAAATCACAAATATGAAATATATATAAAACTGGGTTATTTGAGCAAGGTCTTTTTAGGCTATGTCCTTCCCCTCATCTTAAGTGAACCCACACCCACTCTAGTATATGGCAAAAACCCCAAAATCCATTTAAAATTTGCTTCTAAATGTTACCATGCTTACACTAAATCAGTGTCTTTGAGTACCAAATCTTTACACTTTTGGGGCTTAATATGGTCACTAAGAAGCCTTGCTCTAAAAGGTGAAGGTATGAGTGTGGGTGCTGTTTCACCCTGGTCACAAAATATTGACTTAATTTGAGTTTAAAATTTATTTATAATTTTATAAAAAAAATCGACCTAATTTGAGTCAAAATTTTTATTTATAATTTTATAACAAACATTGACCTAATTTGAGCCAAAAAAAATATTTATAAATTTTTTAAAAACATTGACCTAATTTTTCAGACCGCCCTACAGAAGTGGATGGAAGCTGCTGCGAGGGCCTTACATAAAGCACTTGCAGGCACACATTGCATGTTTTGAAAAGTCTGCCACAAGGCAGACTCTGCATGGCAAAATCTCACACACACACACACACACAAGCTTCAGTCATATTTTCCACAAGGTAATTGTCACATTTCCAGGGCTTTACCCTATGCTTAGGCAAATTACAAGCCAAATCTTAGCAACCCTTCAGATGAAAGTCATACTACTTTGCTTTAGCATGCATGGTGAGGGCCAAAGCTGCTAATGCCTAATGGCTGCTAAAGGTTTGTAATCGGCGTGTTTTTTTTTAAAATAATAAATTTTAAAAATATATATACATATTATTTTTTTTTGATGGTTCAAACGAAAATGAAAAATCCCCAAAAAATAAAAATTATATATGAAATATTCTTGTTTCAAAATATTTTTCACAAAATGGCGAAAAATTACAGCCAAAAAAATTCACTGTTTATAATCACCTCTCTATGTCCCTAACTCATAGCTCCAGTTGCAGACTGAAATGGTGTCGACTTTGCAAATTGTTGAAATTATTGGCCTCTGCACATCTTGGTGCTAAATGATCTATGAGCGCAAAATGTCCATTGGTTGCGAAATGATCTACAGCTGCATTATGAGCACCCACCCACGTGACGTGTTAGGAAAAACATTGGATGACTTATTTATTGTATGGTTTCAGTGCTCCTCAGACCGATTCCATGTGGCTGTCTCGAAACAACAACAACAATGTGGCGACTTCAACATATATATGTTTGTTGAATAATTAATTAATTTTGAAGATTTCATCCCATGTCAAAGAATAAAATATTCTTGAATATTCCAAAAAATTCTTCATTTTCCTTCACAAATTATTATTGTTCTTTGAAAAAAAAAGATTTTTTTTTGGAGAAATTTCAACAGAATAATATAATTAGTGTCAAAGCTGCCAAGGGATTACAGTACAGTAAGTACCTATCTTCAACGCACCCCTTCATGAGTCACAACTGGGGTTTATTTTCAATTATGAAATGTAACCAAACTGGCAATCATCCACAAGAGGAAGTAGCCAAATTTGATTATACTTGTCAGAGAGGAAAGTAAAACAAGGGGTGCGTTACGCTGCGGGCTTTGCCATTTACATTTTAAAAGGATCTTAAGAAGGCGAAAGAAGAATTATGGAAACTCAAATATTTCACCATGCAAAAAATATAATCTTCAAAAAATCCTCTAATAGAAGAAACCAAAATCCTTCAAGATATTATAAACTCTATTATAACTAATCTCAAGTTTCAACACAATTTAGCCAAAATATCATCTTTCAAAAAGCCTCATATAAAAATAGACCTATTATTTATTATTACCTAGGGGCCAAAATCCCCTTAAGCTACTATACTCTATAATGAATCTAAACGCAACAATATCCTCACCGTAGTAGACAAGGCCAAAAGAATCCTGCTATATTTTGGCAACCTGTTGGAACCAATTGTTTAAAATATGGCAATTGTGGCACATAATTTTTTTAATGAAAATTCCTTTGTATGAGTTGCATGGGATTTTTTTAGTGTCACCATGTGGTGAAAATGCGCCCTAAATTTTGTTTTTAAAAAAAAAATGCTTGTCACAAGTTACAATGACACACACAACTCGTAAGACACAACAAAGAATTATCCGTAACGAAAGGAGAGTTGGTATGATGGGTTGTCATCGAATATCCTGTTTCACAAATCAAGAGATCTCAAGAGAAGAAAAGGACCAATAGAAAGCCCTTCGGACCCGTATGATCCGAACAAACAAGACTTTGACCCCCTAGATTCGAGAGAGAGAGAGAGAGACGGAGGATGATAATAAGCAAGTTTCTTGAGTGCGCTGCTGCTGCAGCCAGCCATGCCAGTAGCCGCCTCTGACTATAATTTTGTCTCTTTTTTCGCCCGTCGCAAAAAGAAAAAGGCTGCGTGTAACTTGCGTAACTCTCCTTAATTAATTGCATGGAGTCCAACCGGACCGGAAGAGGTCTCCGAAGCAGCCTATGCAAGTAGAAATTGTCAAGACTAGATCAAGATATTTGACATGCCAAATTGTCCGTCCGGGGGGGAGGGGGGATTGCAAGATTTGGACCAAATTCCAACTTGCGCCCATTCTCAAAATTTTCGCCCCCCCCCCTCCACCCCCTTTGGAATAATTAACTTATGTTCGTGTGCATGCATATGATATTGTAACCTGATATGGTGCACCATACACATTGATCATCCTAGGATGACTATGCACGAGGCCTTAGTAGGGCTGGCATGGCATGGCCTATGCACGGGCGGGGGCCCACGAATAGGGCTGGCAGGGCATGGTGTTCGGATGAGAGAAAGAAGAAGCAAACTTTGTTCTTGCCGTACGTACATAAGTCAGTGCCCGAATTCTGATTCTTGTGTGTACTTAGTAAGCTTGCTCTTTGCTAGCTAGGTCCCCATGAGCATAAAGGAATGGTCAAAACTTTGTTCGGTGTGTGTTTTGAGGAGGACTACTGTTTTGGAATGGTATCTGGTGGGAAGCCTTTCGTGTGACAAAATATCTAACTTCCATTTGTCAGAGTACTTTCCATGGTAGTTTTCGTAAGTCATTGCGATTTTTCAGCAAGTGTTGTCGCACTTGAGAGGCATTGCTCATCTTTTCTACACATCACAGCCAGTGCACCTTCACCGCTAGTCAATCAATTTTTGGCAGAGGACTGCCACCCTTGCGAGTGTGCCACTCCTCATTTTTTTAACACATTGCACCCAATGCATCTTCATTGCTAGTCGATTTGTCCACATATCGCAGCCAATGCACCTTCATCGTTAGTCGACTTGCCCACACATCGCAGCCAATGCATCTTCGTCATTAGTTGATTTGTGATAGATGACACTTTTATCGTTTTACAATCTTCTGTTTTATTAGTGTATTAATTATGAATTTGTGATAGACGACTCCGTTTTAGTTTACAATTTTCTTTTTTTATTAATGTATTAATGATCAATTTGTGATAGACGACACCTTTATAGTTTACAATCTTCTGTTTTATTTGTGATGTCCCGATTGTTATGTTCTTTCACGACGTGTGTTTTTCATGCTTTTATCCGCCTTGTACTTCTTGTGGATGGGTTCCGTCCCTTTGATTTTAATATACAAGGTTTTCCTTCCATATTGTGGAAGGTACCTCTTCCCTATATATATATATACATATATATGTTTTTATCTCTATTTTTTTAATGTATTTAATGTGAGTCAACATAAGAAAATCTTATAGCCATTGCCCTTATTGAATGGCAGCTAAAATCACAGAAGTCAAGCTTCACTTGGGGGTGCCAATGGTTTGTCGGTCGGGTCTGCTGTTGTCCGTCAAAATTTAAAAACAAAAAAAATTTAATTAGACAAGTCTGTTTTGGAGTAGCATCTTGTACACTAAAGGCCTGTTTACCATTGAAACCTCATAGTCCCCCGGTATTTTGGATGAGACCACGACAAAACCCCAAGAGCCCTCCAAACCTAACCTTTCAAAAAAAAAAAAAAAAAAAATCATTTAAAAAAAAATTTAT